>Ga0335084_10000269_pt1 | contig 41376 bp, 34 predicted proteins | sample Lox_Sample_44_FD_206721 | JGI IMG/M metagenome (GOLD analysis project Ga0335084, IMG submission 206721) | Soil microbial communities from Loxahatchee National Wildlife Refuge, Florida, United States - Lox_Sample_4.4 | ecosystem: Environmental > Terrestrial > Soil > Wetlands | place: USA...
TCCCCTCACCGTTCTCGCCGATCAGAGCCACGCGTTCTCCTGGGCGCAAATAGAAATTCAAGCGGTTGAGCACCAGGCGAGATGATCCCGGATAGCGGAACGACACATTGCGAAACTCAAATCCTTGGCGGATGGGCTGTGGCGCCGGCAGCGCATTCGGTTTCGAATGGATCATCGGCTTCATGTCGAAGAACGCAATCAGGTCGGTGAGGAATAAGGCCTGATCGGCAATGGTCGAGAGCGTGGAGAAGGTCTGCTGCAGGTTGGAGCTGGCGTCTCGAATGGCATTTGCCAGGAGAGTCAGGGTTCCGAAACTGAAGACCCCGGTCACAGTCCGCCACACCGCGTAGACATATGCGGTGTAGTATCCCGCCGTGCCCACCATGGACAGCAGGGAACCGGCCGCGAATTTACGGCGCGCCAGCGCGATGTCTTCGTGATACACCTGATCGGAAAGCCCCTTGAACCTTCCAGTGAGAAACCGCTGCAGGCCAAAGAGCTTCAACTCTTTGGCGGCTTCTTTGCTTCCACCGAGAACGCGCAGGTAATCAAGCTGCCGCCGAACGGGCGTCTGCCGAAAATTCTTTGCGTAGCCCAGGAAGGCAAAGTGCGTCTCTCCCACAAACGCCGGAATCACGCCCACAATCAGCAGCAGCAAGAGCCATGGCGAAAAGACCATGATCGTGATCGACAGAGTGACTGTCGTAATCACCTGCTGAATTAATCTTCCGATGGCCTGAATCATGTACAGGCGGTCTTGCGCCTGCACACGCGCCCTCTCAAGGCGGTCGTAGAAGACGGGATCTTCATAGGCGATCAGGTCCAGGCTGGCTGCGTGCTCCATGACCCGAACGCTGATGTAGTTCATGTACTTACCGGCCAGCAGCGTGTCGAGATAATCGATAAACCGCCCCACCAGTCCCGTGGCTATCGCGAGCCCAAACTCTGCGGCCACCAACCACCACAGCCGCGGGCTGATGGGCTGGTGCGTGGTGATAATCCGGAAGATCGCGTCGATGATGAGCTTGGAAACCCAGAATAGAGCCGGGGGGAGAATTGCTGCGATGACCCTGGCTACGAGGCCCAGCACTACGACGGCGCGCCCCGACTCCCACACAAAGCGCAGAACCGCCGGCACATTCCGCAGAGCCGACAGCCGGTCCCGCCAACCGCTCCAAAACTCGGGTCGCTCGTTCATTCTTTTGAAACCACGCGGACCGGGGAGCGTCCGCATCGCCACCGGAAAAGACCACCGAGGCACTCAGTTGGGAGGACACCTGAGGCCGGGTCGCATCAGTTCAAAGCAAGCAGTACTCGGCTCCCCAAATGGCTTTTGGATGAACAAAAAGCCTTTACGGTTGGTGTGCAAGGGACCTGCGGTCCGGGGCTTACGGGCAACGAGGGTCTACTCCTTGTGGAAGCCAGCCCGTTCCATTCCACGCTGGGCCTCCGGACTCTTCATGAATGTTTCCCAGACAAATCCAGTCCGCAGGTTCTCCGCCATCAACAGAATGATCCCCGTGTCGATTCCGATCACGTCGGTATCATACCAGTTCTTTAATGGATTAAAGGCGTTAACGAACCCGTACTTCGTCCACGCCGAGGGGTATTTACTGCGAATATTCTTCAGCACGCGCAGCGTCGGCCCTGGCAGAAACGGCAGTGATCCACCCGCCGCGCTAGGCACCACGGTGCCGTCGATCGGACCGGTGGCGGGAGGGCCGCCCCAGACGACATATCCCTGTTGGGAATCCGATGCAGTGATCCCCCAAAGATCGTCGCTGTAGTCGGGGAATTGCCTGGAGAGTTCGAGGCAAAAGCGCCGATGCACTTCGGTCGCGGTCGCAGAGTTTTCAAAGTAGTTGGCGTACTTGTCGCGCTTACGGCGAAAGTCGAACCATGCCTGCGAATACTGATGGATGAAAAGAGGCGCAAACGCGCCGATATACCGCAGCCCGTCGTACTCGAATGTCAGCCTCTTCCACGCATTCCAGGTCTGTGGATTCAACGGATGGGCAGTGGATCCCATCCCGAGCAGATACATCATCATGAGTTCGCTGTAATAGTCCCACCGAGATGCGAGGAAACCGATCTCTGGGGTCCAGCCATGTGTCAGCAGGCTCGTGTCTTCTGAAAGCCAGGTCCAATCCACGCGGCTGAAGATGAGATTTGCCAGTTCCGCGACTGCGGGATGGCGAAAATGCTGGCGGCATGTGAGTATGCCACACAGCAGGATCGCCGTATCGACCGAGGAAACCTCCGAATCGAACATTCGCTCTCCGGTCTCGGGATTGGCGAAGTGATAGAAGAATCCGCGGTGATTCGGCAATTTTTTCCACAAAAACCGAAGCGTGACGAACAGGCGCTCCAGGGCGGCACTCGCCGGAATGAATCCTCGCTGTGCCCCGATGCAAAGAGCCGTCAGCCCGAAGCCAGTGGCAGCGATGCTAGATGCATCGCCGGGCCGGTCGGTGTGAACGTTGCAGCGGTCCTTCACCATACCTGTCTTGGGGTTGCCCTGCTCCCAGAAGAAAAGGAAACTGGCGCTCTCCACTTCGTTCAAGAATTGATCATCTTCGGGCGACAAACCTCCGACTGGAGCGGCTGCCGCCGGAGTTTGCTTCTGCGGTTCGAGCGCGGAGAGCTGTAGGGACCCTAACAAGGGGAAGGAAAGACCAGACCCCAAGATCCGCCGCAAAATCTGTCGTCGCGAAAGCAGAGTTCTCTCGTCTTTACTCATGCAATGTAATCTTGGACGATTTTTGACTGTGAGAAGGTAAACATACTCACATCCATACGAGAACGAAGCGCCAATTGGAAAGAGTCAAGCACAACGGCCGCGACCCCACACAGAATTTGTTATGGCTCCGGCGTGCCGACGGTATTACCCCATATTGTCTTTTCGTGGTGGAAACGTTGACCCTATCTTCGTCATCATATGAAATCAAGTGTAATTGGAGCGAATGACTCGCGCCCACAAAATCGAGGCCTGGATCGCCGCCGTAGTCATTCCTCTAGTGGCCATCGCAGCCTTTGCCATCATCCGCTGGCAAAAACAGAAACCCATCACGCTACGTGGGGCAATTATCGTTCAGGACACCGACCCGCGAAGGCAACTGCCGATCGGGGGAGTTGAGGTGTCAGCCGGCAAGGTAACCGCCTCAACCTCGAAGAGCGATTCTTCCGGTTATTTCTCGCTCACTCTTCCGAAACCTGCCCGTCGGGGACAGTCCATCGTCCTGCACTTTCGCCATCCCCAGTATCGCCCTCTCGATCAAAACGACTATGTCGGAAACCAGCTCTACATCGTCCATCTGGTGCCTCTTGACGACAAACCCGCGCCCAACGAGCAACCCAAAGTGAAACTGTCGAACCTTCGGATTCGGTACACGGTGAAGACCCAAACCGAACTGAACGTGGGCAGCGCAGTAAGAACATTTGAGGTTCAGAACCGCGGCAACATCCCATGCAAGAATCAACACCCTTGCTCACCGGACGGGAAGTGGAAAGCCGCCTTGGGATCGAGCATGCTCGATGCTGGGGTGGGAAACCAATTCCGCGCACCGCGCGCCTCCTGCATTGCCGGGCCTTGCCCGTTCACCCATATCGAATCCAACCGTTTGTCCAAAGGCGATCAGATCCTGACGCTCACAGTCCGCAACTGGTCCGACACAGCAACCTTTCTGCTGGAGGCCGAGGTCTTCCGTCCGATGATGACCCAGGTGGAGCACTGGTCGTATCCCGCGATCTTCGGCGATGGATTCTCTTTCACTATGCCTTCCTCCGCCGAGAGCGTGAGCATGGAGGCTGATGTCGATGGTCAGACTATTATCTTTCCCCTGGGACCGTCGCTGCAGCTCAGTTGGGCAAGCTGCGACGCCGCCGGCATCAACCCTGACGAGGGAACAATCTATCGCTGCAGTTTGAGAGCTGGATACCACTTTCGATGATCAGGGTGGTAAAAAACTGGCTGTCGCGAGACCAAAGCCAGGGAGCGATCTTACGTCGCATTTGTCTTGCTTGTAGTCAGATGTCGTTTTTCAGATCCCCAGGAGTAACCTGCAACCAGCTGTTTTGGTTAACAGCTGGTCTCACGGCGCAGTCCACCGCGCCCGGCCCGGCACGTTGCTGAAGGGGACCCTCATCCGGATGCAGCACTCTCACACACCCGGCAATAGAAGCGTTGATCTGAAGCGGTGAATCTTCGGGGGCGTTACGCTATGTCCCTACTTGATTTCGTGGTGCGCCCGCGCCCACTGCTCAGCTTGATTCAGTTCCCCGAGAGCTTCCTGAATATGTTGGATGGCTTTTGCGCGATGACCACCCCAATCTCCGCCCGCCTTCTCCAGGTCATTGTGCGCTTCCTTGAGGGCATTACGGGCAGAATCTACCTCGGCTGGCACGTCTTTCTGCGGGGGCTGAGGAAATAAGGTGGCTGGGGCAACGAGAGTGATGGCGGCAAGTAGCAGGGTTGCGATTTTCATAGGTCCTCCGCGCGTCGTGAGATTGAAGATGCCGATTAGCGTACGAAGACGAAGGGGTGTTTCAATGCGGACTCCAGCTTTGCGTTGTGAGAAGGGTAACACCTACCAAGGAGGCTAAGCCAGCTTAACCAACCCACAGTAACCCAACCTTAAAAGTTCCAGACGCCTCGCGCAACTGGTACTTTGCCGTAGGCCGGTCGACGAGGGAAGTTGCAACGTCGGGTGCCGACCCGCGGCTGTTCCGCGGCGTGCAACTCAGACTTGATGGCGGCGCGCCCCTCAAGCAGTGTCGCACTGCATCCTTGATCTCAACCGGGACACACCCTGCCAGCGTAACTATCAGGCGGTAGGCAAGGTGAACACAAATGTGCTCCCATGGTTCAACTCGCTCTCGGCTCGAATCGATCCGCCGTGAGCGCGCATAATGTGTTTCGCAATTGCCAGGCCCAATCCAGTCCCTCCGGACTCACGCGATCGTGCCTTATCCACGCGATAAAACCGCTCGAACAATCGAGGCAAATGCTCTGAAGAGATCCCGGCGCCAAAGTCTCGTACATAGAACTCAATCCCACGCTGTGCCGCCCGAGCGCCTAATTCCACGCGTCCGCCGCCCCGACCGTATTTCATGGCATTGTCGATGAGATTCGAGAACACCTGATGAATCGCTTCGCGGTCCGCCAACACTTGCGGAAGTGATTCCGCTGAGCCACTTCCATTGTGCGCATCTATAATCTGCAAGTCGACCCCTTGCCCACGCGCAATCTCCCGGAAACTCTCCTCCGCATCGTGGAGCAATTCCACCGGAGGGACGGGCTCCGTCTCGAAGCGCGTTTCGCCCGATTCCACCCGGGCTAGCGTCAACAAGTCTTCCGTCAAACGCGACATCCGCACTGTATTTTTGCGGATGATCTCCAGAAATTCCCGCGTCGATGCAGGCTCATCCGGAATTGTGTCCAGCAGCGTCTCCGTGTATCCCTGGATAGACGTCAGCGGCGTACGTAGTTCGTGCGAGACATTTGCGATGAAATCACGCCTGGTTTTTTCCACGCGCTCGGTCTCCGTCAGATCGCGAAGCACGGCGACCACGCCGCCGTCGGGCAAGGGTGCCGCGGTCACATCAAAAGCTCGGCCCGGAACAAGCGACGTTGCCCGCGCGGCCTTGACTTCCTTTGTGGTAGTTGCGGAATTCACTGCTGCCAGGAAGTCCGGATCGCGAATCGTCTCTACCACCGGGGCGTTCAGCCGCGTGTGTTGGGGTACCAGTCGATCCATCTTATGATTCGCCCAGCGCACCAGCCCGTCTGAACTTACTGCGATGACGGCATCCTGCATGCTGTTGAGCAGCGTCTCCAATTGGCGCTGGCTGGAACGTACTGCGTCGAAGCTGCGCTCCACCTGCTGTGCTGTCTTATCGATCGCGGCCGCCACCCGCCCGATCTCGTCGATCGGACTCTCATTCAAGCGGGCACGCAGATCGCCCCGCTCGATTCGTGCCGCCACATCCACAATCCGCTCGAGCCGCCGGGAGGTCCAGATTGAGGCGCCGGCTGCTATCAACAGCGCAATAAACGACGCGATTGCCGTGCCCCAGAAAAGACGCGTCTGCACCTGTGCCTGCACAGACTCAACGTCCGACAGGGGATAAGCCAGTCGAACCGCCCCGCCAGAGATGGGAGCGGCCACGTAGAGGAAAGGAATCCCCAGCGTCGCGCTGCGGCGTTCGTTCTCTCCCGTTTTTCCTGACAATGCGGCCGCGAACTCAACACGCCCTGCGTGATTTTCCATCTGGGCGGGATTCGACTCCGAGTCCGCCAGAACCCTTCCGGACGCGTCAATAATGGTTGCGCGCGCTCCGGCGGCCTGGCCTTCCTGCGCCGCGATATCGGCCAGCGAATGCTCGTGATCGATCTCAACGCGATGAGCAAACATCAGCGTCTTTTGGGTAAGGTTGCGCTCGATTTCAGTGCGCAGCGACCGCTCCCAAGCGTTGCCGAGCATGACATCAAGGATGGCGGCCGTGGCGGCAATGACAACGAGAAAGACGGCCAGCAATTTGAAGAAGATGCGGTTCTTCAAGTTTCCTCTGGTGTCCCGCAGCAGCAAGTTTGCAGCATAAGTTGTAGGGCTTTGCAGGGATGCTTCTTCCGCCGCAGTTACCTTGGAGCCTCAAACCTATATCCGGCACCGCGCACCGTCTTCAGATAGCGCGGATTCTCCGGGTCCGGCTCAATCTTCTCGCGAATACGCCGCACATATACATCCACGGACCGCGGCGTGACGTACGCCGTATCGCGCCAGACCGAGTCCAACAGATGATCACGGCTGAACACGCGACCCTTGTGCCGCGCAAAATAATCCAGCAGCCGAAATTCCGTAGCGGTCGTCGGCACCATTGCGCCCCGAACCATCAACGTCATCGCCGACGGATCGATTTCAATATCGCCCACTTTCATCGGGCTCGGTGGAAGTGGGCGCTCGAACCGCCGCAGCACCGCCTTTACGCGCGCCACCAGTTCCCGCGGACTGAACGGCTTGCCGATGTAATCATCTGCGCCCAATTCCAGCCCCAGCACGCGATCCGCTTCAGTGCCCTTGGCGGTGAGAAAAATGACCGGTACCGATGCCAGGCCAGGCGTCTGCCGTATGATACGGCAAATCTCCAGCCCATCCTTGCCCGGCACCATGATGTCGAGTACGAACAAAGCCGGCCGTTGTCGCTCGGCATCCCCCAACACGCTCGACCCGGTGGGATACACGCGCACCACAAATCCCTCGTTTTCCAGATGGTGGCGGACCAGCCGTGAAATATCAGGATCGTCTTCGACCACGAAGATGCTCGGTTTCACGCCATTATTGTAGCGAAGGAACTAGGCCCTACCTAGCGCCAACAATCGCCTGTGGGGCTGCGGCATGAATTTTCATCGAACGTTAACATTGAGAGAACGAAGAAAGGTGCTTCCAGCTTTTGTCAGTGAACAGATTTCCAAAGAGCCGCTCCCAGCAGCTTTCCTGGCCCGGACTCTTGTGCGAAAGCGACAATGCGAATCTGGTGCAAGGTCGTGGCGGGTTTTACCTTCAACTGCACATCTTGAGCAAAGCTTCTGCCTTTGCCAAGTTTGCCCACCTTTACGATCTGCTGCACAACCGCAACGTGAGTCAGATTCCGTCCGCCGTTTTCTCCCCGTAGCACCTGCGACTCAACGTGGTCGAGAGCAACCGCCACATAGAGGTCTGCATTGTGTTGGCTGCTGGCGCCGTCCGCATCTATATGTGCTTTGAGTAAACCTGGGTTCCCTTCACTGAGCGCGACCCCTGTGATACGAACCGGAATCTTTGGTGCAGAGGCAGCTTTCTCGAAAGTCTCTCCAACCAGTTGTAGATCGGCGAGCTTCAGTTCGTGCGTGCCGTCAACGATGATCTGCGGAGTATAGGGAGTGCTTAGTCCCAGCTCGCGTACGTAAGCGCTCTGACGTTCTGTAAGTGCGTGGGAAGAATTCGGATCTTTCCAGCCATCATGGTCCCAGTAATCCACGTGCTCACTGAGAATGATAAGTTGCGCGCCGGCGACAGGCTGTGATGCATCCAACTTCTTCACAAACTCGTCAGCCGGCGGACAGCTGGAACAACCTTCTGAGGTAAACAACTCCACGAGGACGGGATTTCCAATAGCGCTCTCTCCGCCCGGAGGTCCCGCTTCAGCGCTGCGCGAGATTGTGACGAGACCGGATAGGATCAGACCCCACAGCAGAATGGAAAAGCTGATCGGCCGCGTAGCAAGCAGACGACTCATCGCACACCTCGTAGCTCCCCAATGCGGATGGAGTGAACCCGTAGACACTGCCACCAGCGACGCTACGTCGTCCCGGAGAAGTCAATCTAAAGTATAGCTTCCCCAAACTGAAGCCGCAGCATTGTGCAGATCGTTGGCTTATTGCCGGGAAGCGCTCGCGGATTTGGCTTGGCAACTTCAGCGGCAGATTCATGGCGAGCTGTGAACCGCAAGGATGCTGTCAATGCGTGCGAGTTCGTCAGAGGAAAAATGCAGGTTCGCCAGCGCGGCGATGTTCTGTTCGATCTGCTCGACGCGGCTAGCGCCAATCAGAGCGCTGGTCATCCGAGCATCGCGCAGAACCCAGGCCAGCGCCAACTGTGCGACGGACTGCCCGCGTGACTGGGCGACTTCGCCGAGCGCGCGCACTCTGGTCAATGCATCCTGCGTGACGTCATTTTTCTTCAGGAAGGTGTCGGGTCTGCCGGCACGAGAATCGGCTGGAATGCCTTTGAGATAGCGGTCTGTAAGCAACCCTTGCGCGAGGGGGCAGAATGCGATGCAGCCGACACCTTCTCCTCCTAAGACGTCCAGCAGACCCGTTTCGAGGTTTCGGTCGAACATGGAGTACTTGGGCTGATGAATCAGGCAAGGAGTACCCAGCCGACGGAGGACGCTGAGAGCGGTCGAAGTCTGCTCGGCATCGTAACTCGAAATACCGGCGTACAACGCTTTGCCGGAACGCACGGCATGATCAAGGGCTGACATGGTTTCTTCGATCGGGGTCTGCGGATCCGGGCGATGCGAGTAGAAAATGTCCACGTAATCGAGCTTCATGCGCCGCAGGCTTTGATCGAGGCTTGCCAGCAGATACTTGCGCGAACCCCAATCCCCGTAGGGGCCGGGCCACATTCTCCAGCCAGCTTTGGTGCTGATGATCAACTCATCGCGGTGTGCAGAGAAGTCTTCGTGGAGGATCCGGCCGAAATTTTCTTCGGCGGAACCGGGGGGAGGGCCGTAATTGTTCGCAAGATCGAAGTGTGTGATCCCGAGGTCGAAGGCGCGACGAAGCATGGCGCGGCTGTTCTCAAGAGGATCGACGCCGCCGAAGTTGTGCCAGAGGCCGAGCGAAATCGCGGGTAGCAGCAATCCGCTCTTACCGCAGCGGCGGTATTGCATGGTGTCGTAGCGGGAAGTGGCTGGCATGTAGCTCGTTCGTTGAACTGAGAAACAAGCGGGCGGCAGTCTCGTTACAGGCCACCCGGAAGACTAATGAATCTTCGCCGTCAGGGCGACGTTCTTGATGCCCGGTGGCGGCGATGGCACGAGATTGCCGGCAATCGATATACCGTTCGCTTCGAGGGACACTTGGTTTCCAGGCCCGGCGCGCTCGACCGAGATGTTATAGGTCACACCCCGAAACTTGCGGGTGACTTTGAAGCCGTTCCAGCCCTTTGGGACCACCGGGGCGATCACCAGGCCGTCGTATGCGGTGCGAATTCCGAGAATCCACTGTGTGATGGCGTAATAGTTCCAGGCAGCAGTACCGGTGAGCCAGGAGTTCTTAGCCTCGCCGTGTGTGGGAGCGTCGCGTCCGGCGATCATCTGTGCATACACATAGGGTTCGCAGCGGTGGACGTCACTGATTTCCTCGCGTGCCGAAGGATTGATGCGCGAGTAGTAATCGTGTGCCCCATCCCCATTCCCGATACGCGCCTCGCCGATCATGACCCACGGGTTATTGTGACAGAAAATGCCGGCGTTCTCTTTGTAGCCGGGAGGATACGAAGAAATTTCACCGAGCTCGAGGTAATACTTCGAATAGGCGGGTTGCTGCAGTACGATGCCGTGCCGGGTGGCGAGATGGCGGCGCGTGGAATTCAGAGCGCGGAGTGCCAGACCATCTTCCACTCCGATTCCTGCAAGCGTGCAGAAGCCTTGCGTCTCGATGAAGATCTTCCCTTCTGCGCAATCTTTCGAGCCCACCTTGTGGCCGAAATCGTCATAGGCGCGGAGAAACCATTCGCCGTCCCAGCCGTGCTGGCGGATCGTCGCTTCCATCTTTTCCACTTCCGCCAGATAGGAGCTCGCTTCTGCTTTGTGGCACTGATGGCGGGCGATGTCGGCGAGTTCGCGCCCGGCCAGCACAAACAGTCCGGCAATAAATATAGACTCGGCGACCTTGCCGTCTTTGTTCGTGGTGGTCTGGAACGATTGCCCGGGAGAGTCGGAGAAACAATTCAGGTTGAGACAGTCGTTCCAGTCGGCGCGGCCAATCAGGGGGAGGCCATGCGGTCCAAGCCGGTCGAGAGTGTACTGAAAGCTGCGCTGCAGGTGCTCATACAGCGGCGTCTCGGAGCCGGGTTCGTTGTCATAGGGAACGTGCTCGTCGAGTATGCCCCAATCGCCGGTTTCTTTGATGTAGGCCGCAACGCCGAGAATCAGCCAGTGGGGATCGTCGTTGAATCCGCTGCCGACGTCGTTGTTCCCGCGCCTGGTTAACGGCTGGTACTGGTGATACGCGCCGCCCGTGGGCAATTGAGTGGCTGCGAGATCGAGGATCCGCTCGCGGGCGCGCTCCGGAACCATGTGGACGAAGCCCAGCAGATCCTGGTTCGAGTCGCGGAAGCCAAGTCCGCGACCGATGCCGGACTCATAGAACGACGCGGAGCGCGACATATTGAAGGTGGCCATGCACTGGTAGGCGTTCCAGATGTTCACCATGCGATTGGTGTGCACATCTGGGGTGTCCACCTGGAAGATCCCCAGCAGTTCATCCCAATACCGACGGAGGTCTTCGAAGGCAGCATCAGCGTTCGCTGGGACGAGATAACGCGAGAGGACACATTTGGCTTTCTTCTTGTTCAGGACTTGCGAATCCGGGGGATCGAACTTCTGATCGCGTGCATTCTCCTGATATCCCAGGACAAAGACAATCTGGCGCGATTCGCCGGGCTGCAGTGTGAGCCGCACCTGATGCGAGCCAATCGGCGCCCACCCACGAGCGACTGAATTGCACGCGTGGCCGCCCGCAACCACTGCGGGACTGTCCCAGCCGCGGTACGGTCCGAGGAACTTTTCGCGCTGCGTGTCGAACCCTGCCAATTTCTCCGAGCAAGCAAAGAAGGCAAAGTGGTCACGGCGCTCGCGGTATTCCGTCTTGTGATAGATAACTCCGTCCTCGATCTCCACTTCTCCAATGCTGAAATTACGCTGGAAGTTGGTGGAATCATCCTGGGCATCCCACAAGCAGAATTCGATCGCAGAGAAGAGTGAAAGCTGACTCTCCTGTTTGCGATGGTTGGTGACAGTTAGCTGCCAGATCTCAAGATTCTCGTCGAGCGGTACAAAGTATCGAGTACTGGCCTCGATGCCGCTGTATTGCGAGCCGATTATCGTGTATCCCATGCCGTGGCGGCAGGAATAGTTTTGCAGTTTGTGGCCGGTGGGCTGCCAAGACGGCGACCAGAATTCCCCCGATGTGTCGTCTCGAAGATAGATGTAGCGTCCGCCGAAATCGAAGGGGGCATTGTTATAGCGGTAACGGGTGATCCGGCGCAGACGGGCGTCGCGATAGAAAGAATAGCCGCCCGCTGTGTTGGAGATGATTCCGAAATAAGCCTGGCAACCGAGATAGTTGATCCATGGCAGCGGCGTGTCGGGTTGGGTGATTACATACTCGCGGTTGTGATCGTCGAAGTACCCGTATTTCATGCAAACGCTCCCGAACAGATGAGTGCGCGAATTGATGGTCGGGCTTAGTATAACGATTTTCTACTGGCGTTCAAGAGCTTTCGGGTGTAGACATGTAGCGTGCAAAATCGGTGGCAAGCTTTCCATGATGACCCTGGTGTGCCGAAATTCACGCCCGCATGTGAGGCTAATCACAATTCACCTCCCAGGCATATGAGACGCTCACAGCACCCAACCGAATTGGAGCAACAGGCATGACCGCGTCAGGGCCGCCTTTGTACTGCGTCAGGGCAGTGGTGCGAATCGGGATGTTACTTCTCTGTGTTGCACCACTGGTTACGACAGGAGATGCTCGCGCAGCCGAGAGCAAGAGCGTCCAGATCAACGTCGATCAGGTTGGATATCTTCCTGAGAGCCCCAAGCTGGCGTTCGTAACCACTCAAGCCAGCACATTCGAAGTAAAGCGAGCGTCTGACGGGGGGATCGCATTCAAAGGCGATTTGAGCCCAGCCAGCCGGGATGCGGACACGGGAGACTTGGTTCAGACTGCGGACTTCTCCAAGCTCAAACAGCCCGGCACTTACTACCTCAATGTGCCGGGAGTAGGCAAAAGCTGGACGTTCGCGATTGGTCCCGATGTTTTCACGCACCCTTACTATCTCGCGATGCGGGCATTCTATGGGCAGCGGTGCGGCACAGCTGTTGACCTGGGATCGGAGTTTCCTGGATACGCACATCCTGCATGCCATCTCAAGGGAGAGTTCCACGCTTCCTCGGGCAAGCAAGGCGAACGGGACAACGCCGGCGGATGGCATGATGCGGGAGATTACGGAAGGTACGTGGTGAACTCCGGGATTTCCACCGGGACCGTGCTCTGGGCGTGGGAAAGTTTCGGCTCCAAACTGAAAAGCATCGAGCTCAACATTCCGGAGAGCGGCAACGGCACTCCTGACATTCTCAATGAAGCGCGCTGGAATCTCGAATGGATGCTCAAGATGCAGGACGACGACGGCGGCGTCTGGCACAAACAAACAAGCGAGCATTTCTCCGGGTTCATCATGCCGGAGGATGACAACCTGCCAAGCGTGGTAATCGGGACCGGGCACTCGCCCTATAAGAGCACATGCGCGACAGCGGACTTGGCGGCGGTCGCCGCCATCGCAGCACGCGTTTATTTGCCCTTCGACGACAAGTTTGCCAAACAAAATCTGGATGCGGCGCGCAAAGCATGGGTCTGGACCGAGGAGTTTCCCAACGTCAGTTTCCACAATCCTCCAGGGATCAGCACCGGCGAATACGGCGATGATTCCTGCTCAGACGAGAGACTGTGGGCAGCGGCAGAATTGTGGCGCACGACGGGCGAGAAAGCATACAGCGATTACGTAGTGAAGCAATACCCGGACTTCCGCGGGAGCCTCGAGATACCGGCGCCGGAGGGCTGGAAGGAAGTTGCGGCCATGGCCCTGTGGACTTATGCACTCGGTTCGGGCAAAGGTGGCGACGCTGCAGTCATCGCGGACATTCGAAAGCGCACTTCACAGGCTGCGCACGCGATTGTAGAAAGCACTCGAAAGAACCCTTATCGTGTCAGTCTTCGCGCGAAGGACTACGTCTGGGGCTCCAACGGAGTTGTGGCCAGCTATGGGATGGAGGTGTTGGTGGCGAATGTCCTCACGCCCGATCCGGCCTTGGTGGAGACAGCTCTCGACGATTTGCATTATCTGCTGGGCCGGAACACATTTTCCCTTTCCTGGGTAACACAGGTGGGAGAGAATCCCTACCACCATCCTCACCATCGACCCAGCGGTGCAGACAAGAACGCGGAGCCGTGGCCAGGATTGCTGTCCGGCGGTCCGAACGCCGGGCGGCAGGACGATGTGCTAAAAAAGCTACCCGCAGGACTGCCGCCTGCGAAAGTGTACGCGGACGATCAAGGCTCGTACGCAAGCAACGAGATCGCCATTAATTGGCAGGCTTCGCTAGTGTTTCTGCTGGCCGGGGCGCTTCCTTAAATCAATACCTTGACGGCGGCGAATCGAACGGCATGCGGGAAATGAGATCGTCGGTTGGACAGAGACAAACTGATCGCACAGCCTGAAGTGTGCGGCAGTTCCAGAACTGAGGTGCTGCATGCATCTGCACGCAATTGACATCGCAATCATCCTTGCCTATCTGGTGTTGTCGGTGCTGGTCGGCTATTGGGTATCGCATCGGGCTTCGCGCGATATCAAGGCGTATTTTCTGGGCGGCAACGTCCTGCCCTGGTACATCCTTGGCGTCTCCAACGCCTCCGGAATGTTCGACATCAGCGGCACCATGCTGCTGGTCTACTGGATGTTCGTCTACGGACTCAAGAGCGTGTGGGTGCCGTGGCTCTGGCCGACCTTCAACCAGGTATTCCTGATGGTGTATCTGTCGACCTGGCTTCGGCGGTCGAACGTGATGACCGGAGCGGAGTGGATTCAAACGCGGTTCGGCAAGGGGCGAGGAGCGCAACTCTCGCACATTATCGTGGTCATCTACGCCTTCATGAGCATCATCGGATTCTTCACTTACGGCTTCAAAGGGATCGGCAAATTTGCGGCAACGTTCCTGCCCTGGCACCTCACGGTCAACGAGTATGCACTCCTCTTGATTGCCATCACCGCAATCTACGTCATCAAGGGCGGCATGTTCAGCGTTGTGATCACCGAGATCATGCAATTCTGCATATTGTCGGTCGCGTCATTCGCGGTAGGAATCATCGCGATGATGCGGGTAGCCCCCGGGACGTTGGAGCGCTTCATTCCGGCGGGATGGGACAACGTCTTTTTCGGCTGGCATCTCGGCCTGGATTGGTCGCACCTGGTCCAGTCGGCCAACGAGAAGATCGCGCAGGATGGTTATGGCCTGTTCGGTTTCTTCGTGATGATGCTGCTCTTCAAAGGCATCCTGATTAGCGCAGCCGGGCCTGCTCCCAACTATGACATGCAGCGAGTTCTTTCCTGCAAAAATCCGCGCGAGGCCTCGATGATGAGCGCGTGGGTGAATATCGTGTTGACCTTCCCGCGCTACTTCCTGGTTACCGGCCTGACAGTGCTCGCGCTCGTCTTCTTCAGCGACCAGATCCGCGGTATGGGTACGAACATGGATTTCGAGAGGATCCTGCCTTCGACGCTCGCGCTGTTTGTGCCTGCGGGATTGCTCGGCATTCTGATCGCGGGTCTGTTAGCTGCATATATGAGCAACTTCGCAGCCACAGTCAACGCTGCGCCGCCCTATTTCGTGAACGACATCTATAAGCGCTTCATCAATCCCACGGCCAGCCCGAGGACTTATGTCCGGCTGAGTTATCTGAGCTCTTTTATCGTTGTGCTTCTGGGTGTGCTGATCGGCTGGTATGTCACCAGTGTCAACAACGTGGTGATCTGGATTGTCACAGCCCTGTGGGGCGGTTACACGGCTTCGAATGTCTTGAAATGGTACTGGTGGCGCTTTAATGGATACGGTTACTTCTGGGGTATGGTCGGGGGAATGGCATCGGCTCTTACTGTTCCGCCGCTGATCGCGAAAAACGAGTCGCTCCAGGCTTTCGCCCATGCCCATTCCGTGAACCTCGACGTCTCGGTCAGCTTTGTCATCGTATTCGTGCTGTCGCTCGTGGGATGCTTTGCGGGCACCTGGCTGAGCGCCCCTGAAGACGAGGAGGTATTGAAGGACTTTTACCGCCGAGTGCGTCCCTGGGGCTTCTGGGGCCCCATTCTCAAGAAGGTGCAGCAGGAAGATCCTTCTTTCCAGCGCAACAAGGATTTCTTCCGCGACGTGTTCAACATTGTTGTGGGCATGGTGTGGCAGATTGCCCTGGTCGCTCTGCCGATGTACATCGTGACCTGGAGGCTGGGTCGTGCCGCCGTCACTTTTGCGGTCGTGGCCATCACTTCACTGCTTCTGAAATTCTGCTGGTACGACCATTTGAAAGACCTCGAACATATCAACCAGGCCAGCAGTACTCCACCCCCTGCCGTGGCGGAATTGAACTCGGTTGCGCATTAGACAAGCAGAAGTAGTGCGTTAGCTGTGCAGTGATGAAGGCACTGGTTAAGGAGGGATTGATGAGAGTTGGAGGCGCGGGTCGGAATCGAACCGACGCATAAAGGTTTTGCAGACCTCTCCCTTACCACTTGGGTACCGCGCCATTTAAGCTTTTACTGTGTGATTACCAAAGATATCTTGCACAACAAACCTCTCTACAGCATACTGAGACCGTTGCCAGACGGGCTGTTTCGAGGTGAGGTGCATGGAGATCACACAGTTACTGCAATCCAACCGACTGCCACGAAAGCAGAAAGGCCAGCGGTTTGAAACCGACAAGGCATTCTACCTCCGCTATTATACCGACGAAGTCTACACAACGGGCAAGAGCGCGGGCAAGCAAAAGCAAAAGGCAGTTCTACTGGCCTACAAGTCCGACCTCTACCGCTCCTGGGCTGATGTCGAGCCGCTTATCGAGCAGGAACTAGCCCGCATCAATGCACAGTCGGAGCAAACCCCGACGGGGCGGCTATCGCTCACAGAATTTATTGAGCAGCACTATCTTCCTTGGGCAGAGGCGAACAAGTCGGCACCGACTGCGAACGGCTACAAGCGCGTTTGGGAAGTGTATTTGAAGCCTCACCTCGGGAATATATCGCTGACTGAATTGCAGACTGCTCAAGTGTCGGCGGTTCTCACGAAGCACGGAAAGGACGGCAAGGGCAGCCGCACGCTGTCACACATTAAATGGATGCTGAGCGGTGTTTACGTCTATGCAATTGCGGGCGGTGTAGTTCCGAAGAATCCAGTACCAGAGGCGAAATGGCTTGTGAAAGTCGCACGGCCGGAAAAGCAGGCGGAATACTCACTCGAAACCGTGCTGGCAATGCTGCGAATTCTGGAACCGCTTGACCTTCGCGCGGCCGTTGCTGTCGGGCTGGCCTATTTCGCAGCGCTACGACCGGCGGAGATCCGCGGGCTTAAGTGGGAAGATTTCGACGGGGCGGAGTTGAATGTCAAGCGGTCCATCTGGCGCAATAAAGTCGGGGAAACGAAAACCGAAGAATCGGCGGCGAGTGTCCCAGTAATTGAGCCGCTAAAGTCTCTGCTTGAAAAACTCCGTAAGGAATCGTCGAAGGGCTACATCCTGCAATACGGTTCGGGCAAGCCGCTCAGCCTGGACTCCCTCAATTTCCGACTGATAGCTCCAGCCATGAAGAAGGCCGGAATTGCCTGGGCCGGATTTTATCCCTGCCGGCGCGGCATCAGCAGCCGCGTGACCGACACGTCGAAGAATGCACTCAATAGCACGGGGCTGCTAAGGCATTCGACGCCTATTACCGCGCTGAAGCACTACACGCGGGCTCAGAAAGACTCCATAGCGGCCGCCATGAAAATGATTGAGGGGCAGGCTGAAGAACTGATAGAGAAGCACAAACAGGCTCGCACAATTGAATAGAGAGGCGCACAATGGACGCGAGCGCAGCGAGGCAAGTTTGCTTTGCGCTCTATTTGCTCGATGTGCCATCTTCGCCCAACGCGGACGCAAAAGCGAAAAACAAGGAAAGTACGACTATTAATGGTTACTACTGTCCTGGCCGGACGCTAACACCTGGGCTTCGTTCGCTTTGGAACTTTTCACGCCCGCTTTCACTCGCTCAATCAAGTTGTCAGGCAGGCAACTATAAGACTGAAGCATTCGGTCGATGACCTTGCTACTCTCTACGGGGTCTCCATTTCGAAATGCCTTGACGCACCATGCAACTCGCATCAAATTCCAGACGTGGCCGCACGGACTCTCACGACATCCTTCGCACCATGCCTCATGCAAACGTTCCTCACGTTCCAAAATCTTCAACAACGCTTCTGGGTTTCGCAGATAGGTGTCACTGTCGTAATCACAACCCATCGCAGTGAATTCCGCGGCATTTAGCGCTGCCACAGCGGCCGCATGAAGGTCCGCATGTCGGGCAGCCCGTTTTCGCAACACGATGACGTACCAGAGAAGCAAAAGGATAACCAATAATTCGAGTGCTTCCATCGTTCGCTCCAAAAATTAAGCCCGTCTAATGCAATTAGCGGCCAGATTAGATTACTGGATCAAGGACCGTCCCTTCTCACACAAATTCCTGCTTCATTTATTCGTCCCCGAAAAGGTCACGCTCGGCAGTCCTCGCCCGTGAGTGTAAGAGTCTGTTTGATTCAAGAATGGAAAGTATGACTTGATCGGTCGTCGGCGGACGCCTTTCCAAATGCCCGAAATCAGGCAAAGGGAGCCAATACAGATTTCAGCGGTGCCACTTCCGGCGTCGGTTTGCATCTCGTTCTCTAAGACCGCCGCGGGAAAAAGGTGGAACCGCGTACTTGCAGCACTGAATATCAGGCATGCCCCCAGCAGCATTCTTCCCAATCCGAATCGCATTCTTCGCGGGGGATCGCCTTTCGCGATAGATATTGCGCGCCGTCCCACTGTGAAGAGGTAGACTGCAAAAGCGAGAAATAGTAAGTCGCCTAGGAGGATCCATAAGGCGCGGCCAGCGAATAATCCTCGCGTGATCCAAATGAAGACTCCTCGAATGAGAAAGAGCGCAATGCCATAGCCAGCGATGACGGCCAGCCAACCGAAGATCTGAATGCCGCGGTGCCGCAAATCCATAGCAGTCCCCTTTTTGCCCGATCACTTCTTCCACATCGTGCTGGCCTTGAGTTCTAGATACATGCTTGCATCCTTGCAGTCGTCCTGCCTCTTCTTCGGCAAATCGTTTAACGGTTCTGAGAGGGTCTGCATCCAGTAAACTTTCCTGTTCACCCGATCGAACTTGATCACGCTGCGAATACTGCAGAGTCCGACAACTGTGCTTGCCACGATTTCTCTGGTGTTCCACCTCTCAATCGTGTACTCGACCAAGTCTGTATTCAGGGAGAACATGTCTCCGATCACGATAATATTCGCCTGTTTCTCATAGCACACGTTGCTTGCATGATCGCAGGAGATTTGCGAAATCGACGGTCCTAACATCGCCGACTTTCGGTCCGAAGGATCAACAGGAACCCAATGACCCTCAATCCAAGCACTAGTGTCGCTCACCTGTGAAAAGTTTACGGGTTCGTCCGGGATCGTGGTCACGACCCCCCCCTGCGCGAGCGCCATCGACGCGGATGCGACCACGACAAGAATCAGAGTGCGTCTCATTGCTGTGCTCCTCATTCGCGGAAGACTTCAATCCCTCACCTGAATCGTTCGTTGCGTCACAGAAACAAGTCCAAGAGGCGGTCTAAGATCCTGACGGCGCACCATACAGTGGATCCGAACACCATGAAGCTGCAGATCATGAGAAAGATTGACTGCCCGAAACAGAGCGCCCAAGGTGCCATACTCAATATGGTCGCCTCATCACCGCGTGATCGAAACAGTACTTTCGGGAGTTGCCAGAGGAGCCTAATGGCAGTCGATATCTACCTCCGAACAGGTTCAAAACATCTCAGCGGTTGGGCTTGGCGCTGGACAAGGCGGAAGATGTCACGGCGGACACCGGCCCGGCTTAAGATCGGTTGCCATAAGCATGCTTATGATTGAAACTAAACGGTTTACCGGAGCACGCTGTCAACCCTGGCCACGGGCTTTCGCCTTTTCGGTGCCGGTGGGCGATGGGTCCAAAGGTATTTGAGGGTGTTCGGCGGACGTTAGCGAGACCTTTACACACGTCTAACAGAATGATTCTAAAGGGCTAAATCTCCAGTTGTGTGCGGTTTTTGTGCATTTACGCTGTCTCCAGATGAGAAAAGGTGAACTTACACCCCTCGGAGTGTCGGCCAAGCGCCGCTTACCTTCGCCGTTTGCTTCAGACAGTTCCGAGATGTGTTCCGGGCCCTTTTCCGAGCTGACCATTCCCCGCGCGGCACTTATTGTGTTCCGCCGAAGTTGGCGGAGCATAATCAAGAACTTAGAGGACTTTCGGAACAAGCGGCGGAACAGTTCGTTATTGGTTCCTAGACCGGAACTGGCGGGGGTAGGTGGTACTCCTACCCACCGCCGTTCGGTAGGTCATATAGATTTGACCGCGCTTCGCTCCGCTAAGGCTGACATTCTCTCGCGTACCGCTCCGAACAATCCAGAGCTTTTGCAACATCGGCAGGCTTTGCCCCTGGGTTGTCTCGGTAGTACTCACGGATGCGATCTTTCATGCCAGCGGCTTCATAAACGATCCGCCGGACCTCCGTCTTGATGGCGCCCGTATCGATGACTACGTCCTCAGTTTCCATCTCCAGCTTGAACGGCTTCTCACTCCCACTCATCTTTGAATCGACCGTGACCTTTATGATCGAGCCCGTCTTTTCAAAGTGTAGGGTTGTGGCAAAGTTCGCCGCCTGTGTAACGCTGCCAGCCGCGCGTTTCGCTTCCCTGTCCCAAGGCGAGTGAGTCAGCACAACGAGCGGGCACTTGCGGGAAAGACGTACTAGCAGAGCATTAACCGGGCCCATATCCTTCTGACTCTTGAAATCACGGCCGTTTAGAACGCTCTGCAATGTGGACAATACCAGCCAATCGGGCTTTACCCTATCGACAAGATCATTCAAGGCCGCTTCGCTGTTCACAATGTCAAACGGCCCGGTCACGGCAATATGAAAGCCTTCTGCTAAAGTGCCGGGCGGAAGTCCTTTCCGCAGTGATCTGATACGGTCCGCTACTAGTTGTTTTGGATCCTCCGTCTCGATGTATAGCACGCGTTTGGCTTTCGATTGAAATTCACCCCAGACCTTGCGGTGTGAAACGGAGTCAATCGCCGCCGCTAACCAGGAGAAGGATTTTCCGCAATGGGGGTGCCCGCTGACGAGCGTGCCGGTATCGGCCAAGAGCAAGCCTTCGATGATCCAGTTCAGCGGTTCAGCATCGGCCATGATTTCCTGAATCGTCTCGAATTGCCATTGCCCGTTCGCCCCGTCATTGAACAACGTATCGAAGGTTTCTTTGAACTCAGGAGCGGCGGGCTGCCATTCCACGAGTTTTTCAAAATTATCGGTGCCGACTAACTCACGTGCGGCTTTCTCGAAGAGCTGGGCTTCTTGGGAGGAGCCGGCATCCTCCCATTTCTGAAATGCCTTAACTACCGTCTCGAAATCTGGTTTCATCGGATTCCCCCATTTGTTTGTGGCCGTGTTCGACGCGTCGGCCTTAGCGCGTTGTTCGTGGATTTCTCGGAAAATACCCGTAGTCGGCGTTTTTGTTACCTCGTTCACTGCGTCACCGCCGTTTCCAGCTTGGCAACCCATCGTTCAAGGCTCTCCCTACGGAACGCCAGTCGCTTCCCTAAACGGATGTGAGGCAATGGAATGGCTTGCCTAACGAGGCTTCGTTGGCGAGTTAATTGATAAAGCTGTGTGGGTTTTAGGCCGAGAAATTCCGCGGCCTGGGTCAGATTCAAAAGTAAAGGCTGGGTTGACACACGAATCTCCTAAGGCTCAGGAGATTCCAGTTGGCGGCCCGTTCGGGTAGGCGACCGAGGCGGAAAACCTCTGCTAGTCCGCCGTCGGCTCTCATTGGCCTAACGGAACTCGGCTAGCGCCCTGCCTTGGTGGCAAGGCTTGCGGTCTGCAACCAACTTCTATCGAATCTCGGCTAGGTTCAGCAATCACCTTTCGCTCACCCGGCCAAGCTACCGCACTAGGTGCACACGGTCTGCCAAACAGTGGCCGACTAAGTGGACAGAACTGGCGCACACACTGGCGCGATTCAAAGAACCTTTGAGCAGTAACACCAGTGTGGTTACTAAAAGGTGAGACGGAATCATTCACACGGAAGGGAAATCTTTTCCAGCTTCGAAACCCAGTCATTCAAACTCGACGCGCGGAACATCTTTCGTTTGCCGAGTTGCACAAATGGGATTGGAACCGCTTGCCTCATTCGTGAGCGAGTCCGCGTGAGTTCGTAGAGCTGCATCTTTGTTAGCCCGAGCAATGCGGCCGCCTGATCCATATTTAATAGGGGTTCCATTGTGTTTTTCGATTGTGTGCGGGCGTTTGGGCTGACCCAAAGACGGCGAAAGACGGCTACCAGATAAGTCTAGGATATTGAAATCTCGTGGAAGCCGCGCGGGGTGGGGCTTTTGCAGACCTCTCCCTTACCACTTGGGTACCGCGCCGCTGCTCACTTTGACAGCGTTCCGAGCCGGTGCATCACGGAGCACGAAGCCAGCTGGAAACAGGACAATCTGGAGCGGGAGACGGGATTTGAACCCGCGACTTCGACCTTGGCAAAGCTGCTTTATCCAGTCCCCGCTACAACTTAGGTAGTTTCGCACACTCCCCAACTCCCCCGCAACAACACCCAAGACGTATGCCTGTGCGGGTACAGCGCGGGTACAGGAGAAAATTATGCAATTCCTGCTGACGATGCTCGGTGTGAACTTCTTCATCCTGACCGCACCGCTGTGGCTGCTCGCTGCTGCGGCTTAAGGCTCCGAAGATGATCAATGGATCGCGGTGCGGATGTTCTGGATCAGTCTCCCCTTCACCATTGCTCTGTGGATGATCATCATCGGCATCGTGAGGAGGGTTCATGACGCTCGAAGAATACGACAAGGCGTGTGAAGCGCCGGACGAGGACGAACTGAACTTCCGGCAGTGGAAGCTGCTCCGAGATATCGAATTCTGCGTGGAGATGGAGGAGATGTATCGCATACCGACGAACGAATCGTGAGTTCGAGAAAGTCTGCCAGCTTGCCTCGTTCCGGGCTGGAGTTGCGTTCCGCACCGCCAACGCGTTGCTGCCGGGAGCGACCAACAGGCAATTGATGCGAGCCGCCCGGTTGATCCTGTCTGCTTGTGACGGCAAGGACCGCCGCCCACGGATCACACAGCAGCAGGCACGTGAGCTGATTCTGCCGCACATGCAGTGCCTCGGCGAGAAGGGATTCTGTCCGCAGCTTGTTTTCTGGGAGCCAGTCGCTCGGTCGTTGAACATGTTTTTTCTGGAGGAAGACTAATGGAGATCGGACTTTTCGATGCCGTGAAGATCGTGCGCCCATTGATTCCCGACGAAGTCCAGATAGAGGAGATTGAGTTGGTGGAGGCGAGCATCCGATTCGCCAACGCGCACAACTCTGGTCAGGAAAGCAGCGAGTTTGAGATTGCGTTGTTGAACAGGTTTATGAGAGGTGAGACGAACCCATTGATGCAACGGGCGTGGTGTGCATATCGCAGGCGGCTGCTCTATCACCATCGGCGGGAGAGCTAAGCGAACAGCATGTCCCGATTGGTCGTAGGGATGCCGTCGTCCGTTCACGATGGCATAGCTAGTGCGCAGCACGTTGCCACTGGCGGCAATCGCACCCGTCGCACCCGGATTCGCCGGCCGGCCTGACGGCCGATTAGCCATCTTCCATTCAATCAAGCTGAATATCCGTAGTTTGATCCCATATAAGTGTGCCACTTGTGTGCCTCTGTTGCGAGCCAAGGAGGAAACTCTATGGCTCGCAAAGTTGGACAGATCATCGCACGAGGTGACCGCAGATGGCTCATCCGGGTCTATCTCGGTCTCGACCACGAAACTAAGAAACGCAATTACCACAACCGAACCGTTCGCGGCTCAATGCAGGAAGCGCAAGCATATTTGACGAAGAAGTTGCGCGAACGCGACTTGGGCCGTGACTTGGAAGGAGCAAAGATCACACTAAATGAGTATCTTGATCGATGGATCCAGACGGCAGTGAAACCCAGAGTCAGGGAGAAGACCTGCCACGACTATGAAGGCATGCTGCGCCGCTACATCCGACCTAACCTAGGCGAAACAGTATTGGCCGCAATGCGTCCATTGGACGTCCAAGCTACCTATCAGCAAATGATTGAGCGTGGACTGTCCAGTCGAAACGTTCGTTACACGCACGTCGTACTAAAGTCTGCGATGAGGCAGGCATTGCGGTGGCACCTGCTGCTTGAGAATCCTGCCGATGGCGTCAAAATACCGCAGCAACTCAGAGGTGAAATGCGTCGTTCACCGTAGAGCAAGCGCAGACATTTCTCAAAGCCGCTCTGGCCACTGCTCATGGTCCAGTGCTTGCGGTAGCGCTTACAACTGGGATGCGACCGAGTGAGTATCTCGGTCTGAAGTGGCAAGACATTGACTGGGCACGACAAACGGTCAGTGTAGTGCGGAGCGTTCGGCGACTTGATGGGAGATGGTGCTTCTGCGATACGAAACGTTCGCGAAGTCGTCGGCCGATCAAATTACAACGTTGGATCGTTGGGTTACTTCGTGATCTGCGGATGAAAGCGTGCGGGAGCGATTTGTGTCCAGAGGCCGATGACTTGGTCTTCAGAACGCTCTCGGGACAGCCGATCAGTGGCGATTATCTCGCCAAGCATTTCAGATCGATACTCAAGCTTGCTGGTTTGCCGCGAATCAGGCTCTACGATTTGCGGCACTCAGCGGCCACAATCGCTTTGGCAGCCGGAGTGTCGCCCAAAGCTGTTTCTGAGCAGCTTGGACACGCGAGCACGGCCTTTACGTTGGACACTTATGCTCACGTTCTTCCGCACATGCAGGACGAGGCTGCCGCAAGAGTAGAGGCAATGCTCTTTGGAGCGACGGCTTGACGACTCTCTGAGAATGACAGGTCGGCACCCGATACGCTTATCATGCGATAACAGATTGACGCATCGGGTGCCGGTATTGGATGCTCAATCCGCCGGTTTCACGGGTTCTCTTTTCGCCAGTTTCCGAATAGCCGACTACTAACTCGAAGTCGCCCACATTCGGGTTTTCGGCGCCGATAGTGGGGGCAAATCCGAATAACCGATCCTCCGCCAATGCTGCCCCCAGAAGATGCTGCCCAAAGTGGGTAAATGAAATAGCCTCGGCTGTTAAGGTAGGTCACTCAATGTGTGACAGCGATACACCCACGACACAGTCTGTCGTGCGGCCACGATCAATCAACCGCCTCTTTTCGGCCTCGGAATTTAGAACCGCAAACGGAGCGCAAACTCGATTTGCCTTGGTGCCCCGAGCGAGTAAACACCGCTTCCGACACCAACGCGATCCACGTTGTGGCTGGCGTGCGTGGTTCCGTTTATCTGTCCAGCCGCTCCCGTCAGCAATCCGTTGAGCGTGGTGCCTGGAAGATCGAAGTTTGCAAAGTTAAACAAATTATAGAATCCGACACTCGGTTGCAGCGCTACTCGCTCGCGAATCGTATGCGACCACGCGAGCTTTAAGTCGAGAGCGCGCAACCAGGACAGGTTGACTTGCCCTGGTGGCGCCAGCGTCACAAGAGGAGCTACTGCGCACAATGAATTTACCGGCTGGTTGTTGGGGCTGTTGTAACAGAGCGAATTGCCGACGCCCAATTGAGTCGCCGTGAACAACCCGTTCTGGAGCAGAACTTGGCCTGCCGGCGTTAATTGAAGCGCGGTCGAGTTGTTGTAGTTCGTGAGCACAGCGTTGATATTCGACGCATTAATGCCGCGATCAAAGCTCCCAACGCGGGTCCCAGGTACCAAATCTTGGACTGTTCCATCTCCGGTGAAATCAGTGCGGAATATTTCGCCAGGGCCAAGATTTGTGTTCGGCACCATTAAGGAAGCTGAGAGGGGACTCCAGAAGTGCGACAGAACGCTCAACTGCAATCCCGACGGCAAGTCTACAAATCCTCCAAATGACAGTTGATGCGTCCGATCCAGTAAAGATGGCCCAAGATAGCGGTTCGGATGAGAATTATCGAGAGCGACTACGCCCGAATCCTGATCTGCGTTGACCAAGGCAGCATTGCCAGTACCACCGGCATTCGTAAATCGCGACAATGCGTAGGACGCCTGCAGATTGAGGGTGCGCACCCCGCGAAGTGGGTGCTGTACATTCTGCACGAGCTTGATCTGCAGGCCGTTATGTACCGAACGTCCAACAGATTTAAGGAAGTTAAGGGGCGGGGCGTTTGGGTTGATGCCAGTGAAGGCGCAGGGATAATTACCGCCGAGTGCAACCGAACAGACCGCGCCAAAATCGCCCGCTGACGTGAGACCGTTGCCTGCATAACTTGCAATCCGAGCACCGGCGTCGATCGCACACTGAATGCTGTAGAAATCCGTTCCGGCACCGCAGTTGAACATTTGATTCGTTTCGGAGATCGCCTGCAGAGCGGCCGATTTGTTGAAATAGTGGATGTCACCCGTGTGGTTCTCATCTATTCCGAGGAAGTAGTGCGTTTGAACGTTACGAACAAAATCAGCGCTAAAGACTACCCCGGGACGAATCTCCCGCTGAATGCCAATATTCATCTGGACAGAGCGAGGTGTGTAGTAGTTGGGATCCAACACGCCTCCGAGGCCTAGCCCCTGCTGCAACAAGGTTCCGATGTAATTCGGATTCGAAGCGGTCGAGTCGAACGGGGAGTCGGCCTGATATAGCTTTTGAAATGCAGCGATCTGTGCGACCACAGTTCCGATCGCAATTGGGCTTCCGGATGGAGTGCCGCAGAATGTCGGGATGAGCGCCCCTCCAAGAATCGGGACAGGAACAGGTAGATTGGTTCCATCACACGCGGTTGGCAGTTGGAGGAATACGTTGCCGATTGGACTGCGATATGTGGGATCGAGTGGGGCTACGATGGTCAGCACATTCTCATAGAACAAACCAATTCCGCCGCGGATTGCACTTTTACCCTTGCCGCTTGGGTCCCACGCAAACCCTAACTGTGGGGCGAAATTTGAATTAGGTTGCCGAACCGGATTACCCAGGCCTGGAATCAGATTGTTGAGTTCGGGAACGGGACGAAACTCGCTATCGCTGCGGCCCGGCTCACGCCCGTACCGGACACCGTATGTTACCGTCACATCCCTTCTCAACTTCCAACTTCCGCCGACGTAGGCGCCGAGGCGGTGATACGTAAAGCTGCCAGCGGGTAGGCCAAATCCGGCGAAAGGCGTGACGTAACCTAGGCCATTGCTCACACTCACAATCTCTACCGGATAATTCAACGGGTTTGTCGACCCGCCCTGGAATGGGCCCGTTTGCGCAAAGGATTCTTCGGATGGCCCTATGTTGGTACTCAGGAAGGGTGCGAGGCCTTGTACGGGCACAAAACCGGCGGCGTTGATGCGATTGAGCGTGAAACCATATCGGATTATATGTCGGCCTAGAGTTGAACTGCCGTCATACTTTACCTGAGAGTCGCTTTGCAGTATGCGTTCGGGTGCCAGCCCATTTGGCCCGGTCACAAGTTCTGTATTCCCCATCACGATGTTCAGTGGGTAGTTAGCCAACGGCAGGCCGCTGCCGATGGTCGCGTCACTAATGTTTCGCGCCGTTTTCAGATATCCGAAACGAATACTGTGGCTGAAGTTTCCGCTGCCAAAGTCAATTCCGCCAACATGAGCTCGGGTGACATTCTTGCCGGTATACACCGCATACCCGGAGCCGCCATTAGCGATGAAGAAATTCTGGAAGTAACTGAAGCGATAGAACGCGCGGACGGCCTGCGGAAATTGATAATCCGCCTTTGCCATCAGATCACTCTCATGAAACGGCGAATTGAAACTACCAGAGTATTGCTGAAATGGAACAGCAACCAGGACTGGGGCCTCCTCATGCTGCAGCGTTCGTTCCGCATCCAGAAAGTAGAAGAATCTGTTCCTCACAAAAGGTCCACCCACGCGCCCCCCGAACTGGGAGCGCTGGAAAGGCTTCGAAAGTCCCGCAGGTGCCGGCAGCGCTGCGGCCAGCGAACTGTCCCGGAAGAATCCGAAAGCTTCTCCATGGACGCCGTTGCTTCCCGAATGCGTAACTACATTGATTGCCCCGGAGCTGGTCAGTTCCGTCGAGAGATCCATGCTCGATTGACTGAGCTGGAACTCCTGAATGGCGCTTGCGGGAATGTTGGTCGTAGTCGTACCGAAGATTTCGTCGGAAATGTCTATGCCATCCACTTCGATCCGAGCAGTGCGGCCGAAACGTCCACCGAACGAAATGGATGAAAACCCGTCCTTGCCAAAGCCGAAATTTGCCGCGTCCTGAATTTGCACACCTGGTTCCAACTGCGCCAATTCGAGGAAATCTCGCCCGTTAATAGGTAGATTCTCAATCTGCTGTTCGGTCAAGACCCCTTGCACAGTTGCCTGTTCTGAGTTCACCTGCGCGGGTGAACCTTGTACCTCGACAACTTCTTTGTCCTCGCCGATTTGCAACGTCACGTTCAGAGTGATTGTGTTTCCGACCAGAACAGTCACAGTCGACCTGGCTGCACCAAAACGCTTGGCTGAAACGACGGCCCTGTAATCACCGGGAATCAGCGCTCCCGAGTCGAAGCCCCCATAAGAATTTGTGGTTACCTCGATTGTGTGTCCAGTTGCGGTGTTGGTGATGGTGATCTTGGCCCCTCCGATAAATGCCTTGGAAGAGTCGCGCACCGTACCAACAATGCAGCCGGTTGCGATCGTAGTTTGGGCAACGAGAGTAGATAAGGTGATCGGGGCAATCCCAAGGACAAAGCCAACAGCGACGATTCTGGCAACTTTCAACATGTGAGCGATGTCAGGAAAGCCGACAGTGCAAACGAATTGACTACGCCAAGGACCCGTGATTCGTCACGACTTCGGCAGCCCTATGCGTCGCAATAAGTCCTTAAACCTAGGATCGGCCCGTAGAGGGTCCCATTGTGGATCGGAGGCCAAACTATCCACGCTATCTTTCACCTTGTAGGCTTTTTCCAGCCAGGCAAAAGCCTGATCGTTGTCTCCAGAGAATCCGTAAATGGAAGCGATATACCAGGTGGGAATGTAAGTGGCGTGGGAATAGATCTCCTCCAGCTGCTTGGCATAGAATCTCAAAGCTTGCTGATAGCCCGAGGTTTTGTACACAGCGCCGATGGTTGCAGCCAGCTCCTGATACTCAAGGATGGTGAGCATTTTCTGCACTTCGGCAATGGCGTCCTGCTGCCTGCCGGTCAAAGCGTAGATATCTGACAGCCTAAAATGCGGACTAAAGTCGCCGGGCATCATTTGAGCTTGGCTCTGGTATAGCGCAATTGCACGATCGAACTGGCGTGAAAGGTAGTAGGAGTCGGCCATGCGTTCGTTTTTGGGGTCGAGCGCTTGTGCTGTTTCTGCTTCCTTCATGCCTTCCTGACCACGGCCAAGCTCAAACAGAAGACTAGAGTAGTGACTATGGGAGTCCGCACTGCTTGGCTCCAGCTGGATAGCGCGCTGGAATTCTTTCTCTGCGTCGTGCCAGTTACAATCGGCCTGCAAAATTGAGGCCATCGCATCGTGTGCGCTCGCCAGTGTGTCATCAAGCTGTAACGCTTTGAGAATGATTGGGCGCGCACGGGGCGCATAATCCCGAGGTGGCAACTGACTCGCGCTCCAGGCGTCCAATATGCCAACGTACGGTGGAGCGTAGCTGGGGTCTGCCTGGACAGCTTGCTGGAAATAATTCACAGCGCTTTCCACTTCATCTTCGTTTACCTTCCCCTTGTCTTTCTTTAAGAAAGCATTTTGAGCTTGCTGTAAATGGTAGCGGCCCTGGAAATAAGCTTCGTGCGCCTGCAAATTGACTGGCTGGGAGGAACTGATGTGGGCTTGCTCTCCAGGCTTCATCTGCACACGAATCTCCTTCGCAATGCTGCTGGCCACCGCACTTTGCAGGGCCAGCACGTCTTTCACATCGCGCTGATAGCTCTGTGTCCAGATGTTCTTGTCCTGAGGGGCATAAATCAGTTGCGCTGTGACTCGCACCTGATCGCCCGAACGTAACACCGAACCCGCGATGATCCCTTCAACGCCTAGTTCTTGGGCAATCTCGGGCAAAGGCTTGTTCGCGTTCTTGTAGCGCATGATTGAGGTGCGAGAAATCACCCGCAGGGAACCCAGGTGTGAGAGCTCCGTAATCAGCTCCTCCGTCATACCGTCGGCAAAGTAGTCCTGGGATGGGTCGCCAGAGAGATTCTGGAGAGGCAAAACAGCCAGGGAATTTATGACCTGAGTTCTGCCGAATAGTCGATCACGAAGGCCCGCAAGGTTCAAGGCCACAAGCAGCGCGCACACGGGAATTACGATTGTGACTACCGACAAGCTGATCTTCCATCTCCGACTCGGCGTACGGCTTGGTCGCGGGGGTATCTCCAGCGGCTGTGGATCAGCGCCTCCTTGCATATGCCCGTTGGCCGGCTGCACTGCAGCCAAGAGTCGGTAACCACGCTTTGGGATGGTCTCAATGATCCGCGATTCTCGGGCATCGTCCTCAAATACGCGGCGCAGTTCGGAGACAGAACGCTTCAGGACGTCGTCGGAGACGAATGTATCCCGCCAAACGGTTTCAAGCAGCTCTTCTTTTGAGACGGGTTCCCCGGCGTGATGCGAGAGGCACACCAATACCTCCATCACCTTTGGCTCTACGCGAGTGGATGTCCCGTTCTGTGAGATGGTGTTCAGGCTGGGCTGGACCAACCAAGGGCCTACCCGAAAGTCGTTATCCACGACCCCTCCCCGAACCTAAGTAGCAGGATTATATATAGGGTGTACGGCTATTCCTACTAGAATTGCCGCCCGATTCCTCACTCTAACTTCACCGCAAGCTCACCTCTTCCTCATGACTCTAGGGCCGCACCGCTGTAGAAATCAGGCCAGAACGTCACATGCACCGGGAGGCCAATGGACCTTCCAATCCTTAACACTGCCGGCTTGGGGACAAAGCTCCCATTCGTCAGCAGTTTTGATGCTAAGCGGTCGACGACACAGGATTGAAGGGCGAATCGGCAAGACAAGCCCGGAACATAAATGTGACCAGGAGCTATCACAATGTTGCGATCAATTGCTTTGGCAGTTTTGGTTCTCTCTTCAATTTGCGCATCTGCAGACGTGACAACGTCTGTGGATTGCGGCGCAGGTCAATCGCTGAACCATACCCTTGCAAAAATGAACAAACTCATTCCAGCAACACTGCGGATCAAGGGAACCTGCACTGAGTATGTTTTGGTTGACGGATTCAACGGCTTAACACTGATCGGCGTGCAGGGCGCGAACATTCAACAGCCAAGTACGCCCCCCCCGTCCAATTCCTATGTCCTGTCTATCAGGGCTTCACGAAGTGTCACCGTCTCCGGGCTTGCGGTTCACTCGTTGCCTTCTGTTTTTTCCGTCATCGGAATTGGGGGTGGTAGTACAGATGTTCGTCTCCAGAGCGTGACAACCGATGGTTCCTGGGGAGTAGTCGTGTATGAGAACAGCCAGGTATGGCTTAAGAACGTGACGGCAAATCTGACCTCGGGGTTTGCTGCCGTGTCGGCCTTCGACAGATCCGACGTGCACGTCGTGGATGGCCTGCTGCAACGCCCATCGAACTCGAATTTCAACGCCGGTCTTCTCGTTAGTTCCGGTCATGTCACCGTGCAGGGAGTCACGATACGAGACATGCAGCAGAGCATCAACATTAACGACAGTGGCAGCGTGGATCTAGTGAATTTCGACTCTACCGCCACAGGCGTTGACGTGCTCATTGATAACCCATCTGGCACCAACCTTTACGGCGTTGTAGTCAGCGATGGTTCTTCGCTCAACCTAGGCAGTGCCAAGCTCCGCATCAGCAATGCCGGACAAGCGGGGGGAGGAGATAGTGGGGCCGTGTTTGTTACCAACGGATCCACGCTCAACGCCGGCCCCAACCTCGTCGTGTCCGGCGGCCAGGGGCAGGGTGTGATCGTGAGTAATGACTCACACGCGCAGCTGGCTGGATCCAGCATTACTGGCGTCTCGCACGGTGGACTGGCCGTGGTGAACTTGTCCACCGCCGGAGTGGACTCAAGTAATCCCCTGACAGTGATCAGCGGTAACGGAGTCGATCTATTCTGCGATTCCAAGTCACAGATCGCTGGCGCCTCAAATGTGGCGAACGCCAGCATCGTGCAATGCAACAACTTGCTCCCTGGTAATTACGAAAATCTGCCCTAGAACACTCTCTGACTTCGCAACGGGGACCGTCTGACGATGACGGGCTAAGGGGATGATCAGGTTTGAGGAGGCTAGACATGAGGAAGTGCAAGCATCTGATCGTCAGATTCATAACTCACTGTTTCGGAAAACTGTTGGCAGTGGTTGCGCTGCTATCTCTTGCCAGCACATCCTCACTGGGCGCCGGGATCAGCTTCTCAACCCCGGTGGGATATCCAGCTGATCAAGTCCCCGAAGCGGTCGCTGTCGGCGACTTCAATGGCGATGGCAACCTCGACATTGCAGTCGCCAATTTGGTTAGCAACGACGTGAGTATCTTGCTTGGAAATGGGGACGGCACCTTCCAACCTGCGCATAACTACGGTACCGGTTCAAGTCCTGGGTCCATCGCCGTTGGCGATTTTAACAGCGACGGTCGACTTGATCTGGTAGTCACGAATTTTATTGGCGGTACGCTGAGTATTTTGCTTGGTGACGGAGATGGGACTTTCCAACCGGCGGTGTCCATCAGTGTTAGTGGTTCTCCTTCCACGGTGGTCGCGGGAGACCTGAATGGGGATGCCAAAATCGACTTGGCGGTCGCTCTCAGTGGCACGAATCAACTTGTTGTTCTGCTGGGAGACGGGCAAGGCGATTTTCGGACGCTCGGCACTTACGCGATGAACGGAGACCCCACGTCTCTTATCACAGCAGACCTCAATGGTGACGGCCATCCAGACTTGGCGGTCGCAGCAGGAGCCAAGGTTGGGGTCCTCTTGGGCAACGGCGATGGCAGTTTTCAGCAAGAAGAATATCTCCCACCACTGAGCGGCGACATTGCGCTTTCCGTCGCGGCGGGAGATTTCAACCTCGATGGGAGGCTGGATCTGATTGTTACAAGCCGGACGGTTTGCATTGCTCTCTCTTGTCCATTGAATGCTGAGCTATACATTGGTAACGGTGACGGTAGTTTTCAGGCCGCGTTGCCGGTGCTTGTATTGAAAGCATTTGGCGGTGGTGGTCTTGCAATCGCAGACTTCAACCGTGATGGCAATCTCGATGTTGCGATTCAATTTGACAACCGACTGGGAACCCCTCTTGCGCTCGTCGCGGGAAATGGAGACGGGACTTTTCAGCCTTCGGTTACCTTCAGCTTTGGACTAAATCCAGTCTCCCCAGTGGCGGCAGACCTGAACGGCGACAGCCTGCCCGATCTTGTATTTCCGGACGTAGAAAGCGCAGACGGTCAGACTTATAACGTGTTTACATTGATCAACAATACCCTTACACCACGCTTTACCCTCTTTGTGACCATCACTGGTACCGGCACGGGAGGAGTGAGTATTTCTCCTGGCTTCCACCTCTGCGGACACAGCTGTACGGCGGGGTTTATCAGTGGGACTCAAGTCAGAGTTCTTGATTCCCCGTTCTCTGGATCGACCTTTGCCGGTTGGAGTGGGGCTTGTTCCGGCACCGGTTCTTGCAATTTGGTCATGGACTCTGACCAGTCCGTCACGGCCACCTTCAACGTGCCGGCGGACTTTTCCTTGACTGGGTCAGCGCTCTCCCCCGGCACAGTGGCCGCTGGCCAGTCGGCAACGGGAACTGTGACCGTCAACCCGGGCGGTGGATTCAACAGCACGGTCTTATTCGGTTGCGCTGTGCAGCCCTCCGCTTCCCATGCTCCGACGTGCGCTGTGACTCCGTCCGTCTCAGGAGCCTCCGTCACAGCGCTGACAACAGCACCCAGTTTTGCACGAAACTCTTTCGGCTCGCCTAGCTGGTATTACGCTCTATGGATGCCAACAATAGGATTCGTATGCTTCTCTCTTCAAACCGCCCAGAAGAACAAGAGAAACGCGACCGGCTTGATTATCTTGGGCATTCTGCTTCTAGGAATTACGTTCCAGTCAGCCTGTGGAGGGGGCACGCAGGTTAAGCAAATGAGCGGCGGTACTCCGCCAGGAAATTACACAATTACCGTGACCGGCACCTCTGCAGCTCTACAACACACGACAACGTTCGCGCTTACGGTGCAGTAACGGAGGCTCAGATGGTTCAAAGAGACGCCGAACAGATGAAACGAAAGCCACTGGACCAGAATCGGAGGGGGATCGTGTCAGGCGTGGAATTTCTCGGCGTGGCAGTTGCCCTTGCGACTGCCTTGTCCGTTGGCTGTGGCGGCTCAGGTGGACGCAAAACCACGGTTACCCCGCCGGACACTTTCACCACGACCACGTCTCAAGAAGGAACTTTGCTCGTCATGACCAATACGACGAGCACCGACACTGTGCGCATTGGGTTGCAGACACTCTGGGGTGGCAGCATCGTCGAAGTTAGCCTGAATGGAACGAATTTCGTTAGTGCCCCCAACACCGGCCAGGAAGTGCAGCCGGCTTTTTACGACGGTAACGCGCACTATGACAACTGTGCGGGTTGCACTGGGAATTGGGGCTGGGATCCGGTCCTGGCAGGTGATGGATATAACCACGGCACGCCCACCATTTCGCAGGCGTTAACTGCGACTTCGCTCTACACCAAGGCACAACCATTGCAATGGATTCCTGATGGCAAGGGGGGAGGACCCTCCATGCCTGTGCCCTCTGACGTGCTGGTCGAGCAAACGATCATGCCCGTGGCGGGCCATTCGCACGCCTTCCAGGTACACACCAAGCTCACGCATTTAGGAAGTGATTTTCATGCTGACGCCGAGCAGGAATTCCCCGCAGTGTACGTCGACAGTCAGTACGACCGCTTCATGTATTACGGGGGAACCGCGCCATGGACGAATGCACCGGTCAGCGCCACCCAGTTTCCGCTACTGGGAGATTCCCCGGGGCCGTTTCTCTATGTTCCGGAGCACTGGGGGGCACACGTGAATACCCAGAATGCCGGCCTCACGCTTTACGCGCCTTCACAATATCCCTTTGAGACCGGCTTCGACTCCCCCGGAGACGGAACAAACTATTTCCGACCGTTTTCCATGCTTAGCATCGGGGCGAACTTCACATTTGACGGTGACTACTACGTGATTGCCGGAGACTACACTTCGGCACGGCAGATCATATACGACCTGCACCAGAAGCTTGGCCCCCCACCGAATATTTTTGCCGCGCTGGGGTCCACCGATGTCCCTCAGCCCGGGACTACGCTCAGCGCAAGCACCACCGTTAGCGGATGGGCCTATGCCTCCAATGCTCAGGTGTCCAGCGTACAGATTCTTGTGGACAAGATCGTTGATGGCACTGCTAGCTATGGATCACCCCGCGATGTGACCGCCGTGTTCCCCCATGCCCCCTTAAATATCGAATTTTCCTATTCTCTGGACACCACCAAGTATGGGAACGGGCCGCACGTTCTGAATGTGCAGGTCACGGACGCCACAGGCATTGTGTCTGTGTTCTCCGATGTTCCCGTAACAATTTCGAATTAAATGTGTAAGGAACCGGCACTAACTCGCAAGTAGAGGCGAAACAATATGACTGCGCATGCGACCGTGCCCCAATTCGGAAGGAGTACAATCTCCTGTCGCCTCCTCGAATACTGTCACGCGGAGTCGAACGCCTTGAATCGTGTTTCCCTAACCATTCTCCAGCGGCTTTTAAAGCTTGCCCTGCTTGCCACGCTCGGATTGTCCGGCTGTGGTGGTTCTCCGTCCACCTCTCCTCCGCCACCGCCAGGCGGAAAGGTGTCCGTCGATGCGCGGTCGGCGCGGCTTGCGACGGTATCGAAAGATGTTTTCGGCGTCAACCTGTCGGCCTCCATGGATCTGACGAACACCTATTCCACCTACAACGCCATGATGACTGCTTTCCAGAAGACGGATTTCGGAATGGTGCGCTGGCCCATGGCGGGCATTTCCGATTACTACCACTGGCAAACCAATTCGTTTTCCTCTTGCTCATCAATTTGGAATCCGATCGCACGCACGATCTTCGATCAATTCATGCAGCAGGTTACGCAACCTCTAGGTGTGGATGTCAACATAACCGTCAACTACGGTAGCAATTCCACGTGCACCGGAGGCGGCGACCCGAACGAAGCTGCGGCTTGGGTCGACTATGCCAACAACCAAATGCATTACGGAATCAAGTATTGGAGCATCGGCAACGAGCAGTATTACGGTAGTCCGACTCTCGGCTCGACACCCACTACGCCCGACTTCAACGTATTGCCTACGGACCCAGGCTCGGTCGGGTCCGCCACGTATGCAAACCTGATCGCATCGCAGTTCTATCCTCTTATGAAGGCTAAGGATCCTTCTATTCAGATAGGCGTCGATCTCGTCGTGCCCGATAACAACGCCAGTACGCGCACAATGCCCTGGGACTCCACGGTCCTCGCCAACGCATCCTTCGACTTCGTCGAAGTACATTGGTACGGGTCCAATCCCGCAAACGTAGCGATCAGCGATTCGGCACTTCTGACATCGGGGATCTCCTATTTCACGTCAGCCGTGACGCAGCTTCGGAGTGAGCTTAGCGCCGCGGGAAAAGCGAACGTTCCCATTTATGTCGGTGAATGGGGAATTCCCGGCGAGGACGGCGGCAGTCCACAAAGCGTTACAATCGTTGGCGCTCTCTACACTGCCATGGCGTACGGCGAATTGATAAACGCCGGGATCCCGATGGCGGGACTATGGGAAGGTTTTGAGAGTGACTGTACACCGGCGTCCCCCGGGGACTATTCCAAACAAGATTGGTTTACGTCATCACTGTTTCAGGCTTTTTCCGTAGGCTCCGTCCCCGGATGTGCTGCCGCTCTTCCTCCTCCGGGCACCCCCTTGCCACGTGCGAACGCGAGGGCTGTGGTGCAGCAGGCGTTCAACGTGGGAGACGACGTTATTGCCCCTACCTTGACTTCGCCATCTACGATCAGAGCATATGCGGGACGACGCGCCTCCGGTTACGGCCTGTTGCTCGTCAATCTGGATGAGAGTGCGGGCTTCAGTGCTTCAGTACAAATCGTTGACGACTCCAGAAGTTTTGTCTTGAGCAGTCTCGTTTACGGCAAAGCACAATACGACCAGTCTCAATACAACATCTGGAGTCAGCCTATGTCTCAGTCGTTAGGAGTAGTTTCAGGTTCGTTCGCGATAGACCTCCCGCCGTGGAGCGTTACCGCAATTAGCCTCTCGGCTCAATGATGCACTGGCAAAATCTCGGGCCTGCGCCTTTATGGAGCAAGCAGGGTGCTCGCCTGCTCCTTTTTGCAGCGATTGCCTGTGCGTTCTGTGTTGCACAGCGGGCAAACAACGGGCCGATAGTCATCTCCACTGATCGCTTTCAATTGGTGATCGAGGGGAAACGATTCTTTCTCCAATCCGTCTCAGCGGTAAAGACACAACGAATTGCAGTCCCGAGGGCCTGGCTGATTTCGCCGCAAGAAGAAAAAGACGAGGAAGAGCAAACGGCGTCTTCTATCCGTTTCGATCACCACGTCGCTTCCTTTCCCATCGGCAATGGTGAAATTGGCATCCTGTTTTCCTCCTACGACATGATGACGGAAGGATCAATGCAGGCGGGTGCGGGTCGCGACGTATTTCTCATCTACGATCCGGCTGCAGGAAAGTTACGTCCGGGACACGTGGACTTAGGCGTCACCAAAGAACGTGTCTTTTCGGAAGGCTGCTGGCATGCACGGATGGTGCATTTTATTGTTTCCGATGTGAACAAGGACGGCTACGCGGACATCGGAACCATCAAGGAAGAGATCCGGTGTCCAGAAGGGCAAGAGATGTGGGAAGGGGACTCCTACGAGCAATACCCGCTGCACTGGTATTTGTTCAGTGAGAACGGTTGGAAGCGTGAGGAGGATGATTTGGGATGGCCAGACTCTTATGTCGAGATTCCTCTGATCGGAATCGAAACCAGCCCGGTCGATTTTGTGGCACAAATTCTTTGGCGAAGTGCAGATCCGTCTTCATGGAAGAGTCCGCCACGATATTTGCCTACCTATAGAAAAAAACTGATCGCTGACGAACTCGGCAGAAAATCCCCACCTTTCCTGAAACCAGAGTGGAGGAAATAGACGTTGGCAAGAACGCGACAATGCACCTGACCTTAGGGTTACCTTAACCCATGAAGTCGTACAAACAATGGTTGCGCTCTAGTAATTGCGGACGGCTAGCTATCCACACCTACAAGATTCACGTCGCTGCGCTGATAGTCCTAATACTGCAACTCTTCCTGGGACCACTCTTTATGTTCCCGCCGATCCTGCTGCGGACTTGCCGAAAAAGGCCTGCATGAATACACCAATCTCGCCAGCAACCTCGGGCACCTTTATGAGCGGAAATGGGTGCAGGAAATGATTCCTGCGGGCGAATTACGCCGTCCATCGGCTGCCCGCAGTGTCCCGACAATGCGCTTTGCGGTGGATTGCAGCTTGCAGCGCCGCTCTACAACTGCCTTAGCTTCTGTTGCAAAGATCCGCAGGATTGCGACAACGTCTGCAGAAATAACCCGGAAGGGTTTGCCCAGCGTGTGCGAGAAGTCGGCGGGTACGAACTCGACAACGTTCCGCGGAACGCGATTCTTCCGTCGCCGTCCCTTCCGCCGTTGGTTCCCCTGTTGTATCACGGCTCCGGTCGAAAGATTCCGTTCCACGCTGCGGGGGTTTGCCTGCCCCTTTATAGCGTGATCGAGCGCCATAACGGCGAGGCGAGATATTCAAGCGCCGAGTCTCTCGCTCGAAGTTTTGCATTGCGCCCGGATGTCTCGATCATGCTCACAGGCACAGCGAGCGATGCTCCGCTTGAACGCTGGTGGTCTCTCGGCCCGCAGCGAAAGGAGCGAATCCGCGCTTTGCGCCGCTTAGGCATTGCTCTCGTGTGGATGGCAAGCGCAAAGTTTTTACTTCGAGGATGCCTTGTCCACCGACGCGGCGGCGGACGGATTCGCGTTGCTGACGCTGCTGGTCGATCCGGAGGACAGGCCGGCGCTGCGATATTGGCTCGGAGAACACGCCCAGGATCGCCGCTGGCGGCCCTACGCACGCTTAGCCACCCACTGCGGACAGTCTGGCCAGTCGCCGAGAGCCACGCTCCAGGCCATGGCTGCGGGCGCGCTCACTCTTCCTCACACAACTTCGCTTGTCGCCCGCTTCAACATCCTGACGCAGCGATTAACCGCCATGATGGCGCTCGACCTCGCTACCCTGGTCGATACCCTGTTCCCCGATGGAAATGCCGACCTAACGTCCGTACGGCAGGTTGCCCTCCTGACGATCCCCAATGTGAACACGCCTAGTGAGCTTCTCGATGAGCTTCGCAGCGCGATCACTCAGCCCGAATTACCCGGCTCGCAGGGGCCAGCAGTGGGGAGGCAGTACAGTTTTTTGTGCTTAGCACACGTGTTACCACGGCAGCGGGGAGCGGGCATCAAGCGAACGACGCCGATTTTGCGAATTACTTTCCAGTCCCCAAAATACCCAGGAGTTCTTGAAGGCCACCGCCGTTGCAAGGCGATCACCCGGAAAAAACGAGTTTAATTAATGGATCGAAGGTTCGATGCCCGAGAAGCCCTTTAGATTTTGGAGTGAAGCGGCCTCTGGTTTCTGAGCTGAAGTACGGCGGCCTACGACGCTCCCTTCATCGGACTTCGTAAACCCGCGTCCTTGAGACTTGCAAGCAGCTTCGTAGCGCCGGCCTGTGCTCCCAGTACCGGCGTTGAGTTGTCGGGCTGCCGGCTGTTTGTTCGCGAGTGAAGCGAATTCAAGGCGCTCTCCTCCGTCATGAATGGCCGCAATAAAGCTTCACATCGTCTACTCAGAACAGTCTGCCGTTGGTCTTATTCAGGCAGGATGTTCGCATTCAGATGGAAAAAGTTTTCGGGGTCATATTTCTTTTTCAGCTGTGCCAGGCGTGGGGAGTTGCTGCCATAAACGGCGTTTGCTGCGAGTTTGCCTTTCATGCTCAGGTAATTTGCATAAGCCCGCCCACCCGAAAAAGGCTGCAAGCGTTCAAACGTGTTGTCGGTCCAGGCCACGCATGCCGCCGCCTGCGCTGTCTCCTTCCATTGCGCCCAGAACCCCAGCGTCACGCCTCCTGACTTGCGAAGTCCAAAAGCCGTGGCTTCTGGCGAAACACGGCACACTTGCCCATGCATGTAGTGCGCGAAGTTAAAGACAATGTCACAAGACGGGGGAGATTGCCGGAAGCATTCGAGGACCAGATCGATAGTTTCGTCTGAAACTCTCTCCAGGTAGACGCCCTTCATGTATTCGAATGGACACGACATGCTGGAGTCATCCTCATCCATCCTGTAGATCTCCGCGAAACTCCTGCGTTTGACGGAATCCTCGTCCGGAGCCTGGGACTTTCGGAACCTGTCCAGCAGCCGCTCCCCGTCTTCCAGATTCCCCGCGTAAACAGCCTCCATGGAAATCCTGCCGCCATGATGCGTCGTGACGTAGCACTCGGCTTGAAACTCATCCGGAGCATTCGCCATGAAGTCCCGAAAAAAGCGGAGGACAGATTTCGCTTTGGCAATGGGATAAACAAGACTGCCGCCAATAACCTCGCCAACCGGGTGCAGCTGGTATTCCAGCAGTGTAGCGATGCCAAAATTTCCGCCGCCTCCGCGGATCGCCCAGAAGAGGTCCTCATTGGTGCTGGCATCCGCTTTGAGCGGGCGACCATCCGCGGTTATCAGGCGGGCGCTCAGGACACTGTCGCTCGTGGCGCCATATTTTCCCGACAGCCAGCCCAATCCCCCGCCCAACGCCAGACCTGCGCCGACGGTGCCGCATTCACCCAGTATCGGTGCGAGGCCATGAGAGGCAGTGACTGCAAGAACTTCCTCAGCCATATTTCCAGCGTGAACCCGGGCTATTCGCTTGTCAGGGTCAACGGCAACGCCCTTCATTGGAGAGAGGTCGATTACGATTCCTTTGTCGCAACTTCCCCAGCCCAGAATGCTGTGATTGCCCGAACGCACCGCAACTTCCATCTGCTGTTGATGGGCAAGGTCAATGCATCGCAAAACATCGTCGTCATTTCTGCACTGTGCGACAAGCGCAGGATGCTTGTCGTTTGCAGGATTCATCTCGATCACCCTGCGCGCAGCGTCATATTCCGGATCACCGGGGAGGACCAGACGACCACTCAATTTCCTTCGCAGCTTGTTGATTGCATCTTTGTCTGCAATCGGTTTTAACGATGAAGTGAGTGGACTCTTGCAGAAGGCGAACGTGCCGGCAGCCATTACCGCCTGCTGAACAAACTCTCGCCGCGTCTTTTTAGTTCCTCTAGATGGTGGCATCGCTGTGACTTACGTTGACCACGCTCCTGGACACTCGTGTACTCAGAACCACCCTCCAGTCGACCATCTCCAACATCGCCCAACCAGGAAGAGTTCTACTTATGCGCTGCCCATTCTTGCGGCAGCACTTTGAACGTGGATTTCATTCCCGCTTCGTAATGCCCGGGCATGTGGCAATGAAAGAGCCAAGTTTCGGGATTATCCGGGACTATGTCGGACCACGCTCATCGCTGGGTTGAGCATC
>Ga0335084_10000270_pt1 | contig 41350 bp, 36 predicted proteins | sample Lox_Sample_44_FD_206721 | JGI IMG/M metagenome (GOLD analysis project Ga0335084, IMG submission 206721) | Soil microbial communities from Loxahatchee National Wildlife Refuge, Florida, United States - Lox_Sample_4.4 | ecosystem: Environmental > Terrestrial > Soil > Wetlands | place: USA...
CCGCGCAGCGCTGCTGATACGCGGCCCACTGCACGAGAGGGCGCTTGCCGCGAGGCTCGATGGGAATCACCGACCAGCCCCGCGCAAGATAGGCGAGCGCACCGCTGCGCGGGCCAGCGCTTGCTTCTCCCGATGCGCCGCCATCACCTGACATATCCCTTTATTCCCGTGCCAGCCGCGTCGCAAAGAACTGCGGCCCGGAAAGTTTCCCGCCAGATCCTGCGTGGGCACCGCTTGCGAAGCGCCAACTGAATCGGGACGTAACGGCTCACATCTCCATGTCGCCGGGCCCGGGCGCGGCTGGCTTGGACGCCGGCGATTCCGCAATCATGCAGTCGGTCGTGAGGATTAACCCCGCCACCGAAGCCGCATTCTGCAGGGCGCTGCGCGTGACCTTGGTCGGGTCGATCACGCCCATCACCATCAGATCGCCGTATTGACCGGTGGCGGCGTTGTATCCAAAGTTTCCGCTACCCTCGAGCACGGCGTTCACCACCACCGAGGGCTCAACGCCGGCGTTGGCTACGATCTGGCGCAGCGGCTCCTCCAGCGCGCGCAGCACGATGCGGATGCCCGCGGTCTGTTCGTCGTTGTCACCTTTGAGCTTCTCCAGCGCGGAGCGCGCGCGCAGCGGAGCCACGCCTCCGCCCGGCATGATGCCTTCTTCCACCGCTGCACGCGTAGCATTCAAGGCGTCCGTGACGCGCACCTTGCGTTCCTTCATCTCGGTCTCGGTAGAGCCACCCACCTTGATGACCGCCACGCCGCCCGCCAGCTTCGCTGCGCGCTCTTCCAGCTTCTCACGATCGTAATCGCTCTTGGTGTCCTTGGCCTCGGCTCGGATGTGCGCGATGCGCGCCTGAATCGCTTTCGGATCGCCAGCACCGTGGATGATGGTGGTGTTCTCCTTGTCCATCTCCACGCGTTTGGCCTGGCCCAGATCCGCGAGCCCGGCTTTCTCGAGCTTGAGCCCAAGCTCCTCCGACACGACGTGACCACCGGTGAGCACGGCGATATCCTCCAGCATGGCCTTGCGCCGGTCGCCGAACCCCGGGGCCTTGACCGCGCAGGTCTTGAGCACCCCGCGGATACTGTTGACCACCAGCGTGGCCAGCGCCTCGCCCTCCACCTCTTCTGCGATAACCAGCAGCGGTCGGTTCACGCGGGTGATCTCCTCGAGCAACGGCAACAGCTCGGCAACGGCGGAGATCTTCTTGTCGTGGATGAGGATGTAAGGGTCGTCGAGGATCGCTGCGTGCTTCTCTGCATTGTTGATGAAGTAGGGGGACAGATAGCCGCGATCGAACTGCATGCCTTCCACGATCTCCAGCTCGTTGGCGAGCCCGGATCCGTCCTCCACGGTGATGACGCCTTCCTTGCCGACCTTCTCCATAGCCTGCGCGATGATCTCGCCCACTGAGCGGTCATTGTTAGCGGAAATGGCGCCGACCTGGGCGATTTCACTGCTGGCGGTACAGGGCTTGGAAATCCTCTTCAGCTCGTCCACGGTGGCCGCCACCGCCTTGTCGATCCCGCGCTTGAGGTCCATGGGATTCATGCCGGCGGCCACATATTTCATGCCTTCCCTGACGATGGCCTGGGCAAAGACCGTGGCGGTCGTCGTGCCGTCACCGGCCACTTCGGAGGTCTTGGCCGCGACTTCGCGCACCATCTGCGCACCCATATTTTCGAACGGATCTTGCAGCTCGATGGCTTTAGCCACCACCACGCCGGAGTTGGCCACGGTGGGAGCGCCGTAGGATTGCTGCAGGATCACGTTGCGACCGCTCGGGCCGAGCGTCACTTTGACCGCGTCGGCCAGCACGTTCACCCCGGTGAGAATGCGCTCGCGTGCGCGTTCGTGGAAATAAAGCGTCTTGGCTGTCATGGTTTTTCCCTCGGGTTCAGGTGATATGGCCGGATGTCAGTCGCGTTTCGAGATAGTCCAGAGCACCGCTGAGCGTGGCGAGCTTGGCGTAGTCGGCTTCGGGGATGTCCACGCTCAGCTTCTCGTGCACCCGCAGGATCACGTTCAGGAAATCGAACGAATCGATGTCGAGCTGGTCGCGCAACGGCCGCTCCGGCTTGAGCGCGTCGAAGTCCGCCTCGGGCGCAACGCTTGCCAGCGCGTCGATCAACGTCTTACGGATGTCGTCGCGAGTCATCATAGTTTCTCCGGTTCCTGCAACAGACGATCGAGCGCGGACAGGAACAACGCGCCGCGATGCCCTACGCTCGCGCGATGATCGGCGCACAGCGTCGCTTGGATCAAGCGCCGCACATATAGCCCGCCGCTCTCCGCCCAGGGCCGCTCGACGACTTTGCCGAATCCGACCAGGGCCACCTGAGGCGGATAGATCACCCCAAATACCGTCTCCACGCCCTGCTCGCCGAGATTGGTCACGGTCACTGTCGCATCCGACAGCTCGGAGCTGCGCAGCGCGCCGCCGCGAGCTCGGTTCACCAGGTCCGACAGCGCCTGCATCATCTCCGGCACAGTCTTGCCGTCGGCATTGCGGATCGCCGGAGCGACCAGCCCGCCTCCGCGCAAGCCGATCCCTACGCCGAGGTGCACCGCTTGGGACGGCCTGAACGCGCCGTCCACCCAGAAGCCGTTGAGCTCGGGTACGTCCTTGAGCGCCACGGCTACAGCCTTCAGCAACACCGCAGCGAACAACACGCGCTGGGTCACGGAGCGCTTCAGGTTCTCCCGCTCGAGCCAGTCCGTCGCCCGAGACACGTCGATGGTCGTCCCCAGATAATAGTGCGGGATCTCGCGCTTCGATTTCGCCATGGCGGCAGCGATCGCCTGCCGCATGGCCGCAAGCTTGTCGGGGGCGGCCGGTTTTGCCGCCGCCGGCTTGGTCTGCGCGGCGCGTTCGACATCGCTCATTGAGATCACGCCCTCGGGTCCGCTCGGCGTGACCAGGGCCAGATCCACACCCAGCTCCTCGGCGCGTCGGCGAGCCACTGGCGAGACCTTGAAACGCGCTGCGTGTGGGACCGGCGCACGCGGAGGCGCAGCCGCGGGCTTTGCGGCTTCGCGCGGCGGAGCGATAGTTGGCGCGGGCACGACCGCGGGTGCCGGCGCTCCGCCTTCGGCGCGAAGGCGCGCCAGCACTTCACCCACTGGCACTTTGGTGCCGGGTTCGACCAGCAGCTGATCCACCACGCCGTCGTCCCAGATCTCCACCTCTACCGCGCCCTTCTGCGTCTCGACCACCGCCACCACGTCGCCGCGCTTGACCCGCTGGCCAGGCTTGATCTGCCATTCGACCAACGTGCCAGCCTCCATGTCGGCGCCGAGGCTGGGCATGCGGAATTCAGTCATGGCCGGCCACCAGCCGTCTCGCAGCCGCTACGATCGCGGGCACGGAAGGAAGCGCGGCATCCTCCAAGTGCTTGGCGTAAGGCACCGGGACCTCACGGCTGCACACGCGGGCCACGGGCGCGTCCAACTCGTAGAAGGCCTCTTCCACGATGCGCATGCAGACCTCGGCGGCGAGGCTGCCGCTCTTCCAGCCTTCGTCCACGATCAGCGCGCGGTGGGTCTTGCGCACCGACGTGAGGATCGCGGCTGCGTCGAGCGGTCGCAGCGTGCGCAGGTCGATCACTTCGGCGCCGATGCCTTGGTCGGCGAGCTGCGTGGCCGCCTGCAGTGTCTTGCCCAAGCTCCCGCCGTAGGTGATCAGACTGACATCCGCGCCTTCACGGCGCACCGCGGCGGAGTCGATGTCCACCGCTCCGGCGTCTGCCGCCAGATCGCCTTCCAGGTTGTAGAGCATCGCGTTCTCGAACACGATCACCGGGTCGGGGTCCTGGATCGCGGTCCAGAGCATGCCACGCGCGTCCTCCAGCGTGGCGGGCGCGACGATGCGCAGTCCCGGAATGTGCGCATACCACCCTTCCAGGCTGTGCGAATGCTGAGCGGCGAGCTGCCGCCCGCCGCCGGTGGCCATGCGGATCACCAGCGGAACGCTGATCTGTCCCCCGGACATATGGCGCAGAGTCGCGGCGTTGTTCACGATCTGATCCAGGCAGAGCAGGCTGAAGTTCACCGTCATGACCTCGACAATGGGCAGCATGCCATTCATGGCCGCGCCGATGCCTGCACCCACGAACGCCGATTCGGACAAGGGCGTATCGCGAATGCGCTCCTCGCCAAACTCCTCGAGCAGACCTTTGCTCACGGCGTAACTTCCGCCATAGCGTCCCACGTCCTCGCCCATCAGAAACACGCGTGCATCGCGCCGCAGGGCTTCTCGCAGCGCCTGGCGTAAAGCCTCTCGATAGGTCGTCTGCACGGCCTAGCTCATCTCGGCAGTGCAGCGCGGACCGTGTCCGCGAAAGCCTCGACCTTGCGCGCGGTGGCGCCGGAGTCGATCTCGCCGTCGGTGAGAGCGAGACGCGCTACCGGATCTTTTCCAGCAAACCCCCTCAGCATATCCAAAGCCTTTTCCGCACCGTCGCCGCCATAGGTGCAAAACACGGCCAGGCGGGCCTCGCGCAACGGATGATGAGCGAGGAATGCGCGCACCGGGGAGGCCGCTTGCCCGATCCAAACCGGAGTCCCCACGACCACCAGCGCATAACCCGAGGGATCGTAGCGGTGCTCCTGCAGTGCGGGCAGGCGGCCGGTGAGCACCTCGAATCCCGAGCGCAGATAGCCGCTCCAGCCGCTGCGCGGGTGCCGCTCCCGAATATCACAGATATCGCAGTCGAGGCGTTTCGCGAGCTGCTCCGCCACCCGGCGCGTGTAGCCGGTGCGGGAGTAGAAAGCGAGCAGACAGTTTTTCATGGAGGCGAAGAGAGGATGGATAGGGCCGATCGGGCGGTTGACGCGGCCTACACACCGTCGGGCACTGCGGAACGCGCATAGACGTCTTTCTCCAGATCTTCGACCGGCTCCCACGTACCCGCCTCTGCGAAAGCGACCGCCTCCGCGACCTCTCGCGCCACTCCCGCCTCCAGCCCCTGCACGTCGAGCGGCGTGAGTTCCCGACGCTTCTGCAACCGCTCGATATGGCTCGCGATCGGACAATACTGCTTCCACTGCTCCACCTCACGCTTGCTGCGGTACAGCTCGGCGTCGAACATGGAGTGCGCGCGGAAACGGTACGTGCGCAGCTCGAGAAAATAGGGCACCGAGAGCCGACGGATGGTCTCGGTAGCCTTGCGCGCGGCCTCCCATACGGCTTCGGCATCCATACCGTCCACCGTTTCCGCCGCCATGTTATAGCTGGCGGCTTTGGTCACCAGGTCCGTGTCCGATTCCGAGCGCCACAGCGCGGTGCCCATCGCGTAGAGATTGTTCTCGCACAGGAACAGCACAGGAAGCTTCCACAGAGCGGCCAGGTTCATGCTCTCGTGGAATTCGCCCTCTGCCACCGCGCCCTCACCGAAGAAACAGGCGGTGACGCGGTTGCGTTTCAGCATCTTGTCCGCCAGCGCCAGACCAACCGCGATCGGGAGTCCACCGCCGACGATCGCGTTGCCGCCGTAAAAGCGACGCGAAGCGTCGAACAGGTGCATCGATCCGCCGCGCCCGCGGCTGCAGCCCTCCTGCTTGCCATACATCTCGGCCATGACGCTCCCAGCGGGGATCCCGCGCGCCAGAGCGTGCCCGTGCTCGCGGTAGGTCGCGACGACTGCATCGTCTGGCGTCAGGTGAGGCATGACGCCGGCCGCAATCGCCTCTTCACCGATATACAAATGTAGGAACCCACGGATCTTGCCCGCGCTGTAAAGCTCCGCACATTTTTCTTCGAAGCGACGGATGCCGATCATCTGACGCAGAAGGCCGAGACCGGTGTCGCGTGGAAGGCTCATGCGGCCGCCGCACTGAGGGACAACAGGATTTTAGGCACCTCGCCGCGGCGGCTGGGCGCACTCGCTTGGGTCGCATCCCCGCGCAAGCGCGGGCGCGTCGGAGGGCGCAGACGCGCAAAGGCCGGCGTACGACGCACCTTGGCCGGCTTCACGGTCGCATCCCCACAGGTGGGGCCCCTGCTCCGCGTTGCGCCGGCGCCTGCTCCCTGGCGGCTCATGAGCCACCCATCTCCAGCGTCGATGTATCGCCCTCCGGCAGCCCCAGCTCTCGCGCCTTCAACAAGCGCCGCATGATCTTGCCGCTGCGGGTCTTGGGCAGCGCGGCAACGAACGCGATTTCCTTGGGTGCCACGGCTGTGCCCAAGCGCTTGCGCACGAAGGCCAGCAGCTCGCGGTTCAATGCATCGCCGGGGACAAAACCGGGCTTGAGCGCGACGAAGGCCTTCACCACCTCGCCGACCACCGGATCCGGCTTGCCGATCACCCCTGCCTCGGCCACTGCGGGGTGCTCCAGGAATGCGCTCTCGACCTCGAACGGCCCGATCAGGTGGCCCGACGACTTGATCACGTCGTCGGCACGCCCCACGAACCAGAAGTAACCATCCGCGTCGCGCTTCGCGAGGTCGCCTGTGAGATACCAATCGTCGGCGAAGCACTTTCGATAGCGCTCTTCTTCGTGCAGGTAGGCACGGAACATCGAAGGCCAGCCCCGCTTCAGGGCCAGCTCGCCCTCTGCGTCGTGTTCGGCGATAGTCTCGATCGTGCCGTCGGACCCTCGGCGCACGATGGCCGCTTCGATGCCAGGCAAAGGACGGCCCATCGATCCGGGCTTGATGGGCATGGAAGCGAAGTTGGCGATCATGATCCCGCCGGTCTCCGTCTGCCACCAGTTGTCATGGATGGGCAGGCCGAACGCATCCTGGCCCCACAAGACAGCCTGCGGGTTGAGCGGTTCACCGACGCTCGCGATGAAGCGCAGCTTGTCAAACACATGCCGGCGCACCGCATCCGTTCCTCCTCTCATCATCATGCGCACTGCGGTCGGCGCGGTATACCACACGCTGACCTTCTGCTGAGCCAGGATCGAATACCAGCGCTCGGCGTCGAAGTCGGCCTCGTCGACGACCATGCTGATGGCGTTGGTGAGCGGTGAGATGATCCCGTAGGAAGTGCCGGTGACCCACCCGGGGTCAGCGGTGCACCAGAACACATCCCCCGGATGCAGGTCGAGGGCGAGCTTGCCGGTGATGTGATGGGCAACCACTGCTTCGTGCACGTGCACCGCGCCTTTGGGTTTGCCCGTCGTGCCGCTCGTGAAGTGCAGCAGCGCGGGATCTGCGGGATCTGTGGGTCCGATTCGATAGTCGGTCGCGGCCTGCGCCATCAGCGCGCGTAGATCCAGAGTATCGGAGGGCAGCTCGGCGCCTTCTTCCTCCGGCACCACCAGCACGTGGCGAAGCGATGCAATGGAAGCACGGATCGGCGCCAGTTTCTTCCGGTACAAGACGTCGGTGGTCACCACCGCAACACCCTCGCCGATGCTCAGGCGCGTAGCGATGGGTTCGGGACCGAACGCCGAGAACAGGGGTGAAACCACGCACCGGTGCTTCAGCGCCCCCAACACCGCCACATACAGCTCAGGAATGCGGCCGGCGAGCACGAACACGCGGTCGCCTTTGCCGACCCCCAGTTTGGCTAGAACATTGGCAAATTGGCTGGTCAGCTCGGCGAGCCGCGCGTAGCTGTAGTCCACGGTTTGACCGCTCTTGCCGAGCCATCGGACCGCCAGGCTGTCGCCCCGACCGGCCCCGATGTGCCGGTCGACGGCCTCATGCGCGATGTTGAGCCCGCCGCTAGGCAACCCGTCCAGCTCCTTGCGCGCCGCCGCCCACGAAAACGACGCGCAGGCTGTGTCGTAACCGGCAAGATTGGGCTCGGGCCAGCCCTTTCCCGCCGCCTTGCGGATGAGGACGGGCTTCTCGGTAACGCCGCGTTCCATGTTCCTCCTCGCTTGAGTTGCGGCGCCGGCAGCCTTGCGAGCGCTACACAAGCAACCTATCAGGGCAGACGATACCCGCTTTTGATGCAGATCAACGCGCCGCCAGCCTGGGCGCGCGCATCCCGGCCGGCTGCTCTGCGACCAGGTCAATGGCCTTAGCCCGACCCCATCATGGCGCCCAGGCTGGGTGGCCAGATCGTGCTGAGTCCACGATGACGAGGTAGCGCCCGGACCAAGGCGTCGGCTGACGGTCGGGCCGCAGGACCCAGAGATGCTTCCCCTGCGCCGCGGCGCGCTCGTAGTCTGCATCCAGCAGCCCATAGCGATCGATGAATGCGTTCAGCGCCGCGGGGATCCTGATGCATCCTTTGGACTGCGGCGTTCCGACTCGCGGCTCGAGCATGTCCGGATCGGTTGCATGCATCTGCAGCCGCATTGGGCTCTCACCATCTCCGCCCCAGCCCCGAAGCGCCTTTTGCCAGCCGAAATCGTACACGCGCATCCCCTTGACTCCATAGCCGCGGACGCCGTACTCGTTCTTCGTGCCCTCCGCGCGGAAGTCGAGGTTGGCAATCGAGTGATCGAAGACGCCGGTTGGCGTGCGGAAATGCTCGAATTCCCCCGGCCTGCCAGTCGAGGCAGGCGAGGCCCCGATAAAGTGAAACTGACCGTCGTCGGACTTCCAGTAGATCATGACGGCCTGCGCCTTGGGAGCGATGTCTACCAGCACGAAGTACTGGGGAGGCAAGTCCGCCAGACCAGCGGAAGCCAGCGCGGCGGAGAGCCGTTGGGCGTATTGGCTGCGTTCGCCCCCGGCCAGATCGAGGCGCCGCTCGACCTGCTCCGCGAACAACGCGCCCAGTTCAGTTCCCGATCGCAGGTCGAGCGCGCTCGGCGACGCGGTATGCAATGCGAGCGCGGCAAGCAAGAGAATGTTGCCCATGGCTTCCTTGAGAGGGAAATCTAGACCGGCTCGATGCGCATGCGCTTGAGCGAGATCAAGAGCCGGTCATGCTCCGGCCGTTTCGAGACGTGATAACGTACCTCCAATCCAAGATCGCTACGTCCTATGCCTAGAAGAAAACCCGAGGAACTTCGCAGCCACCGCTGGTATGGCGCCAAGGACCTGCGCTCCTTCGGTCACCGCTCGCGCACGTTGCAGATGGGGTACTCCCGGCAGGACTATGTTGGCAAGCCGGTCATTGCGGTGATCAACACCTGGAGCGAGATCAACCCCTGCCACAGCCACTTCCGTGAGCGCGCGGAAGAGGTCAAGCGCGGCGTTTGGCAAGCCGGCGGCTTCCCGCTCGAGATGCCCGCGATTTCGTTGTCCGAGCCGTTTCAGAAACCTACCACGATGCTGTACCGCAATTTTCTGGCGATGGAGACCGAGGAGTTGCTGCGCTCCTATCCAGCGGATGGCTGCGTGCTCATGGGCGGGTGCGACAAGACCACGCCGGCGCTTATCATGGGCGCCGTGTCCATGGACCTGCCCGCGATCTTCATGCCGGGCGGCCCGATGCTGCGTGGCAACTGGCGCGGCAATACTCTGGGCAGCGGCAGCGATTCGTGGAAGTACTGGGCCGAGCTGCGTGCCGGCAACATCGACGAGCAGGCGTGGGAGGAAATCGAAGAGGGCATCGCGCGCTCGGCCGGCCACTGCATGACGATGGGCACGGCGTCCACTATGACGAGTCTGGTCGAGACGCTGGGTTTGGCGCTGCCGGGTTCAGCGTCGATCCCGGCGGCCGACGCCGGACATGCGCGGATGGCCGAAGCTTGCGGCCGGCGCATCGTCCAGATGGTCTGGGAGGACCTCAAGCCACGCGACCTGCTCACGTCTGGCTCGTTCGACAACGCCATCGCGGCGCTGATGGCGCTGGGCGGCTCGACCAACGCCATCGTCCACCTGGTCGCCATGGCGGGCCGTGCCGGCATCAAGCTGGATCTGGATCGCTTCGACGCGATGTCGCGCAAGATCCCTCTACTGGCCAACGTGCGTCCGTCGGGCAAGTGGCTGATGGAGGATTTCTACTACGCGGGAGGACTGCGTGCGCTGCTGGCGGAACTCAAGGACCATCTGAGCCTGAACGAAACAACGATCAACGGCAAGACGCTCGGTGAGAATGTCGCGGGCGCTCGCAGTTACGACCCAGAGGTGATCGCCTCGATCGATCAGCCCGTCCAAGCGGTGGGCGGGCTGGCGGTGCTGCGCGGCAATCTGGCCCCGGACGGCGCGGTGATCAAGCCGACCGCGGCAGATCCGCAGCTGCTGAACCACATCGGCAAGGCCGTCGTGTTCGAGGATTACAACGATATGGCAGCCCGCATCGACAGCGAGGCGCTCGAGGTCGATGCCAACTCGGTGCTTGTGCTGCGCAACGCTGGGCCGCTGGGCGGACCCGGCATGCCCGAGTGGGGGATGCTGCCCATCCCGAAGAAGCTGCTCAAGCAGGGGGTGCGCGACATGGTCCGCATCTCGGACGCTCGCATGAGCGGCACCAGCTACGGCTGCTGTGTCCTGCACGTCGCGCCCGAGTCGTTTGTGGGCGGAGCTCTGGCGCTGGTTCGCTCCGGCGACCTGATCGAATTGAACGTACCCGCGCGCCGGCTCGGTCTCAAGGTAAGCGAGGACGAACTCGCGCGGCGCCGCGCCGCCTGGCGGAGGCCGCAACCCAAGTATCAGCGCGGCTTCGGCGCGCTTTTCCAGGACAACATTTCCCAGGCCAACGAGGGCTGCGACTTCCGGTTTCTGGAAGGGACTGCGCCCACGCCCGAGCCGGAGATCCACTGACCCGGGGTCATTGACCCGCCGGTTCGCACCTAGCGGCACTTGCGCCGGGCCGCGGCCGAGGCATACTGGCGTTGGAGACCCATCACCAGAAGAACTAGACCATGCCCGGCCACCGGCGTTTGCGTGTGCTCGCGGCCTTCGTCTTGGCCGCGACAGTGGTCGGGTGCAGCGGCGGCGCGCTCAACGCCCCGCATCCGACTAACGGTGCCACTTCCGCTGGCTCCCCATCCGAGCGGCGCGTAGAGCTGCGGATCGAGAGCGGACAGCTGATGAGCACCGGTGCTTCACCCGAAGAGCGCGCTTGGATCGACCAGGCCACCCAGGCCATCGGCGCATACTACGGTCGCTTCCCCGTGCCGCGTGCGCGCTTGCTCGTCGAGCGCATAGACGGCAGCGGTGTGCGCTGGGCGCGCACCTTTGCGCATTCGGGGGCGTTCATCCGCATCGGCGTGGGCGATCACACGACCTCATCCGAGTTTGCGTCGGACTGGATCCTGACGCACGAGTTCGTCCATCTGGCTTTGCCGCAGTTGGCAGATGAGCACGACTGGCTGCAGGAAGGTGCCGCCACCTACGTCGAACCGGTTGCGCGGGCTCAGGCCGGACAACTCTCGCCGGAGCGCGTGTGGGCGCAGTTCGTCCGGGACATGCCGCGCGGTCTGCCTGGGGATGGGGATCGCGGCCTCGATTTCACGCCGACGTGGGCCCGTACTTATTGGGGCGGCGCGCTCTTCTGCCTGGTCGCGGACGTGAAGATCCGCAACCGCACAGGCAACCGCGTCGGCCTGCAGCAGGCGCTGCGGGCCATCCTCGACAGCGGCGGTACGCTGGAGCATCGCTGGCCTGTGCGCGAGGCGCTCAGGGCCGGAGACAGCACGACAGGCGTCGATGTACTCACCCAGATGTATGAAGAGTGGCGGGCGGCCGCGGTCCAGGTCGATCTCTCCACGCTGTGGCGGGAACTGGGAGTCGAGCCGCGCGGCCGGCGGGTGGTGTTGCACGATGATGCACCGCTGGCCTACGTCCGCCGTGCGATCACGGCGCCGCTACCTGATGCGCGTCCGCAAGTTTACGCCGGTCATTAACATGGCCAGCCGGAGGAGAACGGGGTGAAGCTGCCTACTGTTGCGCTGCTGATTCTTCTAGCCGTCGTGGCGCTGTTCACGGCGTTGAACTGGGCTGCGTTTACGGCACCCGCCCAGTTGAGTTTGATCGTGACGACGGTCCAGGCACCGCTCGGGGTGCTCATGTTGTTCCTGGTCGGCGCAATCACCGCGGCCTTCCTGGCGTTCGTAGTCTATCTTCAGACCAGCACCACGCTCGAAGCGCGAAGGCTCGCCAAGGAGCTCAAGAGCCAGCGCGAACTCGCGGACAGCGCGGAGGCATCGCGGTTCACGGAGCTGCGCAACTTTCTCGCTCAGGAGCTGGCGGCATTGCGCACGCTCAGCGGTGACTCCGACGCCAAGCTCGTCTCGCGAGTGGACGCAGCCGAGCAGGCACTGCGCACCGACATCGAGCACGCCGGCAACACGCTCGCCGCTTATATTGGAGAGCTCGAGCATCGTCTCGACTCGCCTACCGCAGACCGCGCTTCCGCGGATCGCCGCTGAGCACGCGTTCAGCGCTTGGCATCCGCCGACGGACCCGAGTGGATGCTATCCACCCAGTGCACCTGCTCCGGTTTCTCGACCATCGGAATATCCAAGTTCACGACGACCGGGTCCTGTCCGCTGCGCACCAGCACGCACGACAGGGGCTGCTCGTCGCTGGCGTTGATCTCCTGGTGCGGGACATAGGGTGGAACGTAGATGAAATCCCCAGGCCCCGCCTCGGCCACGAACTCCAGGCTGTCGCCCCAGCGCATGCGCGCTTTGCCGCTGACGACGTAGATGACGCTTTCCAGCGGGCCATGGTGATGCGCGCCGGTTTTCGCCCTGGGATGGATGACCACTGTTCCGGCCCACAGCTTCTCGGCGCCGGCGCGGGCATTGGTGATGGCAGCGGCGCGATTCATCCCCGGGGTCTGCGCGGTGTTCGGGTCGAGCTCGGTGCCTTTAACCACGCGCACGCCGTGGAACTTCCATTTCGATTCGGCCGTCATTCGAGATCTCCTACCGCAACCATATCAAGGCCAGCATGAGCAGACTGGGCACCGTCGTGTTGACCAGGGCGAGGATAAGCCACCGCCTGCGCGCCACCGGGTCCGTGGCCAGAGGCTCGTCGGTGGCCAGGAGGAGAAACGCAGCCGCGCAGGACAACACGATGGCAAGCCCGCCAGCGGCATAAAACCACACGAAGGTGCGGAAGCTCAAGGTTCGCGCGTACGCGGGGACACGCAGCAGGTGCCAGGCCAGCCAGGCGGCCATACCGGCGTTGCACAGACTCGGCAACACGAACCCGAGGAAGGTCTTGGCTGTCCGGTTCATCAGAGGTGGCGGGACATCCCGCGCGGCAACGCGGCATGCAGAACCCGCGCGACGTGGACCGCTTCGCGGCCGGCCCCGTCCTGGATCTGATGCCGACAGCTGGTGCCGTCCGCCACGATCAGCGTGCCCGACTGCGCTGCGCGGACGCGGGGCAGAAGGCTTGCCTCTGCCATCCGCATCGACACGTCGAAGTGTTCCGCTTCGTAGCCAAACGCGCCGGCCATCCCGCAGCAGCTCGATACGACGGTCTCGAGCTCGAGGCCCGGAACCAGCCGCAGCGCTTTCTCCACCGAGGACATGGCCCCGAAGGCTTTCTGATGGCAGTGGCCATGCAGCAGTGCGCGGCTGCCGGGCTGCGGTTCGAGCGTCAACTTCAGGCGCCCCGCAGCATGCTCCTGGATCAGGAATTCCTCGAGCAGCAGCGCCCGTCGCGAAACCGCTTCGACCGCATGGCGCGGGAACAAGCACAGCAGCTCGTCCCTGAGCGTCAACAAGCAGGACGGCTCAAGGCCCACAATCGGCACGCCGCGCTCGGCGAAAGGCTGCACCCCTTCGACGAGCCGGCGCGCCTCCGCCCGCGCCTCTTCCACCAGCCCCGCAGCCAGGAAAGTGCGGCCGCAGCACAGCGGGCGCGCACCGTCCTGCGGAGCAGCGACATGAACGCGGTAGCCGGCAGCCTCGAGTACGTCGAGCGCGGCCAGCAGGTTATCGGGTTCGAAGTAGTTGTTGAAGGTGTCCGCCAGCAGGACGACTTCCAGTCTGGAATTCGAGATCGCCTTCTCTTGTTTGGAGGAACGAGCGGCCAAGCGCGCGGAGGTAAAGACATCCCGGCGCCATTTCGGCAGCTTGCGCCTGGAGGAGATCCCGAGCAGCTTGTCGCTCAGCGTTGCCAGACCAGGGACGCGATCACGCGCATTGAGCAAGAACGCCACGCGTGAGGCCCAGCGTGCGTAGCGAGGCAAGAAAGCGATCAGCTTCTGGCGTGCCGTGAGACCGTGACGCTTGGTGTAGTGGTGCAGCACCTCGATCTTCATTCTGGCCATGTCCACGCCAGTGGGGCACTCGCGCCGGCAGCCCTTGCAGCTCACGCACAGCGTAAGCGTGTCGTACATCCCCTCGGAGGTGAGCGCGTCGGGCCCGAGCTGACCCGACAGCGCCAGCCGCAACGTATTGGCGCGCCCGCGCGTCAGGTGCTGCTCGTCGCCGGTGACGCGGAAGGAGGGGCACATGGTGCCGGCGTCGAACTTGCGGCAATGGCCATTGTTGTTGCACATCTCGACCGCGCGATCGAAGCCGCCCCACTCGCTCCAGTCCAGCACGGTGTCGAGCTTGGGTGCGGCGTGCCCCGGCTTGAACCGAAACAGCGAGCGATCGTCCATCCGGCTCGGGTGAACGATCTTGCCGGGGTTCATCAGACCCTTGGGGTCGAATAGCTCCTTCACCTCGGCGAGCGTGCGCGTCAGCCGCTCGCCCAGGATCGGCTCGATCCATTCCGAGCGTACCAGGCCATCGCCGTGCTCGCCCGAATAGGCACCCTTGAACTGCTTGACCAGAGCGCAGGCTTCCTCGGCGATCGCGCGCATCTTCAGGGCGCCGTCGGTCTTCATGTTCAAGACGGGGCGCACGTGCAGCGTGCCGACCGAAGCGTGCGCGTACCAGGTCCCCTTGGTGCCGTGCTTTTCGAACACGCGAGTGAGTTTCTCGGTGTACTCGGCCAGGTGCTCCAGCGGGACCGCGCAATCCTCGATGAAGGACACCGGCTTGCCGTCGCCCTTCATCGACATCATGATGTTGAGCCCCGCCTTGCGCACCTCCCAGATATCGCGCTGGAACGCCGCATCGGTAACTTCCACCACCGAACCGGGCAACCCAAGGTCTCCCATCATCGAGACGAGCTGCGTCAGCTTGCGCACTTGGTCGGCCTGCTGTTCGCCGGCAAACTCGACCAGCAGGATTGCGTCGGGCTCGCCCTTCAGGAATCGCTCCACGATCGACAAGTACGCCGGATTGCCGCGCGCCAGGTCGATCATCGTGCGGTCGACCAGCTCGACGGCATCCGGGTCCAGCTTCGCGATGTGCTGCGACGCGTCCATCGCCCGGTAGAACGTGGGGAAGTGGCACACGCCTAAGACCCTGTGCTTCGGGATCGGAGCGAGCTTCAGACGCAGGCGTTGGGAGTACGCCAGCGTTCCTTCCGAGCCCACCAGGAGGTGCGCAAGATTATGGGAGCCACGCGGCACCACCATGTCGAGGTTGTAGCCCTGAACCCTCCGCAGCACCTTCGGCCACCGTGCATCGATCTCCGCCGCGTCACGGCTGGCAATCGCGTGCACTTTGTCGATCAAGGCACGATACGTGCTCGAGCCGCGCTCGACGTCTTCGACAGGGCCGAAGTTGAGCTCATCGCCGGTCGCAAGCCATGCCTCGATCCCCAGGACGTTGTGAACCATGTTGCCGTAGCGGATCGAACGCGACCCGCACGAGTTGTTGCCGGCCATTCCACCGATGGTCGCCTGGGCCGAAGTCGACACGTCCACTGGGAACCACAGCCCGTGGGGTCTGAGGAACGCGTTCAAGCGGTCGAGCACCACGCCCGGCTGCACCGTGACCTCGCGCGCTTGCGCGTCGAATGCGATCACTTGGTTGAGGTATTTGGAGTTGTCGATAACCAGCGCCGCGCCGACGGTCTGGCCGCACTGCGAGGTTCCCGCCCCGCGCGGCAAAACCGGCACACCTTCCGCAACCGCGATCTGCAGCGCGATACGCGCCGCCTCCTCACTGCGCGGCACCACCACGCCGACCGGCTCCACCTGGTAGATGGAAGCGTCGGTGCTGTAGCGCCCGCGTGAGAAGGCATCGAACAACACCTCGCCGTCGACTTCCTTGAGCAGGCGCTTCTCGAGGGTTGAGGCGGTGCGTCGAGATGCGCTTGGATGGAACTGAATAGCTACTGCCGGGGCATTCATGGTGTGAGTCTGCAGACGTTCTCGGGCATGCCCGCGATCATATTACCCTAGGCAAGCTCCGCGTCCCTAGGCCTTCGGGTTGAGTGTAGCGGCGAGTTTCGGTAGCCTGGGAAGTTCCTCCACGCGACGCTGCCCGCCCATGTCCATCCATCCCGGGTCCATGCATACCGGCCGCCATTTTCTCCAGATTCCCGGTCCCACCAATGTCCCCGATCGGGTCTTGCGCGCCATCGACAATCCGACGCTCGATCACCGCAGCGCGGAGTTTGCCGCATTGGGCACGCAGGTCCTCGAGGGCATGAAGCGCGTTTTCCAGACCAAGCATCCGGTGATTATTTATCCGGCCTCGGGGACGGGGGCGTGGGAGGCTGCCCTGGTCAACACGTTGTCTCCCGGGGACCGTGTTTTGATGTACGAGACCGGGCACTTCGCGACCCTGTGGCGGCGTATGGCCAGCCGGCTCGGGCTTGAGGTGGATTTCATCCCCGGCGACTGGCGGCGCGGAGCCGATCCCGCGGCCATCGAACAGCGGCTGGCCGACGATCGCGCACATGCGATCAAGGCGGTATGCGTGGTGCACAACGAGACCTCGACCGGCGCGGTGACACGCGTACCCGAGGTGCGCCTTGCGCTGGACCGCAACGGACATCCCGCGCTGCTGATGGTGGACACCATCTCCTCCCTGGCTTCGATCGACTACCGCATGGACGAGTGGGGGGTGGACGTGACGGTGGGAGGTTCCCAGAAAGGCTTGATGCTGCCCCCCGGCCTGAGCTTCAACGCGGTGAGTGAGAAAGCGCTGAACGCCGCCAAGTCCGCCCGCCTTCCGCGCGCGTACTGGAACTGGGAGGAAATGCTCGCATCGAACCAGGCCGGCTTCTTTCCGTACACGCCCGCTACCAATCTCCTGTACGGTCTGCGCGAGGCGCTCAACATGCTGCAGGAGGAAGGCCTGGAAAATGTCTTCGCGCGCCACGCCCGGCTTGCGGAGGCCACCCGGCGCGCGGTGCGCGCCTGGGGGCTGGAGATTCTGTGCATGGACCCTGCCGAGTACAGCAACTCCCTGACCGCACTGGTCATGCCAGAAGGTCATGATGCTGACAGCGTTCGCAGCGTGATCCTCGAGCGCTTCGACATGTCTCTGGGCGCGGGCCTTGGCAAGCTGAAAGGCAAGATTTTCCGCATCGGCCATCTAGGCCATTTCAACGAACTCATGCTGGCCGGCACGCTGTGCGGCGTGGAGATGGGCCTGGCACTCGCGGGTGTGCCGATCCGCAAGGGCGGCGTGCAGGCGGCGCTAGACTATCTCGGGGCGCCCATGACCGGCAACGTTCGCACAGCGCGCGCGGCTGCCTGATCACCAGTTCCGAAGGAGATGCGCCATGGCACAGACCACTCTGTATCCGGATCCTTCCGTTAGCGCGCCTCGCGTTCGTCGCGTCGCGCCGGACGCCCCATTCCGCTGGCTCGCGGAGGGATGGAACGACATGTGGCGCACTGCGTCCATCAGCCTGGTTTATGGCGTGCTAGCGGCCGCCGTCGGCGGCCTCCTGTTATGGCTCTCACGCGACTACACGCACCTCGCCCCGGCACTGACATCGGGCTTTCTGCTGGTGGCACCCGCGCTGGCCATCAACCTGTTCGCCGTGTCGCGCCGGCTCGAACGCGGCGAGCCGGTCGACTCTGTGCACCTGTTCGACGACTGGCGCCACAACCGCGGGTCAATTGGGTTGTTCGGGCTGGGGCTGGCGTTCGTGCTGCTGGCCTGGGAGCGGATATCGGCGATCTTGTTCGCGCTCTTCTACGGCGGCGAGGTGCCGGACCTAGCGCGCTTCGCCTCCGAGGTGTGGTTCTCCGGCGCCTACCTCGAGCTGGTCGCGGCCTACCTGCTGGTGGGTGGAGCGCTGGCAGCGATCGTATTTTGTTTAAGTGTGGTCTCGCTGCCGCTGATGCTCGACCGTACCGTGGATCCGGTGACTGCCGCCATCACCAGCATCGAGGCGGTCCGCGCCAACCCGGGCAGCATGCTAGCCTGGGCCGGATCGATCGCGATCTTGACGGCCATCGGCTTCGCTACCCTGATGGTCGGTCTGATCATCATCTTCCCGGTGCTGGCACACGCCAGCTGGCACTGCTACCGGGACGTGGTAGAGCCCATCGCTTGAGGTCGTCGATCAGGCCCCGTCGGGACCCATGCTGCTGCCGGCAGCGGCGCGGGTGAGGCGGTCGCGCACCGCGTCCCATTCCGCACCTTCGGGCGGTGTTTCCACCACGATCAGCGCACAGCCCGAGCGCTCGAAAGATCGCAGCGCGGCATAGAGATCGTGAGCGTAGGCCTGTGCGTCTGCGGGCGCGAGATGCCATTGCGCTGCGCTCGAGCGCGGCGCTCGGGCGCGCCGCGCCAGTACCACGACCGGGCCGGCCGCCCCGCGCACTGTCCGTTCGAGATCCCTAGAGGAAGCCAACACGAGAGGGATCTTCGGCGCGTAGTGAGCGGCCAGCGTGCCCGATGCGCGTGGCGATGCAGAGGTGGCGCGTAACACCGGCAACCCAGCAACCGCCTCGATCTCGGCGATGCCGATTCGCCCGGGGCGCAGGAGCACGGGAGCGCCCGTCGACAGATCCACGATGGTGGACTCGATCCCGACCTCGCACGGGCCTCCGTCGAGGATCAAGTCGAGCGCATCGCCTAGCTCCTCGCGTACGTGCTGCGCGGTGGTGGGGCTGACGCGCCCAAAGCGATTGGCCGACGGCGCTGCGATCCCGCCACCGAACGCCTGCAGCAGCCGCTGTGCAACCGGATGGGCCGGCGCGCGCAATCCCACGGTATCTTGCCCGCCAGTAACGGCATCCAATACACCGACCGCGCGTTGAAGCACGAGTGTGAGCGGTCCGGGCCAGAAATGTTCCGCAAGGAGCTGGCCAACCGCTGGGATGTCACGTGTCCAGCGCCCGAGGTCCTCTGTTCCTCGCAGATGCACGATGACCGGATGCTCCGGCGGTCGTCCCTTGGCGGCGAACATCCGACGCAGCGCCTGCGGATTGGATGCATCGGCTCCCAGTCCGTAGACGGTCTCGGTAGGAAACGCCACCAGCCCGCCTGCACGCAGGATCGAGGCCGCAACCTCGATCTCGGAATCAGAGACGAGGCCCATCTGCGACGCAGCGCACGAGGCAGTGCTGCGTCCGTCACGGTTCATGTCGGCGGCGTGACCGTGAGCAATCGCAGAGCTTCACGGTACTTGTGCGCGGTCTTGACCAGCACGTCGAGCGGGAGCGGGGGCGCTGGCGGCTTCTTGTCCCAGCCTTGCGTTTCCAGCCAGTCGCGCACGAACTGCTTATCGAAACTCGGCGGACTCGTGCCGACTCGGTACCCATTGGCTGGCCAGAAGCGCGAGGAGTCCGGCGTGAGGGCCTCGTCGATCAGATAGAGCTGGCCAGCCGCGTCGGTGCCGAACTCGAATTTCGTATCGGCGATGATGATGCCGCGCATGCGCGCATACTCGGCCGCTTCGGTGTACAGCTCGATGGCCTTGTCGCGGACCCGCGCGGCAAGGTCTGGACCGAGCAGCTCTTGCGCCCGCTCAAAGTCGATGTTCTGGTCGTGCGTGCCGGCAGGCGCCTTGGTGGATGGCGTGAAGATCGCGTGCGGTAATTTCTCCGCCTCGCGCAATCCGGCGGGCAGCGCAATAGCGCAGATTGAACCTGAGGCGCAGTACTCCTTCCAGCCCGAGCCGGCGAGGTAGCCGCGCACGATGGCTTCGATCGGCAGCGGCTGCAACCGGCGCACCACGAAGGCACGCGCGGCGACCTGATCGCGCTCCGCGGGCGACACCACGGATTCGGCGGAAACATCGAGCAGATGGTTGGGGATCACGTGTGCCAGCCGGCGGAACCAGAAGTTGGATAGCGCCGTGAGCACTTCGCCCTTGCCGGGCACAGGCGTGGGCAAGACGACGTCGAAGGCTGATAGGCGGTCAGTCTGGATGATCAGCAGGCGTTCGCTGTCAACCGCGTAAAGGTCGCGCACCTTCCCGCGATGGAGCAACGGCAGAGAACCCAGGGCGGATTCAAACAGAGTCTTGGTCATCGATGCGGGTCCGCCGTTGGCTGGGCCAGGGTGCTGAGCCTGCGCTCTCGCGCTCGCGCGCTTGCGGCTTAGCAGGATTCACGCGCTCTTGAGTCTGCCGGCCTGCGCTTCGGAGAGCAGCAGGGACTTAGCCTGCAACGCCACAGCCAGGGCCGCTTCTCTGCTGTCGGCGAGCACCGTGAAATGACCCATCTTGCGGCCGGGCCGCGCTTCGGCCTTGCCGTACAGGTGCAGTTTGGCGCTAGGGTGGCGCAGCACATGTTCCCAGCGCGGCTCGCCGCTGGCCCACAGCTCTCCCAGCAGGTTGACCATCACCGCCGGGCAATGCAGTTCAGTGGCGCCCAGCGGCAGGCCGCACAGGACCCGGGCCTGCTGCTCGAACTGGGAGGTGACGCAGGCGTCGATGGTGTAGTGGCCGCTGTTGTGCGGCCGCGGCGCGATCTCGTTGGCCAGCATCCGGCCATCGCGCAGGACGAACAACTCCAGGCACAGCACGCCGTGGTAGTCCAGACGCGAAGCGACGTTCACCGCAGCGGCGCGAGCCTGCTCCGCCAGCGTCCTGCTTATGCGCGCCGGCACGATAGTGCTATCGAGGATTCCATGCGCGTGCTGGTTCTCCGCTACCGGCCAGCTCAGAACCGAATCGTCGAAGCCGCGCGCAACCATCACCGACAGCTCGAGGTCCAGAGGCAGCAGCCGCTCGAGCACGCAAGGCTGCGCCCCGAACTGGAGGAAAGCCCTGCGCGCCTCCTCCAAGGTCGTCACCCGCGCCTGCCCCTTTCCGTCGTATCCCAGCCGGCTGCGCTTGAGGATGCCCGGCAACAGCGACGCCACACCGTCATCCAGATCCTGCTCCGCGTGCACCGTGCGGAAGGGAGCGACGTCAATGCCGGCCGCGGCCAGAAACTCCTTCTCCGCGATGCGGTCCTGAGCCACCGCCACACTTTCCGCCGAAGGGCTCACGACGCAGTGGCGTGCGAGGAAACGCAAGGCTGCGGCTGGAACATTCTCGAATTCGGTGGTGGCTGCCGCGCACCGAGATGCAAGCGCCTCGAGCGCAGCAGCGTCGAGATAGTCGGCAGCGATGTGATCGTCGGCGACGCTGCCGGCGGGGCCGTGGCTGCTGGGATCGAGCACGACCACCTTGTAACCCATGCTCTGGGCGCCCATGGTGAACATGCGGCCAAGCTGTCCGCCGCCGAGCAGGCCGAGCCACGCACCAGGAGGAATCATGCTCGCGGACTCAATGCGCGGGCGGCAGCTGCATCGCCTTTACCGCCGCTTCCTGCGAGCGGCGGAACTCGTTCAGCTTCTGCGCCAGCATGGCGTCGCCGGCGGCCAGTATCGCAACTGCGAACAGCCCCGCATTGACGGCGCCCGCCTCGCCGATCGCAAACGTAGCCACAGGGACACCCTTTGGCATCTGTGCGATCGACAGCAGCGAATCGAGCCCCTGCAGGTGCCGGCTGGGTACCGGCACACCGAGGACGGGAAGTGTGGTCTTCGCAGCCAGCATGCCGGGCAGGTGGGCCGCGCCGCCGGCACCGGCAATGATGCAGCGCAAGCCGCGCTGCGCGGCCGTCTCGGCGTAACGGAACATCTCGTCTGGAGTACGGTGCGCCGAGACGACGCGGCATTCATGCGCGACGGCGAAGCTCTCCAGCTGGCGCGCGGCGTGGCGCATGACTTCCCAGTCGCTGTCGCTACCCATCACGATTCCCACCAGCGCCTGGCTCATGTCGCTGCCCGCTCGGCCCGCGGCAGCCGCAAAGTCCGCGTGAACATAGTCTGCATCTGTCCTGTCGTCGGATGGCGGGCGCCAGGTCTAATGCTCGCCCACCTTGATGATCTTCATCGTGTTGGTCCCGCCCGGTTGGCCAATGGGCTCGCCGACTGTAAGCACGATGAGATCACCCTCCCGCACTGCGCCCGCCTCCACCAGCTTCTCCTCCGCCAGGCGTAAGAGCGTCTCGCGGTTGTCGCCCACATACTGGAGCATCAGCGGGTAGACGTCTCGGAACAGGGACAGGCGGTAGCGGGTCGACACCTCGGGCGTGAGCGCATAGATCGGCACGCCGCAGTTGAGCCGCGACATCCACAGCGCGGTGGCGCCGGACTGAGTCAGCGCGGCAATGGCTTTCACTTTGAGGTGATAGGCGGTGAACAGCGCGCCCATGGCGATGGACTGGTCCACGCGCGTGAACACGCGATCCAGGAACTCGCGGTCCAGCGTGACCTCGCTGGATTTCTCCGCCTCCAGGCATACCCGGGCCATCGCCTCAACCGTCTCCACCGGATATTTTCCGCTCGCGGTTTCGGCCGAGAGCATCACCGCATCAGTCCCGTCCAGCACGGCGTTGGCAACGTCCGATACCTCCGCGCGAGTGGGTACGGGGTTGGTGATCATGGACTCCATCATCTGCGTGGCGGTGATCGTGAGTTTGTTCTTTTCGCGCGCCAGCCGGATCATGCGTTTCTGCATCGCCGGGACCGCCGCATCGCCCACCTCCACGGCGAGGTCGCCGCGCGCCACCATAATGCCATCCGAAGCGTCGATAATCTCCGCGAGCGCCGCGATCGCCTCCGCCCGCTCGATCTTGGCGATGAGCAGCGCCTGGCCGCCCGCGGCGCGCATCAGCTCACGCGCCATGTACATGTCGGCGCCGCTCTTGGGGAAAGACACCGCGAGAAAGTCCGACTTGAGCTGGGCGGCGACCTTGATGTCCTCCATGTCCTTGGCCGTCAGCGCCGGGGCGGTGAGCCCGCCGCCCTGGCGGTTGATGCCCTTGTTGTTCGACAGCTCCCCGCCGTGGCGCACCACGGTGCGAATTTGGCTGCCTTGCACGTCGCGCACATCCAGCACGATACGGCCGTCGTCCAGCAACAGCACGTCCCCAGCGCGGACATCGCGCGTCAATTCCTTATAGTCCAGGCCGACTCGCTCCTGGTTTCCCAGCCCGGAATCGGCATCCAGAACGAACGCGGCGCCTTTCTCCAACCGGATGTGGCCAGTTTCGAATTGGCCGATGCGAATCTTCGGGCCCTGGAGATCGACCATCAAGCCCACAGTGCGCTCGAGCGCGCGCGACACTTCCCGCAGGAGCTCCGCGCGCCGGATGTGATCCTCGCGCTGGCCGTGCGAGAAGTTCATTCGCACCACGTCCACACCGGCCGCGATCATGCGCTTGAGCACTTCGCGCTCGCTGCTCGCCGGCCCCAGGGTGGCCACGATTTTGGTGCTTCGCTGCATCGTCTACGTGCTCTTGCCGGTGCCGCGCTGTTCCAGGATTTCGACAGCCGGGAGCTTTTTGCCCTCCAGAAACTCGAGGAACGCGCCGCCCGCCGTAGACACGTAGCTGATCTTACCAGTGACGCCGAACTTGGCCAGAGCGGCGACGGTTTCGCCCCCACCCGCCAGCGAAAATGCCGAAGAGGCGGCGATGGTCTGCGCGATGGCGCGCGTACCGGCTGCGAACTGATCGTGTTCGAACACGCCCAGCGGGCCGTTCCACACGATGGTTCCGGCCCGTTTGAGCAGATCCGTCAGAACCACCGTCGTCTTCGGCCCGATGTCCAAGATCAGATCGTCGGGCGCGATCTGCGCAACATCTTTAGTCGTGGCAGTGGCGGTGGCGGACAGCTCCTTCGCCACCACCACGTCGACCGGCAGGGGGACCTGCCCGCCCTGCGTCCTGATCTGTGCCATGACCTTCTTCGCCTCGCCTACGAGGTCGGGCTCCGCCAACGACTTTCCGATCTTCATTCCCGCCGCCAGCATGAAAGTGTTCGCGATCCCGCCGCCGACAATCAACTGATCGACTTTGCGCGCCAGTTCCGCCAGGATCGTGAGCTTGGTAGAGACTTTGGCCCCTCCGACGATGGCCACCAGCGGGCGGCGCGGCTTCTCCAGCGCCTTGCCCAGGGCCTCCAGCTCAGCGGAGAGCAGAGGGCCGGCACAAGCGGCCGGCGCGTATCTGGCGATCCCGTGTGTGGTGGCCTCGGCGCGATGCGCGGTGGCAAAAGCGTCGTTCACGTAGACGTCACACAACGCCGCCATCTTTCGCGCCACGGCATCGTCATTCTTTTTCTCGCCCTTGTTGAAGCGGCAGTTCTCCAGCAGCACCGCCTTGCCCGGCTGCGCGCTGACCCCATCGAGCCAGTCGCGCTGCAGTGGAACCTCTGTGCCGAGCAGTTCGGACAACCGCCTCGCAACTGGCGCCAGCGATTCCTTCTCGTCGAACTGGCCCTCGGTCGGACGGCCCAGGTGAGAAACCAGCATGACCCGCGCACCCTTGGACAGCGCAAGTTTGATCCCAGGCAGGGACGCCCGAATACGCGTGTCGTCGGTGATGACTCCGTCTTGCAAGGGAACGTTGAAGTCCTCGCGGATCAGCACACGCTTGCCCGCGAGGTCGAGGTCGGTCATTTTGAGGATCGGCATTAGAGGGTCCGTGTAAGTGCCGTGCTGCGACTGTTCGTGGCTGCGGCCTGGCGCCGCGGGCACCCTTAGCATCGCACGGCGATGTTAGCCTCCGCCGCTGACGAATGGGGCCATGGTGCTGCTGTCACTTGGCGTTAACCAAAGCGACTCCAGCGGCGCCCTTAACACAGCACAGCGATGTTAGCCTCCGCCGCAAATGAATGGAGTTTGACCCGACCACCGCTCATCTAGCACTCATCAGCGCCACGGTCGTATCCAGCATCCTATTGCTGAAACCCCATTCGTTGTCATACCAGGCGGAGACTTTTACCAAGGTCTTCTCCGCCACCTTGGTCAACGTGGCGTCGAAGATACTCGAGTGGGGGTCGTGGTTGAAGTCCATCGACACCAGCGGATCCTTGTTGTAGGCAAGGATGCCCTTCAGCTCGCTTTCAGAGGCCGCCTTGAGCACGCCGTTCACTTCTTCGACCGAGGTTGGGCGCTTGGCGACGAAGCTCAGGTCCACGAGCGAGACGTTGATGGTAGGCACGCGGATGGCATAGCCGTCCAGCTTGCCCGCCAGCTCCGGGAGCACCAGGCCGACCGCGGCGGCGGCGCCGGTCTTGGTCGGGATCTGCGACTGGGTGGCGGAGCGGGCGCGGCGCAGATCCTCGTGGTACACATCGATCAGCACCTGGTCGTTGGTGTAGGCGTGGATGGTGGTCATCAGCCCGCACACCACCCCAATCTTGTCATGCAGCGGCTTGACCAGCGGCGCCAGGCAGTTGGTTGTGCAGGAGGCGTTGGAGACGACGCTGTGGCTGCTCTTGAGCACACCGTGGTTCACACCATATACGACTGTGGCATCGACGTCCTTGCCACCGGGAGCGGAGATGAGGACTTTCTTTGCGCCGCCCTTCAGATGCGCCGAAGCCTTTTCCTTGCTGGTGAAAAGACCGGTGCACTCCAGGACCACATCCACGCCGAGATCCTTCCATGGCAGCTGAGACGGGTCGCGCTGGGCCAATACCTTGACGCGGTCGCCGTTGACGAGCATCGCATCGCCTTCGACTATGACAGTGCCCTTGAACCTGCCGTGCACCGTGTCGTAGCGCGTGAGGTGTGCATTGGTCTCCGGGCTGCCCAGGTCGTTCACCGCAACGATCTGGATCTCCTTGTTCCGCCCGGATTCATAGACAGCACGCAGAATGTTTCGGCCGATGCGGCCATAGCCATTGATGGCAACGCGAATACTCATGAGAACTGCTCCGGAAGAGTTGAGGAAGGCGAGGACGCAGCGAGGATTCTACTCCAGACGAGGCCAGCCGCGCCTCGTTGCGCAAGCCCGACCGCTCTCGTATAGTACACGCCAAGCCCGCGTCACACGGCGCGAGACGAATGATTTCAATAGTCGGTCAAACTATTCAGCCTGGAGGAGAACTCATGAAACGATCACTCGTCGCGGCGGCCCTCGGCGCGATCGCCCTGGCCCCGTCCGCTCCCCTTTATGCCGGCGGCGAAGTCGAGGTACTGCATTGGTGGACTTCGGGCGGCGAAGCCAAATCCGTAGCCGAGCTCAAGAAGGAGCTCGAGGCCAAGGGCGATACGTGGAAGGACTTTGCGGTGGCCGGCGGCGGCGGTGAGACGGCCATGACCGTGCTCAAGACGCGCGTGGTGGCTGGCCAGCCGCCGACTGCGGCTCAGGTGAAAGGACCCCAGATCCAGGACTGGGCCGCCGAAGGTGTGCTCGCCAACCTGGACGATGTTGGAAAGGCCGACAAGTGGGACTCTCTGCTGCCTCCGGTTGTCAGCAATGTGATGAAGTACAAGGGTCACTATGTCGCAGTACCGGTGAACGTGCACCGGGTGAACTGGATGTGGGCCAACCCGGAGGTATTCAAGAAAGCCGGCGCCAAGATCCCGACCAACTGGGATGAGTTCATGGTGGCCGCGGACAAGATCCAGAAGGCCGGCTTCATTGCACTTGCCCATGGCGGCCAGCCGTGGCAAGACGCCACGTTGTTCGAGTCGGTCGCACTGGGCTTGGGCGGGGCTGCATGGTACCGGAAGGCCTTCGTGGACCTCGATCAGTCGGCACTCAACAGTCCGACCATGGAGAAAGCATTCTCGACGCTGCGCGCTGTCCAGAAATACATCGACAAGGACGCCGCCAACCGCGACTGGAATCTCGCCACGGCCATGGTGATCAACGGCAAGGCGGGCATGCAGCTCATGGGTGATTGGGCCAAGGGTGAGTTCACCGCGGCCGGCAAGGTCGCGGGCAGGGACTACATCTGCGCGCCGGCTCCCGGCACCAAGGGGGAATTCACCTTCAATATCGACAGCTTCATCATGTTTCAGCAGAAGGACCCGAGCAAGCAGCAGGCCCAGAAAGACCTCGCGTCCGCCATCATGGACGTGCATTTCCAAGAAGTCTTCAATTTGAATAAGGGCTCGATCCCGGTGCGCATGGGCATGAACCTCGACAAGTTCGACCAGTGCGCCAAGGATTCCGCTGCAGAGTTCGCCTCTTCAGCGAAGGGCGGTACGCTGGTGCCGAGCTTTGCGCATGAGATGGCCATGCCGCCCGCTCCCAAGGGGGCGATGTTCGATGTCATCACCGCATTCATGAACACGCCCAGCATGACACCGAAACAGGCGGCCCAGAAGATGGCCGCCGCGGGCAAGCAAGCCTGAAGCGGGCAGCCTGCGGGGGGCTTGAACCCCCGCAGGTCCGTGTCGTCGCGCGGTTCAGCACGACGGGAGGCGTGTGAATCCATCTTTGGGGAGCAGTGGCCAGGCGCTGGTGCGGCCGCGGCGAGGCATCGCGGACTATGTCGAGACCGCGTTGCCGAAGGTGGTCCTCGGCCCCACGCTCATCTGCGCCCTCATTTTTGTCTACGGCTTTATCCTGTGGACCGCCTGGCTGTCTTTCACCGAGTCGCGCATTCTGCCGCGCTATGACTTCGCGGGGCTGGTCCAGTACGTCGCGCTGTTCGCGAACGATCGGTGGTGGATCGCACTGAAGAATCTCGGGATCTTCGGCAGCCTGTTCATCCTCTTCTGCCTTGCGACCGGACTGCTGCTGGCGATCCTGCTGGATCAACGGATCCGGGCGGAGGGCTTCCTGCGCTCCATCTATCTGTATCCGATGGCGCTCTCGTTCATCGTTACGGGCACTGCCTGGCGCTGGATCTTGAACCCGGGGCTCGGGTTCGAGCACCTGGTGCGGCAGCTCGGATTCGAACATTTCGAGTTTCCCCTGATCGTGGAGCCAAAGACGTCGATCTATGCCGTGGTGATTGCCGGCGCGTGGCAGTCCACGGGCTTCGTCATGGCCCTGTTTCTCGCGGGACTGCGCGGCATCGATGATGCGATCATCAAGGCCGCCCAGGTCGATGGCGCCGGCCCGATCCGCATTTACGCCAGCATCGTCATCCCGTCGCTGCGGCCGGTCTTCTTCAGCTCGCTCATCATCCTGGCGCACATCGCCATCAAGAGCTTCGACCTGGTGATGGCGCTCACCGGGGGCGGGCCGGGCTTCTCCTCCGATCTGCCGGCCACCTTCATGTACACCTTTGCATTCAATCGCAATCAGATCGGATTGGGGGCGGCCAGCGCGATGATGATGCTGATGACGGTGATGGCCGTCATCATCCCCATGATCTACTCGGAGACGCGCAGGCAGCGCCATGGCTGAGCCGTATCGCACCCACGCGGCCGGTCCCCAGCTCATCGGGCGCACGGTGATCTACACCCTGCTCATCCTGTTTGCGCTGTATTACCTCATGCCTCTGTTCGTCATGGTCACCACGTCACTAAAGACGCTGGACGACATCCGTGCCGGCAACTTGCTGGCATTGCCTGCCCAGATCGGCTTCGACGCCTGGGTAAAGGCGTGGGGAACCGCCTGCACCGGCGTCTACTGTGGGGGACTCAAGGGCAACTTCATGAATTCGGTGAGCTTCGTGGTCCCCGCGGTGATCATCTCGACGCTGATAGGCGCCTTCAACGGCTACGTGCTGACCATGTGGCGCTTCAAGGGAAGCGACATGTTGTTCACCGGGCTTCTGATCGGTTGCTTCATCCCGTTCCAGGTAGTGCTGCTGCCGATGGCTCAAACGCTGGGATGGCTGGGCATCGCCAACTCGATCCCCGGTCTGATCTTCGTGCACGTGGTGTACGGGCTTGCCTTCACCACGCTATTCTTTCGCAACTTTTACGTGACCGTACCGGCCGAGCTCACCAAAGCTGCACGCATCGATGGCGCGGGCTTCTTCACCATCTTCTGGCGCATCATCCTGCCGCTGTCGCCTCCCATCATCGTGGTGTGCGTCATCTGGCAGTTCACCCAGATCTGGAACGACTTCCTGTTCGGGGTAGTGTTCTCCTCGGGGCAGCGGCAGCCGATTACGGTGGCGCTGAATAACCTCGTCAACACCACCACCGGCGTCAAGGAATACAACGTCGACATGGCGGCAGCCATCATCGCCGCAATACCGACGCTGTTCGTGTACGTGGTAGCGGGCAAGTACTTCCTGCGCGGCCTCACGGCCGGTGCCGTCAAGGGCTGAGGATCTCGGACATGGGCTCGCTTTCCATTCGCAACGTCGTCAAGCGCTTCGGGCCGGTACAGGTCCTGAAGGGGATCAGCATCGAGGCGCAGGACGGCGAGTTCCTGATCCTGGTTGGACCGTCGGGTTGCGGCAAGTCGACCCTGCTGAACATGATCGCAGGGCTGGATACGATCACCAGCGGCGAGATCGCGATCGGCGGGCGCATCGTGAATGACCTGTCGCCCAAGGATCGCGACATCGCCATGGTGTTCCAGTCCTACGCGCTGTATCCCAACATGTCCGTGCGCGACAATATTTGTTTCGGTCTGAAGATCCGCAAAGTACCCAAGGAGAAGCAGGACGAGGTCGTCGCGCGCGTGGCCAAGACACTGCAGATGGAGCATCTGCTCGATCGCATGCCGTCCCAGCTCTCCGGAGGACAAAGGCAGCGCGTTGCGATGGGGCGCGCGCTGGCGCGCGATCCCATGCTGTTTCTGTTTGACGAGCCGCTGTCCAACCTCGACGCCAAGCTGCGCGTGGAGATGCGCACCGAGATCAAGCTGTTGCACGAACGGCTCAAAGCCACCATCGTCTACGTCACTCACGACCAGATCGAGGCCATGACCCTGGGGGACCGCATCGCGGTGATGAAGGAAGGAGAGGTGCGCCAGCTCGCCACTCCCCAGGAGGTGTACGACAACCCGGCCGACCTGTTCGTAGCGAGCTTCATCGGCTCACCCTCCATGAACTTCATCCGCTGCCCGGTGGTGGCCGAGAACGGCGGGGTGGGCGTGCAGCTGCACGAAGACGCCGAGCGCTTCGTGTTCCCCGCCCCGCAAGCGGTGCGGGAAGGCTTGCGTCCTTGGGTCGGCAAAGAGGTGATCATGGGCATCCGCCCCGAGCAGATCACCGACCGGTCGCCTTGGAGCGGCGAGAACCCGCACGTGGTGTCCCGCTCGGCCAAGGTGGAAGTGGTGCAGCCCACCGGGCCCGACACACTGATGCTCATTCACCTGAACGGTACGCCGGTGACCTGCCGCGTGCATCCCGAGTCAGCGCCGCACCCGGGCGACAAGATGGCTCTGATGTTCGACCTATCGAAGCTGATCTTCTTTGATCCGCAAAGCGAAAAGCGGATCTCTTAGGTTCCCCGGACCGTCCTCACGACCCCGTTTGAATGCTAGCAAGACCGGACTCGAGGGCGGATGCCAACCCGCGCAGGGCCGGGTTCTCCGCCAGGATGATCCACACCGGCACCTGCGAGATGTAGCTGGAGAAGCGTCCCTTAGTCTCGAAGCGCGCACGAAACGGCGAGCGCAGGAAATAGTCTCCCAGGCGCGGGACGATGCCGCCGCCGATGTACACGCCGCCCCGCGCGCCCAACGTGACGACCAAGTTTGCAGCCGCTGTGCCGAGCACGGCGCAGAACATGCGCAACGCCTCAGCGCAGCGCGGCTCCGATTCATTCAATCCCGCCTCCGCCACCTGCTCTGGCTTGAGCACTTTCGAGGCCACGCGGTCCAGCGTGCACAGCGCCTCGTAGGCTGCCACCAGCCCCGGACCGCTCGCCAGCCGCTCCGTGGAAACATGTCCAAAGCGGCTTCGCAGCACGCTCAGCACGCCGTCTTCGCGCTCGTCCATGGGGCTGAAAGCAGTGTGCCCGCCTTCACCTTGGATCGGCACCCAGTGCCCGCCACAGGGGACTAAACCGGAGACGCCCAGTCCGGTGCCCGCACCGATCAGCGCAACGGGCGCGCCGGCCACGGCGCTGCCGCCACCCACGGCCCGCAACTCGTCCGGCCGCAACAACGGCAGCGAGAGCGCCAACGCGGTGAAGTCATTGATCACAAGAAATCGGGTCAACCCCAGCGCGCGCCGCGTCTGCTCGATGGAAAATGCCCAGGGGCTGTTGGTCAGCTTGACGACGTCGCCCGTGACCGCAGTGGCGACGTCGACGGCGGCTTCACTCACCGCGGTCACCCCCGCAGCGACGAGATAGTGGCGTGCGGCCTGTTCCAGGCCCGGAAAGTCGCTGCACAGCAGATTCTTCTCCTGCTGCGGATGCGTGGAACCCGTCGGTAACAATGCAAAACGCACGTTGGTGCCGCCGATGTCAGCGATCAGCCGCATGCCCGTGCCCGATTGGCTGCCCATGGCCAGCCCTATGCGTGAAGCACGCGTTTGACTGTAGCGACGACATTCTCGGGCGTGAATCCGAAATATTTGAATACGTCGGCCCCCGGCGCCGACTCGCCGAAGCGGTCGATGCCCACCACGCCACCATCGAGCCCTACGTACTTGCGCCAGAAGTCGCTCACGCCCGCTTCTACCGCGACCCGACTGACTCTGGGCGGTAGCACCGAGTCCCGATAGCTCTGCTCCTGTCGGTCGAAGCGCGTGCTGGAGGGCATGGAAACAACCCGCGCCCCGATGCCCTCCGCTTGCAGGCGCTTCTGGGACTCCATCGCCAGAGCCACTTCGGAGCCGGTGGCGATCAGGATCACACGCGGGCCGCTACCGGTCGCTTCCGACAGCACGTAGCCGCCGCGCTCGATGAGCGCGAGCTGATCGGCGGTGCGCGCCTGAAACGGCAGGTTCTGACGCGACAGCAGCAGCGCTGTCGGCCCGTCCCGCCGCTCGATGGCGCAGCACCAGGCGACCGCTGTCTCGCTTGTGTCGCACGGTCGCCACACTTCCATGTGTGGAATGCAGCGCAGGCTCGCCGCATGTTCGATGGGCTGGTGCGTGGGTCCGTCTTCGCCCAGCCCGATGGAGTCGTGGGTATAGATGAATATGCTGCCCGCGCCCATCAGCGCGGCCATGCGCAGGGCATTGCGCGCGTAATCCGAGAAAGTGAGAAAGGTTCCCCCAAAAGGGATCACTCCGCCGTGCACCGCCAGCCCATTGAGGATCGCCGACATGCCGAACTCGCGCACGCCATAGAAGATGTAGTTGCCGGCGGCGCCATGCGTCATCGGTTTCGCGTGCGACCAAAGAGTGAGGTTGGAGGCTGCCAGGTCGGCGGAGCCGCCGATCAGCTCCGGCAGCACCGGCGCCAGGGCTTCGATGGCATTTTGTGAAGCCTTGCGCGTGGCGATAGTCTCCCCCTTGTTGTTCGTTGCCGCCAACACGGCGCTGCAATGAGCGCGCCAGCCAGCCGGCAATTCGCCTGCCATGCGGCGCAGGAACTCCGCGGCCAACTCCGGATGCTGCTGCGCGTAGCGCTCGAACTTCGCTTGCCAAAGCGCCTGGAGCTGCTGGCCACGCGCCTTCGCATCCCAGCCCGCGTAAACATCGGCCGGAATCTCGAAGGGGGCGTACTTCCATCCCAGGCGCTCGCGCGCGGCCGCCACTTCCTTCTCGCCCAGCGCCGCGCCGTGCGCTGCCCCGGTGTTGGCTTTGTTCGGTGCGCCCTTGCCGATGATCGTCTTGCAGCAGATCAGAGAAGGTCGATCAGCGACCCCCTTGGCGGCACGCACAGCACGGTCGACCGCCTCGAAATCGTGACCGTCGACCGCGCGGATCACATTCCAGCCGTAGGCCTCGAAGCGCTTCGGAGTGTCATCGGTAAACCAGTGTTCGATGGTGGACTTCTCGGAGTCGATCGAGATTCCGTTGTCATCGTAGATGGCGATGAGCTTGCTCAGACCGAGCGTGCCGGCAAGGCTTGCCGCCTCGTGCGAGATGCCCTCCATCATGCAGCCGTCGCCCATGAAGACGTACGTGCGATGGTCGACGATCTCAATTCCCGGGCGATTGAACTCGGCGGCGATCGCTTGCTCTGCGATAGCAAACCCAACAGCGTTAGCAAACCCCTGACCCAACGGACCCGTGGTGGTCTCCACACCCGGCGTGAGGCCGCGCTCAGGATGGCCGGGCGTCTTGGAGTGCAGTTGGCGAAAGTTCTCGAGCTCCCCCATCGCCAGAGCGAACCCGGTCAGATGCAGCAACGCATACTGCAGCATGGAGCCGTGCCCGTTCGAGAGCACGAAGCGGTCGCGGTCGGCCCAGGACGGGTCAACAGGGTTGAAGCGCAGGTGATGGTTCCACACCACCTCAGCGATCTCAGCCATGCCCATCGGCATCCCGGGATGGCCGGAATTCGCCTTCTGCACTGCGTCCATGGCCAGTGCCCGCAGCGCATTGGCCAATTCTTGTCGGGTTGCCATCTCGTCGTTCGTGTGATCGCCGGGCGGTCGGTGCGACCGCTGCGCATGCGCAAGCCAATTATAACTGGGCGCGCCAACGGGCCGGGCTCTGGCCGCTGAGCGCGTCGAGTTCGCCGCTATTGCTCCCTGCGCGGCAGTTTGATGCCGAGCTGCTTGAGCTTGCGGTACAAGTGCGTGCGCTCCAGCCCGACGCGCTCGGCCACGCGACTCATGTTCGCAGCCTCTCGGCTGATGTGGTACTCGAAATAGACGCGCTCGAAGGCATCGCGCGCTTCGCGCAACGCCAAGTCCAACGGCAACGAGCCGAGCGCGCGTCCCAGCGGAGCATCCAACCGCGAAACGGCGTTGTTGACCTCGGCCACGCCAATCTCGTTACCCACCGCGAGCAGTGCGGTCGACTTCACCACGTTCTGCAGCTCAGCTAGATTGCCAGGCCAGTCGTACACGCGCAGTGCATTCAGCGCGCCGGTACTCAACTGCCGAGGCGGCACCTCTTTGGCCTCGACGCAGCGCTCCAGTATCAGCTTCGCCAACTCGGGCACATCTTCGGGGTGCTCGCGCAAGCTCGGCACGCGCACCTGGATCGGAGCGATCACCGAATACAAACGGGCATCGAAGCTGCCTTCTGCGACCATGCGCGGCAGGGGCTTGGACGAGGAGCAGATCAATCGAGTGTGATAACGCTCGAGCTTGCCCGTCTGCGCCAGCAGGCTTTGCTGCTGCTCGGGCGTGAGCTCACTGACTGCGTGCAAGTACAGAGTGCCCTCGGCCGCCTGGCCTACGACGTTGGTAGCCGGATCGTCGAGCACGCCTAGGCTGGTAGGCGCTACCCACGGCGTGTTCGGCAGGTGCAGGAAGCGAGCGCAAAGCGTCTTTCCACAGCCGGGCTCTCCAGTCAGCAGCACCGGGGTTTTCAGGTTCCTGATGGTCTCCAAGCGCTGGCGCAATTCGGCGATGAGCGGCGCCTTGCCCAGGTGGGCCAAGTCGAGAGCCGGCTGCGATACGGGAGCGGGGGTGCGCAGGGCCTGGCCCACGGTCGTCAGCAGCTTTTGCAGCGCGATGGGCTTCTCCAGAAAGCCAAATGCGCCGATGCGGGTGGCCTCCACCGCCGTGTCGATGGTGCCGTGGCCTGACATCATCACCACTGGCATGGTCAGCTGGCCGCCGGTGGCCCACTCCTTGAGCAGTGAGATCCCGTCCGTGTCCGGCATCCAGATGTCCAGCAACACGAGATCCGGGCGTACGCGGTTGCGGATCAGGCGCGCCTCGCCGGCGTTCTCCGCCAAGCGCACCTGGTGACCCTCCTCGCGCAGGATTTCCGACAACAGCTCCCGGATCCCGACCTCGTCATCGACGACCAGTATTTGACTCATGTTCTCATCCGGCATTGACCTTCGCCGGCTGCGACTGCGCCGCCGGCTTCTCCCTCGCCGCAGGCAGCAAGATCGCAACCTCGGCACCGGAAGGCTTGAGATTGCGGATCTCGATGCTGCCGCTGTGCTCCTCGACGATCTTCTTGACGATGGCCAAGCCCAACCCGGTCCCTCTGGACTTGGTGGTCACGTAGGGCTCGAAGGCGCGGGCCAGGACGTCGGGTGGAAAACCCGTGCCGTTATCTTGCACGGTCAGACGCGCGTTGCCCAAGTCGCACTGCGTGTAGATCACGATGCGTGGGCGCTTGACCTCCACCACGGCCTGCTCGGCGTTCTGCAGCAAGTTGTGGATCACCTGCCTCAGACGCGCCTGGTCTCCCTCAACCTGCGGCAGCGTTTCGTCCAACTCCAGCACTATGCCGCGACCATGCGACTCGTACAGCGCGAGGACCTCCCGCACCAAGCGGTTGAGGTCGAGCGGCTCGAGGCGAATCTCGGGGATGCGGGCGTACTGGCTGAACGCGTCCACCATGCCTTTGAGCTGCGCGACCTGCTCCACGATCGTCTGGGTCGCGCGTGTCAGCATTTCGGCGTCTGGCGCCGCAAGCTTGTTGGCCAGTCGGTGGGTCAGGCGCTCGGCCGAGAGTTGGATGGGTGTGAGTGGATTCTTGATCTCGTGCGCAAGCCGCCGAGCCACCTCGCCCCAGGCTGCATAGCGCTGCGCCTGGAGCAGCCGCGTGATGTCGTCGAACACCAGCACGAAGCCACTTTCAACGCCGACCTGAAGCGCGGAGCCGCGCAGCAGCAACACTTTTTTCCCGGACCGGCTGCCGAATTCGATCTGGACTTCCCAGGCCTCGCTTCCACCCTGATCGATTGCCTTCAGAACGGCTCCCCCGATTTCCGCCAGCCGCGGGTCGCGCGCGCCCCACTCCTCCAAGCGTACACCGATCAACGCCGCCAGCTCGACACCCAGGATCTGTTCGGCGCTGGGGTTAGCCGAGCGCAGGCAGCGTGTGCTGTCGAATGACAGCACTCCCGCGGAGAGTTTAGCGAGGATGCTTTCCAGGTAGGCCTTGGCGGCTTCCAACTGCCCCTGATTGCGCAGGAGCTCTCCCCGCGCCTCATCCAGCTGCGTGGTCATGGTGTTGAACGACTCGGTCAGGATACCGAGCTCGTCGTGGCTGCGCACCGGATGGCGCTGGCTGAAGTCGCCCTGGGCCACCGCGCGGGTACCGGCAGCGAGAATCGAAAGCGGCGCCGACAGCCGCTCGCTGAACACAATGGCTAACGCGAGCGCCGAGAGCAACGCAAGCAGCAGCGCTAACGTCAGCGACAAGCTGTACAGGCGTTTGAGGCCCTGACGAGATAGAGACAACTCCTGATACTCCTGGTACATGCTCTGCACGATCTCGGCGTCGCGCGCAAGCTCAGGCGGCACCCTCTGCACTAACTGGAGCAGTCCGGTTTCGCCCGACAGCTTGTTGACGGGCACTACGACGCGCAGCCGTAGCCCCTTCTCCGGTACCGATTCGACTGCCCGATAGGGCTGCTGCAGGAGCACCTTGCGCGCCACCGCACGAGGAATGAGCTGTGGAACCAGACCCGTTCCTTCGCTGACCGAAAACGCGATGATCCTCCCATCGGGGTGGAACAGTGCGGCCTCCTCCACCGCCATTTGCTCGCGCAGGTTGTTGAGCAACGCGATCTGCTGTGACGGGCTGACATCGGCCAGGGCCAGACCCATCCCCCCGGCTTTCAACGTCAGGTCCTTGAGCAGGTTCTCCAGGGTCGTGCGACCCAGGCTCAACCCACCTTCCAGCGCCTTGTCTACCCGCACGTCGAACCAGGACTCCATGCTTCTGTTCAAGAACTGCACGGAAACGCCGTACACCAACGCCCCCGGCAGCACCGCCACTAAAGCGAACAGCAGCACCAGGCGCAGTGTGAGCTTGGAACCAAACAGGCCTGCCGCCAACCGCCGCCGCAGATCCAGGAGCTGATAGCCCACCAGCACCATCAGGCCCAGCACCAGGGCAACCCCGAAGAACAACAGCAGCTGCAGATCGCGTGCGAACGTGGGCGTGTTCGCGCTGGCACTCGATAACAGATACAGCATGATCGCGCCGAGCACAAGAATCAGCGCGACCAGGTACTTCATGCCGCGTGACAGCAGCGATTTGCGCACCTTGCGCAGCGATCTGCTCATCGGGCCGGAAACCGTCATGGCCGGAAAGTCCAGCGGTACCAGTCGGAGGAGAGGTTCCACTCGCGCGAAGCCAGCGCATTGATCTGCAACGGCTTGGGTAGTTCCGAGGTATCCAGTCGCAGGCGCAGCTCAGCGAGGTACACGTTGTCCGGGTCGACGTCTTGGCGCGCAAATACCGCGCGCTCGCGCACGCGACCGAGAACTCCAAGGGCTTCCTCCAGCGTGTCGAAGTTCTGGTGCAGGTTGCCGAAGGACAACCGGTACTGGCGGGTCAGCGCGTTATAAGATAGCCGGTGCTGCTGACGAAACTCTGCGACGCTGTGGTTCCACAGGTTGAGCGTCCACCAGCGCGGGTAGATCAGCTGGAAATCGATCACGAAAGGCAGCGCGAGCCCGCGCAGAACCGCTTCCTCTAGAGTGTGGGACAGGGTGATTTCGTAGTTGGCCTCCAGCGAGTAGCCGGCATCCGAGGCGGTCAGCTCGGCGGACTTGATGTGGATACCCTCGGCCCCCGCCGCTGCGATACAAAACACCACCGCCAGCGCGAGGAGCGGGCCGCGCAGCAGTCGCACCGCGCGCCCGTCAGGCCCTTTGCAACAGGGCGTAGAAGAAACCATCATGCCGGGAGTCAGGGAGGATCTGGCCCTTGATGTTCTCGATCTCCGGGCCATCCGGAATGGCAGACAGCAGCAGCAGCCTCGCCTCCGGGTGAGACCGCAGGAAAGCAGCAATCTGCAACTGGTTTTCGGCCGGGAAGACCGAGCAAGTCGCGTACAGCAATTTACCACCTGCCGCAAGCATATGCCATAACGCCTCGAGGAGATCCCGCTGCTGCACCGCCAAGGCTGAGACATCCTGCGGCCGGCGCAGCCATTTGATGTCGGGATGCCGCCGCACGATGCCCGACGCAGTACACGGCGCATCCAACAGTATGCGCTGGAAGCGGGTACCGTCCCACCAGCTGGAGGGACCAGCCGCGTCCGCACACACGAGCCGCGCACTCAGCCCAGCCCGATCCAGCGTCTCCTGCACGCGCGTCAGACGGACCGCGTCCCTGTCCACAGCAGTCACATCGACGTCGCAACGTTCGAGAATGTGTGCGGTCTTGCCTCCCGGTGCCGCACACGCATCCAGTACCCGCTGACCCACCGCGAGATCCAGCAACCCCGCTGCATACTGGGCGGACAAATCTTGAACCGACACCAACCCTCGATCGAAGCCCGGCAGTTGCTCCACGCCGAGCGGTCTATCCAGTTGCAACGCGGCCGGACCAATCTGCTCGGCGGACACACCCGCGTCACGCAGCAGTGCAAGATAGTCCTCGCATTGGATCAGGCGCAAGTTGACACGCAGCGTCATCGGCGGGCGCACGTTGCCCGCTTCCAGGATCGCGCTATAGCGTTCCGGATAGGTACGCTTGACCTCGTCGATCCACCACTGCGGGTAGGACCAGCGCCCCTCTTCCGTTCGACGCGACTGCGACAGCAGTGCCTCGGGCCGGCGTAGGAAATTGCGTAGCAGCGCGTTCACCAGCCCTTTGGCAGAACTCTTGCGCAGCTGTGCGCAAGCGCTCACGGCATGGTCCACCACGGCGTACGGCGCGGCTCGCGTGAAATGCAGCTGGCACAGCGCAACCAGCAGCAGTGCTTCCAGATCGCGATCCGGCAGCGGCCGTGCGGCCAGCGCGCTCAGTACACCTCGCAGCAAGCCTAGATGACGGAACACACCGTAGCAGACGTCCTGCAACGCCCCCCAGGAGTCGTCCGGGACGTTGCAACGCAACTCGCGAAGCTCGGATGCGAGACTGCGCCCGGCCAGCACCTGAAGCACCACGCGCGTGGCCCGCAGCTGGATGTCGATCACTGGCCAAGAATCTCCCCGGGAGCGAGAGCCGTCCCGCGCAAGAAGTCTCCGGCCGGCAGCGGCTTGCCGCCGGCTCGCTGCAGCTCCTGCAGCAGCAGCGCTCCGCTGCCGCACCCGACGAGTATGCCGGCGTCGGAGGCTTGGATAACCCGGCCCGGAGTATCCTGCCGCTGAACAACGGCACTCGCACGCCATATCCGCAGCGGTGCGCCTCTCAAGCTGCTGCTGGCGACTGGAAACGGATTGAACGCGCGCACTTGACGCTCGATCTGCACGGCCGCACGGGACCAGTCGATCGTTGCCTCCTGCTTTTCGATCTTGTTTGCGTAGGTCACGCCATGCTCGGGCTGAGGGACGGCTCGAATGCTGTCCGCTTCGATTCCGGCCAGCGCTTGTACGATGCAGTGGCCGCCCAGCGCTGCCAGCTTGTCATGCAACGAGCCGGCCGTGTCGTCCGACTCGATGACGAGGCTGCGCCTCAGATAGACGGGGCCAGTATCCAGGCTCGCTTCCATGCGCATGATGCTGATACCCGTCTCTCGGTCGCCCGCGAGAATCGCGCGCTGAATCGGAGCGGCGCCGCGCCACCGCGGCAGCAGGGAGGCGTGAATATTGACGCAGCCGAGGGGAAACAGCTCCAGGACTGGCGCAGGCAGGATTAAACCGTAGGCGGCTACGACCATGACTTGCGCCCGCGCCGATCGCAAGCTCTCCAATGCCTCGTGCGACTTGAGCGTCGTGGGCTGAGCTAGGGGCAGCCCATACGCGCATGCCAGCGTCTTGACTTCGCTGGCACGCAATCTGAGGCCGCGACCTGCCGGCCGGTCTGGCTGCGTCAACACCATCGCCACGTTGTGCCCGGCCTCTAGCAAGGCACGCAGCGCCGATTCGGCGAACGCGGGAGTGCCGGCGAACACCAGGCGCATCACAGCGCCCGCCGCTGCTGCTTCTCCTGCTTCTTGATGCGCGCCAGAATCCGGTTCTGCTTGAGCCGCGACAAGTACTCGACGAACACCTTGCCCTGCAGATGATCCATTTCGTGCTGAATGCAAACCGACAACAACCCACTCGCCTCGAGCTGGAACGGCTGTCCGACGCGATCCACGGCGCGCACTTTGATCCATTCCGCGCGCTCGATTTTTTCGAAAATCCCGGGAACGGACAAGCAGCCTTCCTCGAAGTCCGATACACCACCGCTCTCCGGGATCGTAGGGTTGATGAGAACCAGCAGTTGATCACGCGTCTCGGAGATGTCGATCACGATCACCTGTTTGTGGACATCCACCTGGGTAGCAGCCAATCCGACCCCTGGGGCCGCATACATTGTCTGCGCCATGTCCTCAATTAGGCGACGGATCTCGCCGTTAACCGATTCCACCGGCGTAGCCACGGTGTGCAGGCGTTCGTCAGGGTAGCGCAGAATCGGGAGTAGAGCCATAATTTGCTTGCCAATTGAGGGTACTACGTGCAGAATTTAAAGAAGATTGTTACTGCCGCGCAGACTTTCAAGGGTGCCGCGGAAGCGGCAGCATGTCAGCGCGACGTCCGGAAGATATGGGGGCGTAAATGACGAGAATTATATCGGTTATCCCTTTGCTGCTCGTCGGCATGCTCAGCGCAAGCTCGGCGTTCGCAGAGGATGAACCCATGCAGGATGCGGCGCCCCCAACGGCGCCAGAAGCCGCGGTCCCGCCCCAAGAGGCCGTTCCCGCTGAGCCAGCCGCGCCGGCTGCCGGCGCGTCCGATATCAAGCTGCAAGACAACCCACCAGCGCGTTACACGGTGAAGCGCGGCGATACGCTGTGGGGGATTTCCGGCCGCTTCCTGAAGAACCCTTGGAAGTGGCCTGAGATCTGGGGCATGAACAAGGATGAGATCAAGAATCCACATCTCATCTACCCGGGGGAGGTCATCATTCTCGACCTCTCGGGTGCCACACCAAGACTGCGCCTTGAGGGCGTGCCCGACGGCGGGTTGTCGCGCTGGTCCGGCTATGAGCTGCAGGTGTCCAAACTTGAGCCTCGGGTGCGATCAACAGCCCTGGCCGCGGCCATTCCCACCATAGCGGCAAAGGATCTCGCCCCATTCCTGAGCCGATCGCTCGTGGTGGACCCGGATTCCGTTGCGCTTGCTCCGAAGATTGTCGCCGGCATCGACAGCCGTGTCGTCCTCAGCGCCAACGATACGGCCTTTGCGGTGGGAGTCCAGCGAAACAAGGGCAGCTTCTGGAACGTATTCCGCCCGGGCCGGTTGTTCTTCGATCCAGACACCAAGGAACTGCTCGGTCGAGAGGCGGTATACCTCGGCGATGCGGAGGTTCAATCCTTCGGCGAAGTCTCCGCTCTGCGCATTCTGCGGGCTCGCCAGGAGGTTAGTAGCGGCGACCGCTTGACGGTGATGACGGAGCTGCCCACGCTGCCTTATGTGCCCCACGCGCCGGAGCGGAAAGTGCTGGGCAAAGTCATCGCCGGAGCAAGTGACGCACTGTACGAGATTGGGCCCCTATCGATGGTGATTTTGAACCGCGGTGCGCGCGACGGACTCGAGCCGGGAAACGTACTTTCGCTGTTGCGCAACCAGGGAAGCGTTCCAGTTGATGGCAAGATGCTGCGGCTGCCCCTGCAGGAGTACGGGTTGGTGATGATCTACCGCGTGT
>Ga0335084_10000271_pt1 | contig 41326 bp, 39 predicted proteins | sample Lox_Sample_44_FD_206721 | JGI IMG/M metagenome (GOLD analysis project Ga0335084, IMG submission 206721) | Soil microbial communities from Loxahatchee National Wildlife Refuge, Florida, United States - Lox_Sample_4.4 | ecosystem: Environmental > Terrestrial > Soil > Wetlands | place: USA...
CTCCACGACTGCTTCACGATCGCCGAGATCGTGGCGACCGAGGGCCTCGGCTTCTTCGAGCCCGGCACCGGCGGCCGAGCCGCGGAGAAGGGCTGGACCAGCCTCGGCGGCAAGCTCCCGGTGAACCCCTCGGGCGGGCTCAAGGCCAAGGGCCATCCGATCGGCGCCACCGGCGCCGCCCAGATCGCCGAGATCGTGACCCAGCTGCGCGGGGAAGCAGGGCCCCGCCAGGTCGACGGCGCCTCCACCGGCCTCACCCATACCCTCGGCGGTAACGCCGCCACCGTGGTCGTGAGCCTCTTCGGCCGTGGCTGAGCCCGTGATCAACCTGAAGGGCTTCTTCGACGAGGCGCGCGCCGGGCGACTCACCGGCATCCGCTGCGGACGCTGCGGCGCGCTGGCGATTCCGCCGAAGGAGTTCTGCGAGCAATGCCAGCACCGCGAATGGCAGCCCGTGCCCCTGGGGGGTACCGGGACCATCGTGTCGCACACCGTGATCCGGGTGGCGCCGCGGGGGCGCGGTGGAGAGGTCCCCTACGCCGTCGCGGTCGTGAGACTCGACGAGGGCGTCTCCCTCCTCGGGCGCGTCGTCGACATCCCGTTCGAGGCCTTGACGAGCGGGCTCCCGGTCCGCTTCCGTCCGATCGAGCTCGAGCAGCAGACTCTCATCGGCTTCGGTCCCGCCTGATCCCGGTCCGGACGCCGCGCGCGAACGCGCGCACGTCCTCCAGGTCCCGCGTCACCCGCGGGGCTCGCCGGTGAGCCCGATCTTGATCCGCCGATTGTGCCGGCCCTTGTTGTCGATCTTGAGGATCCGCACCGCCCGCGACTGCCCGGTGGACGCCAGATGCGTCCCGCCGCAGGCCTGACGGTCGAGCCCGACGATCTCGACCAGGCGGATCGTCCCGTCCTCCGCGGGCGGTGGCGCCACCGAGCGGTTGCGCACGAGCCCGCGCTCGGCCAGGACTTCTGCCGCGCCCACATAGGCGTACCGCACCGGCAGGTCCTGCCGGATGGCCTCGTTGATCTCGGGCTCGAGCGCACGCAGCCGCTCGTTGTCGGCGTCGGGGAGATCGAAGTCCATGCGCGCGGTGCCGTCCTCGTTCAACTGGGCTCCGGTGACCAGCGCGCCCTGGAACTGCCGGAACACGAGGGCGTTCAGGACGTGGGTATCGGTATGTAGCTGCGCCATCATCGAGCGGAAGTCTGCGTCCACCAGCGCCTCGACTACGCCCTGCATCTCGACCGGCTCCCCCAGCAGGTGCCAGTGCTGGCTACCCGCGGCCTCGATCCCGGTTACCCGCACCTCGCCGCCGCTCCAGCGCAAGACTCCGCGGTCCGCGAGCTGGCCGCCGCCGCCGGGGTGGAACGGACTCTGCTCGAGTAGGACGGCCCCCGGCCGCGCGTCGACCACGCGGGTCTCGAGGAGGAGGACGTCGGGATATTCGTGGCAGTAGTAGCGTGACATTGAGACTCCTCGGAGCGCCGATCGCTATCCGATGGCGAAGTGGGCTTCGGTGGTCTGCCCGGTGCGACCGTTGATGGGCAGGATGTCCTGCGGGCACGCGGAAAACGCGATCACCAGGTCCATCTCCGCGCGGAGGGTCACGTAGCTTCCCGGGGTGGACAGGGGCCCGGCCCAGGCGAGCGCGCCGTCCGGCGTCCACGGGATGTTCATGAACAGGTTGAGCGGCGACGGGGTCGCCGGGACCGCGAGGCCCAGCGCGGCAAGGCCCGCGTGCAAGTTGTCGCGGCAGTTGTCGTGGTGGCCCTCGACCCCGAGCAGGCGATAGCGCGGACCGTCGCAGGCGGCCATGAGCGTGTCGTGAGCCCCGCCCGAGGTGTCCTCCACCAGCGTCAGGATGGGACGGCGCTGGTTCGTGAGGAACGTGTCGCCGAGAGCCGCCCGTAGCTTCATGAACCACGCGCGGCTGCACTCCATCGACATCCACTCGCTCACGTCACCCGCGCTGAATGCCCAGGTGTCTACCACCTGTGCGCCGTGCGTGTTGATCACCTTGACGCGCTGGCCCTTCCCCACCCGCGAGGCCACGCCCTGCCGGGCCGGGATCGTGAGGATCCGCGTGGTCGTCATGAGTGTTCTCCTGGCCTCCTCGCGCTAGCCGCGTCGAAAGCCGTGGTCTCTGCCATAGTCCCAGGGGCCGGGTGGTCCCCAGCCCGCGAGAAGTCGCCTCGCTTCGCCGGGACGTGGGCGCGGTGCAGCTGCTCGGTGCGAGCGGCCCAGAAGCGCTCGCGCGGGTTACCGAGACCCCAGACATTGAAGTCGGCGACCCGCGGCCCCTCCACGGCGACGATGCGAAAGAGCTGGCCGGCTCGCACCGGCCACGCGCGGCCCGAGCGCATCGGGCCCACGAGCTGCTCGACGAGGCGCCGGGAGCGCATCTCCCCGGCCAGGCGGTCGTAGAACGTCCGATCGACCACGATCGGCGAGCCCGGCTTCGGTTCGCAGATGACGCGCGGCTCTGGCATATTGCTCCCCTGGGTGGTCCACAGGATAGCGCAGGACGCCGCGCAAGAAACCCCTTGACAGCCGCCGCTCGAATCCCCAGCATCCGGCCAGGCTCGAGGCTGATCGATGGCCGTTGCTCACGTCGTAGCCATGCGGAAGGGGGGACGTCATGCGTGGATGGATGAGGCTCGGAATCCTCTGCGGAGCAGTGCTCGCCCTGGTGGCCACGAACCCGATGGACGCGACCGCTCAGCAGTGTCCGAAAGGCAAGCTCCGCATCTACACCTCCTGGCCGATGCAGGGCGCCATGATCCCGGAAGGGACCGGCATGAAGAACGGCGTGGACATGGCCATCGCCGAGGTGGGCGGCGTCGTCGCCGGGTATTGCCTAGAGGTGGTCAACCTCGACGATGCTTCACCGCAGACCGGGAAATGGGACGGCGCCGTCGAGGCCGAGAACGCCAACAAGGCGGTAGCGGACCCGCTCGCCCTGCTCTACATCGGCACCTACAACTCCGGTGCGGCCAAGGTCTCGATCCCCATCAACAACCGCGCCCACATGGCCCAGATCACCCCGGCCAACACCTACCCGGGGCTCACCAAGAAGCAGGGCGCCGCGCCGGGCGAGCCGGAGATCTACCGCCCGCTCGGGTTCGTCAACTACTTCCGGCCGATCCCGGCCGACGACATCCAGGGCGCGGTCGGAGCCAAGTGGGCCAAGCGCCTCGGCGTGAAAAAGGTGTTCATCCTCAACGACCAGGAGCTCTACGGTAAGGGCATCGCCGACGTCTTCGAGGCCACCGCCAAGAAGATCGGGCTCGCGGTCGTCGCCAACGAGGGCATCGACTGGAAGCAGCCCGACCAGAAGCCGGTGCTGACCAAGGTGCGGGCCTCGGGCGCCGACCTGGTCTACCTGGGCGGCGTCATCGAGACCGGCGCGCAGGTCATCATCCGCCAGATGAAGGAAGTTGGCCTGGTGGCCCCGCGGGTCCGGTTCATGGGGCCGGACGGCCTCCTCGAGGAAGAGCTCCTGAAGGGCGCCACCTGCGAGGTCGCGATGGCCACCGAGATGCGGGTGACGTTCGCGGGGCTGCCTTTCGAGAAGATGAAGGGGGTCGGAGCCAAGACCTACGAGGAGTACAAGAAGAAGTTCGGGAAGGAGCCTACGTCGTACGCGCTCTACGCCGCCGAGGGCGGTCGAGTGGCGATCGACGCGATCAAGCGCGCCGCCCCGGAGCTCGATCGCGCCAAGGACATCACCGAGAAGCGCGAGGCGCTGCGCAAGGCCATCGCAACCACCAAGAACTTCGAGGGCATCAACGGCAAGTGGAGCTTCGACGCCAACGGCGACGTCGACTACGACACCATGTCCGGCTTCAAGGTCGTCAAGGCCGACTCGCCCATCGGTTGCAAGTTCCAGTTCGAGACCATCCTCGAATAGCGGAGATATCGCCGGCGCCGGCGTGATGCATGTGGTGGGGGGGCATGGGGGAGGAGCGGCGTCGCTCCCCCCCATTTAGAACGATCCGTGAACTGGCATGAGGTCCTGATACAGCAGACGGTCAATGGGGTCACCCGCGGGGCGGTCTTCGCGCTGATCGCCCTCGGCTACACGATGGTCTACGGGATCATCGGGTTGATCAACTTCGCCCACGGCGACGTCTTCATGCTGGGCCTGTTCATCTCGCTGAGCTACTTTGCCCTGCTCGGCATGACCACCACGCTCCACGGTTGGCAGCTCGTCGCGATACTGCCGCTGGTCTTCGTCGCGACCATGCTGACCACCGGCGCCATCAATGTGGCCATCGATCGCGTGGCGTACCGACCCCTCCGCCACGCCTTCCGGCTCGCACCCCTCATCACCGCGATCGGGGTCTCCTTCATGCTGGAGAACCTGGCCCTGATCTGGAAAGGGCCAGCCCCAATCGCCTACCCCGACCTGTTCCCCTCGGTGGATATCCTCCGCGAGTGGATCGGGATGGATTCGCTCCTCTTCATCACCACCAAGGACGTTCTGGTCCTCGTCACCACGGTTCCCCTGATGATCTCGCTGCAGTACTTCGTGACCCGAACTCGCTGGGGCAAGGCGATGCGGGCCACCGCGCAGGACAAGGAGACCGCCCTCGCGATGGGGATCGACGTCGAGAAGACGATCATCCTCACCTTCTTCATCGGGGGCGCTCTGGCCGGGGCGGCCGGCTTGATCCAGGGCCTCTACTACAACATCGGCATGTGGTGGATGGGCTACCAGGCTGGCCTGCGCGCCTTCACCGCGGCGGTGCTGGGTGGTATCGGCAGCATGCCCGGCGCGGCCCTCGGCGGCCTCGTGATCGGCTTCCTCTCCGCGTGGAGCGACCAGTACATCTCGGCGCGCTGGACCAACGCGCTGGTCTTCGCAATCCTGATCCTGGTCCTCGTCTTCCGGCCCCAGGGTCTTCTCGGCGAGCGAGTCCCGGACAAGGCGTGAGCGACGCGGGCCGCATGCGTCCCCTCCCCGCGGCTCTCCTGGTCACCGCGCTCATGACCTACCCGTTCGTCGACCGCTGGCTGCAGGCCCAGACCGTACACGCGGTCACCGACGCGATGATCTACGTCCTGCTCGCCCTCGGTCTCAACATCGTGGTCGGCTACGCGGGCCTGCTCGATCTGGGCTACGCCGCCTTCTTCGCCATCGGCGCCTACACCATGGGTCTGCTCAACTCTCCGGTGCTGGGCTCGCCCCTCTACGGACACGCGTGGAGCTTCTGGGTCATCATTTGGATCGCGGCCCTCGTGTCGGCCGGCCTGGGTGTGGTGATCGGGGCCCCGACCCTGCGCGTCCGCGGCGACTACCTGGCCATCATCACGCTCGCCTTCGGAGAGATCATCCCCGTCGCCATTCGCAACTTGGGCGACATCACGATCGACATCGGCGGCTGGCGCCCGGTCGAGCGGCTGAACCTGACGGGCGGCGAGAACGGGGTGAACCCGGTCGGCCGCCCCCACCTGCCCGGGATCAACTTCGACACCGACTTCATTCCCTGGTACTTCCTCATCCTGGTCATCGGCGCGGTCTCGCTCTGGGCCATGAACCGGATGCGGGACTCGCGGCTCGGCCGCGCCTGGATGGCGATCCGTGAGGACGAGACCGCCGCCGACTGCACCGGGGTGAACCCGATCAAGACCAAGCTCCTGGCCTTCGGGCTCGGGGCGTCATTCGCGGGCTTCGCCGGCTCCTTCTACGCGGCCAAGCTCCAGGCCATCACGCCGGGCGCCTTCGAGTTCAACGTCTCGATCATGCTGCTGTGCATGATCGTGCTCGGCGGCATGGGCAGTCTCAAGGGCGTGATCCTGGGCGGCATGCTGATCACGCTCTTCGACCGGATCCTCCTGGCCCAGATGACGTTCCTGATCCGTTGGATCGGCCGCTCGCTCGGAATCGCCGCTCTGGCCGGCGTTGACCTCACGCTCTGGCGCTGGTTCTTCTTCGGTCTCGGCCTGGTCGTCATCATGCTGATCCGGCCCGAGGGGCTCGTGGGCCGTCGCGTGCGCCTACCCGCGCCGGACGTCGACGAGCGCGAGGAAGCCCTGGCCCTCGTCACCACACCGCCCCCCGCGCGCGCGGACGCGATCCCGGGCTGGCTGCGTCGACCCGCCTCCCCCCACGCGCGGCCCGCCGATCGCCCGGCGCTAGACGTGCGCGGACTGACCCGGAGCTTCGGCGGCCTGGTGGCGGTCAGCGGCGTGGACCTGATCATCCCGCCTCGAGGCATCGTGGGGCTGATCGGTCCCAACGGTGCCGGCAAGACCACCTTCTTCAACCTGGTCACCGGCCTGCTCCGGGCCGACCGGGGTGAGATCCTGCTCGACGGCAGGAGCCTCGTCGGCCTCCGGCCCCACGCGATCGTCGGGCGTGGGATCGCGCGAACCTTCCAGTCGATCCGCCTCTTCCAGAACATGACCGTGCTCGACAACGTCCTCGTCGGCGAGCACTGCCGCCTGCACGCCTCGGTGGCCGGTGCAGTCTTCCGCCCGCCCGCGGTCGTCGCCGAGGAGGCCCGGGCGCGCGACCGGGCGCGCGAGATGCTCGCCTTCGTCGGACTCGACGCCATGGACGGAGAGCTCGCCAAGAACCTGTCCTACGGCGACCAGCGACGGCTCGAGATCGCGCGAGCGCTCGCCACCGAGCCGACGCTGCTCCTCCTCGACGAACCGACCGCCGGCATGAACCCACGCGAGACCGACGCCCTCACCGAGCTGATCGGCCTCCTGCGCGACCAGCTCGGCCTCGCGGTCCTGCTCATCGAGCACCACATGGAGGTCGTCATGGCGATCTCCGACCGCATCACCGTGCTCGACTACGGCACACGGATCGCGGAAGGCACCGCGGCCGAGATCCGGCGCGACCCGAGGGTGATCGAAGCCTATCTGGGCAAGGGCTACGAGCAGGAGCTGGTCCCGGGATGAGCGAGGCGCGATGACAGACGGGGCCGGGCTGCTCGAGCTCCACGACATCCACGCCTACTACGGCAACATCCGGGCGCTCAAGGGGGTGTCCCTCACCGTGGCCCGCGGGGAGATCGTCACCCTGATCGGGTCGAACGGCGCCGGAAAGACCACCACCCTGCGGACCGTGCTCGGGACGGTGCGGGCACTCCGGGGTGCCGTGAGCTTCGGTGGTCAGCGGATCGATCGGGTCCCTACCCACCGCATCGCCCGCCTAGGCATCGCTCAGTCTCCCGAGGGCCGCCGAATCTTCGCGCCGATGACCGTGCTCGAGAACCTCGAGCTCGGGGCCTTCTCGCGCGCCGACCGCGAGGAGATCCCCCACGACCTCGAGCGCGTGCTCGCGCTGTTCCCGCGGCTGCGCGAGCGCCTGCAGCAGAAGGGCGGGACGCTCTCCGGCGGTGAGCAGCAGATGCTCGCCATGGGACGCGCCCTCATGGCCCGTCCGGAGATGCTGCTGCTGGACGAGCCCTCGATGGGCCTCTCACCGATCCTAGTGGAGACCATCTTCGACATCATCCGGGACATCAACCGACTCGGCACCACCATCCTGCTCGTCGAGCAGAACGCACGAATGGCGCTGCGGGTCGCGAACCGGGGCTACGTCATCCAGACCGGGCGCATCGTGCTTCAGGGCGCGGCCTCGGCCCTGCTCCACTCCGACGTGGTGCGCAAGGCGTACCTGGGCGAGAAGTAGCGAGCCGCTCATGGACCTCCAACCCTCTCCCCGCCAGCACGAGCTGATCGAGCTCGCCCGCCGACTCGCGCGCGAGCGCTTCGCCCCGCGCGCGGAACGCCACGACCGCGAGGCGTCCTTCCCGTTCGACGACTACGCCGATCTCCGGGCGGCCGGGCTTCTCGGCCTCTGCGTCCCCACGCGCTACGGCGGCCTCGGCGCCGACTACGAGACGTACTGCCTCGTCGCCGAGCAGCTCGCCCAGGGAAACGCCGCGACCTCCCTCACCTTCAACATGCACTGCCTCACCATGCTGATGATGGGCGTGATTGCCGACGCCATGTCGATGTCCCCCGCGGCGCGCGACCGTCACGAGAAGCTCCGCGCCGCCAAGTTCCGCGAGGTGATCGAGGCAGGTGCCTTCTACGGGCAGCCCCACAGCGAGCCAGTGGAGAAGGGCGAGACGGATACCGCCCTCAGCATGGGCGGCCGCCGCTTCGGCACGACGGCCCGGAAGGTCGACGGAGGCTACGTGGTCAGCGGACGGAAATTCTTCGTGTCTCTCGCGGGCTCCGCGCCCTACTTCGCCACGCCCGCCATCCGGCTGGGGCCCGAGCCGTGGATCGAGCGCACGCTCTACCTCCAGGTGCCGAAGGACGCACCGGGCGTCTCCTTCCCGGGCGAGTGGGACCCGATGGGGATGCGCGGCACGGTCAGCCGCGACATGCTGCTCCAGGACGTGTTCGTCCCCGACGACGGAGAGGTGCTGCCGCCGGGCCTTTTCGGCGCCATGTACAACGCCTTCCCCCAGCTCTCGCCCTTGACCTTCTGTGCGACCTTCCTGGGCCTCATGCAGGCGGCCTACGACGGCGCCCTCGCCTATCTGACCGGGCGGATGGCGGGCTCACCCGGCCTCCACACGGAGGCCGCCGTGAAGGGGCACGCGGTGGCGGAGATGCTCTTCACGCTGGAGGCGGCGCGCGCCTTATACTACCGCGCCATCTCGGAGGCGCGGGTCGACTGCCCCCCGGACGCGGTGCAGCGGGCACGGGCCGCGCACGTCACCGTACAGCGGTCGGCAGTCACCGTGACCCAGGAGGCGATCCGCGTCTGCGGCGGGCGAGGCCTGCTCAAGCGATATCCGATCGAGCGTTACGCGCGCGACGCGCGGGCGGGGGCGCTGATGCGCCCGTGGACGCAGGAGATCGCGACCCAGCAGGCGTGGGAGGCTGCGCTCGGCCTGGACCACCCTGGTCCCGGCCGGACGGGCTGACGGAGTATCCGGCGGTCACCGGACATGTGACGGGGGCTGCGGTGTATCACCGCAGCCCCCTCTGAATTTGGAGCGGCCGACCGGATTCGAACCGGCGACGTCCAGCTTGGGAAGCTGGCATTCTGCCACTGAATTACGGCCGCCCGTGGTTCCTATCATAGTCTTCGGCATGGGGCAGTCAACCGGAAGGTTCTCTCCCCCTTACTTCAGCGACATGTCGTAGGCCTTGATCAGCTCGTCGCTGCGGGCTTTCCAGTTGAGCCGCTTGCTCGCGCCGTAGAGGTCGAGCTGCTGGTAGAGCGGCACCGCCGGCATGTCCTCGATCCAGAGCTTGTTGATCCGGTAGTAGGTGGCCTGCCGCTGCTTCTCGTCCATCTGGGTCTGGGCCTGGTCCACCATGCCGTCGAAGTCGGGGTTGTGATAGTTGCCCAGGTTGCTGCCCGTGCGAAACAGCGGGCCGTACACCGTCTCCGCGTCCACCGTCGGCGTGCCCCAACCGATCAGCCACACCGGACCCGGCTTGTGCACGTACACGAGGTTGTTCAGGTAGTTGACGAACTCGTAGGTCTTGAGCTGGGTCTTGATGCCGGCCTTGGTGAGCTGCCCCGCCACCGCCTCCGCCACTTCCTTGTCCCGCACATAGCGGCCCTGTGGGCTGTTCAGGGTGAGCTCGAGCCCGCTCGGAAAGCCCGCCTCGGTGAGCAGCTGCTTGACCTTGCCCAGATCCTGCTTGATCGGCTTGAGCGACGGATCGTAGCCGAAATGCAGCGGGGTGAGCAGGGTGGCCGTCCGCATCGCCTTGCCGTCCAGCACGCCCTTGATGATCTCGTCCACGTCGAGCGCGTAGGCGATGGCCTGCCGCACCCGCTTGTCGGCGGTCACCCCCTTGTAGGGGCCGACCAGCTTGTGCTGGGCGTCGTACTCGTGGGTGACGAACATCAGCTGCAGGGTGCGGATCGAGGGCGCGGTCGACAGGAAGATCTTGGGATGGCTCGCGATGATGCTGGCGAGGTGCGGCGGGATGTTCACGGCCACGTCCACTTCCCCGTTCTGCAGCGCGGCCACCCGCACCGCGTCGTCGGGAATCGGGCGGAACACCACTGTCTTGATCTTGGGAGCTCCCCGCCAGTACTGGTCGTTGGCCTCTAGCACGATCTCCTCGTCCTTGCTCCAGCGGACGAGCTTGTAGGGGCCGGTGCCGATCGGGCTCTTCGAGATGAACGCGCTGTCCTTGCCCGCGTAAGCCCTGGGAGGATACATCGAGGCCTGACGGAAGGTCATGATCGAGACGAAGGTCGGCCACGGCTTGCTGGTGTGTACCCTGACCGTATACTGATCGACGATCTCCACGCGGTCGATCGGCCGGAAATTCGAGCTGGAGCGCATCCCGGTCTTCAGCCGCTCGAGACTGAACTTCACCGACTCCGCCGTGAACTCCTCTCCGTTGTGGAACTTGACGCCCTTCCGCAGCTTGACCTCCCAGATCGTCGGGGCCACCAACTTCGGTAGCTCCGCGGCCAAGACTGGCACGATCTTGAGGCTCGGATCGCGCTCCACCAGCGTGTCGAAGATGTGCGACGCCACCACCGATGCGGGCGTCTCCTGCTGGTTCATGGTGTCCAGCGTGGTGGGATCTACACCCTGCGCAATGACCACCTTGCCCTGGGGAGCCGCCCACCCCAGGCCCGGCGCCACGAGCAGGGCAACTACGAGCGCGCAAAGACGTGGGACCATCTCGAGCCTCCTTGGAAGCGGTGAATTTTGCGGGGAAAGTGGCCACACTCTAGGCAACCGCGAGCCCACGTGTCAAGTTCCGCCCCACTCCACGTCCCGGGCCATCGGACTAGGGAGCGTCGTCGGAGACGTCGGGCGACCGTGCGCTGCCTTCAGCTCGCAGGCGTGCGATGGCCTCCTCGCGAGTGGTGATGAGGCCGAGCGCCTGGGCCTCGCGGGCCCGGGCCAGGAGGCGCCCGACTTCCGGCCCGGGCGAGAGGCCGAACGCCTCCATCACGTCCTCCCCGCTGACCAGCGCGGGCAGCGCGGCCGCCGCGGCGGCGGGCTCAACGCCCGCCATCAGCGTCCGCACCACGTCGCCGCCCGGTCCTGCCCAGACCGCGAGCGGGGATGCGCCGGTAAGCGCCGCGGTGTCGGCGAGAGTGAGCAGCAACAGGTCCCGCGCCTCGTCCCCGAGGTCGCGGAAGAAGCGGAAGCGCGCCCGGCGGCTGATCGCGCCGACCTGCGCCAGGTGCATCGGACGCAGGTGCTCGGCGACCAGCCGCTCCAGCACTTGGCCCGCCCGCCGCGAGAAGCGCAGGCGATCGGCAATGCCCCGGGTGCGCCGCGCCCCCGTGGCGTCGTGACCGATGAACCGAACACGGTCGCCGTCGAGCGTCCGGGTCTCAGGCTTCGACACGTCGTGGAGCAGCGCGGCCAGCTTCAAGGCCTCCCGCCGGGTGACCCCGTCGCCGAGCTCTCCATCCAGGTGCTCGCGCAGCGGGCGGCCCCACGGGGCGAGCGCGTCCAGATCGGCCAGGAGCGCGTCCACCCCCTCGACCGCCCGGAGCGAGTGCTCCCAGACATCAAAGTGATGCGGCAGCGGCTGGGCGGTCGCCCGCATCGGGAGGCTCTCGGGCAGCACCACCGCCAGCACTCCCAGTCGGTCGAGGGCTCGTAGACCGGTCGCAGCGGCTGGCTCGGCCAGAATCCCGACGAGCTCGTCGCGCAGCCGCTCCGGCGACACGCCGGCCACGAGCGGCGCCCCCGCCGCGATCGCCGCCTCCGCGTCCGGGGTGAGCCGCCAGCCCTCACGCATCGCGAGCCGGACGCCCCGCAGCGCCCGCAGGGGGTCGTCGACGATGGCGGTCGGCCCGCAGGGGCGCACCAGGCGTCGGGCCAGGTCGTCGAGCCCGCCGGTCGGGTCCACGATCTCGGCCTGCCCATCGCGCATCAGCTCGCGGATCGGTGCGGCCAGCGCGTTGACAGTGAAGTCGCGTGCCCGCAGATCAGCTTCTAGGGTCGAGGCCCGCAGGTCCACGAGATCGAGCGCCAGGCCGTCGGATCGGCCCAGCACGCGGCCGGCGCCCCGCGCGGCGTCGAGCACGACGAAGACCGCGTCGATCCGCCCGGCGAGGCGTCGGCCGAGCTCGAGGGCGCCTCCGCCGACGGCCAGGTCGAGATCGGCCGGGGCGCGTTCGCTCACGAGCTCCCGGATCGCCCCGCCCACGAGCCAGACCGACCGCCCCGGCCCGGCCAGCTCGGCGAGGACGCTCACCGCCCGGCGACCGGCGGCCGGGATCCGATCCACCGAGACCCGCACTAGAGACCGAGGAGACGCTGGGCGTTGTCGTGGAAGATCTTGCGATAGACCGGATCGGGAAGCGCGCGCTCCCAGATCGGGCGGCGCTCGTCATCGTAGGGATGCGGCGTGTTGGGAAAGTCACTCCCGAACACGATACGGTCCTGCCAGCGCACGAGATCGGCGTCCGTGACGTCGGCGGGGCCCGCGTCGGGACGGCCCCGATAGATCGGGCTCCCGGGCGCCATCGCCGCGGTGGTGTCGAGGTACATGTTCGGGCAGCGGACCATCAGATCGAGGTGCCGCCGTGTCTCGAACTGCCCCATGTGGGCGACGATCACCTTCATCTCCGGGAACATGGTCATGACGCGCTCGAACCGCGGGAATCCATCGTACTCGTTCGGCCAGGGGGCCGAGCCCACGTGAATCAGCAGCACCCCGCCGCGCGCAATCAGACGCTCGTACACCGGGAGGATGCGCGCATCGTCGGGATGGAAGCGCTGGACGTTGATGTGGAACTTGAAGCCCTTGAAGCCGTAGCGATCGAGCGCCTCCTCGGCCACGTCCACCACGTCGGGATCGCCCGGGTGCACGGTGCCGAGGGGAAGCCCCGCGGGGAGCCGCCGCGACGTCTCGTGCAGCCACCCATTCAGCTCGCGGGCGAGCCCGGGCTTGTGAGCGTAGGAGAAGAACACGAAGCGCTCCACGCCCTGCTCGGCCAGGAAGCGCGCGCACCATCCGGGCTCGGTCCCGTACTGGAACTCCCACCCGGGGCGGCCGACGAACCAGCGCCGGATCGCGGCCCAGAGCCAGTCCGGGTGCAGGTGCGTGTGGATATCGATGTAGCGGAAACCGGGCGGGGGTGTCGCCATCAGCGACTCACCACCCAGCGCCCGGCCCAGCCCGGCACCTCGAGCGGCGCACTCACCCGCCCCGCGCGAGCGAGCGCGGCAAGAGCGCCCTCCACCTCGGCGCGGCCGAGCCCGAAAAGCCGCGCGATCAACACGGGGCTGGAGTAGACCGCGCCCGCGAGGTAGCGGTACAGCAGCCGCTCCAGAGCCGCGCTCCGGCGCAGCCGGCGTCCCTCGGCGACCGGCTCGGGCAGCCAGCGCTCCAGCAAGTCCCAGCGGTACGAGAACGTGGGCTCGTAGCGCTCCTCGGTCTTCACGATCCAGAGCCCCTGCTGCAGCTCGCCCATCGCCCGCTCGAACTCGCGCGTCTTCGCCGGCTCGAGCATGAAGCACTCCGCGCGCAGGCCGCGCGTGTACTGGGGCGACTCCCGCACGAGACAATCCATGATCCGCTTGGCGGTGAGGGAGAGCCGTCCCGCCTCGTACTCCGTGCGGTAGGCGGGCGCCCGCTGGGAGCCGCGTACGAGCGCGTAAAAGGCGGGGAAGAGGTCGAGAGCCACCAGCACCGGCCGCCCCTTGACGAGCTTGCCGTAGTAAACCTCGCGGCGCGCGGGCAGCACGTCCTTCAGCTCCCACGTCACCCCGATACCGTCGTCGTGATGTGAGCGCCGGGGCCAGCGCGGTGCGGGTCGCCCCACCACCGCCTCCCACAGGCAGCCGAGTCCCTCCGGGAAGCGGTGGAAGGTGGAGCAGAGACCGACCTCGTTGACGAACCCGAGTGCGCTCCGCGGTGAGCGGACCCGACGCGACGGGAGGTGGCGGAAGTTGCGACGCCGGCGCCCGAGGAGCGCGGCCTGATCCATGTCTCTAGCCCAGCTCGAAGCCCCGCCCGGTGACGCGATACTCGGAGATCTCATCGCTCTTGGCGCTGCCGCGATGCTTCACCACGCACAGGAAGCGCCCCAGCCGGTTGCCCACCCGCTCGCTCCCCATCACGACGATGGTGTTGGCCACCGCGCCGACGTCACCGGCCGCGACCTTGCGGGCGATGAGGTGCTCGAGCTGCGTCTCCTCGGTGGTGACGAGCAACAGGCTCGTCACCGCGGTGTGATCGTAGCGATGCGAGTCGATGAAGGCCCGATGCTTCCACACGGGCAGGCAGATCTCCATGCCGAGGGTCTCGCTGTCGCGGTGGATCGTCTTCCGGTACAGGTCGTCGAAGATGTAGGGCTGGATGTAATCGCCCGGCACGTCCATCGGCTCGATGCCGTCGACCACGACGCGCCGGCTGCCCGCGCCCAGATGGAAGTACACGAACGGGCGTACCGTGTAGAGGGCCTGGTTGTACTGGGCCTTCCAGTTCCAGTCGAACTCGAGCCCGTCGGACGTCGGCACCTGGTAGTCGCGCAGCTTTCCGACCCATGGCAGCGCGTCGCAGTAGTAGGCTTGCATCTGCTCGGCGGGGGGATACGGATCGCCCATCGGCAGGACCGTGTGCGTCCAGCGCTTGAGATCCCACTGGTGTAGCCGCGCCGCGTAGGCGTGATGCTGCTGCGAGTCGCCACGCGCGTTCATGTCGAAGACGATGCCGGGGGCTCCGTCCGTCTGGCGGCCGTGATGGCAGAACGCGAGGCCCAGGTGAGTCTTGCCGATGCCGGTGGCTCCGTAGACAACCGTCAAGGTCCCGGGAAGCAGCCCGCCCCCCAACATCTCGTCAAGCCTGGAACTGCCCGTCGACACGCGCGTGGTCATAGCCGGCAGATTTTACCGGCCCCCTTGCGAGCCGGTCAAGCCGCGCCATCCTTGACAGGCCGCCGAGTCGAGCCCTACGCTCGATATATGCCACGCCGAGTCGTCTGGTACCCGGCGGGTTCCCCGACGGCCTCCCTGCTCTCCGCGCTCCCCGGCGATCTCGAAGCGGCGCCGCTGCCGGCGCACGGGGCGCCGCAGCCTGGGCCGGACGAATCCGCCGCCCTGGTCGTGGATCTCGCCGTCCCGGCCGACGCGGCGGTCGCCCGCGATTTCGCCGCGCGCGCGCCCGCGCGCCAGCTCGACGTGCCGGTGGTCGCCCTGCTCGCCCCCGGAGCCTCGTCGACGGTCCCGTGCTACGCCTACGTCACGATTCCGGTGCCGGCCGAGCTGCTCGCGGCGACGCTGCGCAACGCCTGCGATCACGCGCGGGCCCACCGCGAGGCCGACGCCACCCGGCAAGAGCTGGCCCAGCTCAACCAGATCGGGGTGAGCCTTTCCGCGGAGCGGGACACCGACGCGCTTCTCGACCTGATCCTGACCAAGGCGCGCGAGATCACCCGCAGCGACGCGGGCTCCGTGTACCTGGTGGAGGAGACGCCGGACGGTGCGCGACGGCTGCGGTTCAAGCTGGCCCAGAACGATTCGGTGCAGGTGCCGTTCACCGAATTCACCCTGCCAATCGACGACGAGAGCGTGGCGGGCCACGTGGCCCTGACCGGCTCCGTGCTCCAGCTCGACGACGCCTACGTGCTGCCGTCGGGCTCGCGCTTCAAGATCAATCGCGAGTTCGACGAGCGTGTCGGCTACCGGACCAAATCGATGCTGGTGGTGCCGATGGCGACCCCGCAAGGCACCGTGATCGGCGCGCTCCAGCTCATCAACTGCAAGCGCGATCCCGCCGCTCGGCTCGGCACGCCCGCCGCCGTGGAGGCCGTCGCGATCCCGTATCCCGATCGCTTCCGCGGCCTGGCCGCCTCGCTCGCCTCGCAGGCCGCGGTCGCGCTCGAGAACAGCCGCCTCTACCAATCGATCCAGACCCTGTTCGAGGGCTTCGTCCAGGCGTCGGTCACCGCGATCGAGTCGCGCGATCCCACTACGTCGGGTCACTCGTTCCGCGTCGCCGACTTCACGGTGGCGCTGGCCACCGCGGTGGACCGCGCCGACGGCGGCATCTTCCGCGATACCCGCTTCTCAGCGGACGAGATGAAGGAGATCCGCTACGCCTCGCTGCTCCACGACTTCGGGAAGGTCGGCGTGCGAGAGGAGGTGCTCGTGAAGGCCAAGAAGCTCCTGCCCCGCCATCTCGACGTCATCCGCCAGCGCGGTGAGATCATCCGTCGGGGGCTCGAGCTGCGGTATGCGGCGCGGAAGACCGACTGGCTCCTCCAGCACGGCCGCGAGGGCTTCGCAGAGCGCGCCGCGATCCTCGACGCAGAGCTCGCGGTGGTCCTGGCCGATCTCGACCAGCACCTGAAGGCGATCGCGGCGGCCAACGAGCCGACCGTGATGCCCGATGACATCTCGGCGGACATCCGGGAGCTGGCGGGCCGGGCGTTTCCCGATCACTTGGGCGACTCGCTGACCCTGATCACCCGGGAAGAGGCGCGCGTGCTCTCGATTCCCCGGGGCAGCCTGACCCCGGAGGAATACGAGCAGATCCAGTCGCACGTGGTCCACACCTACCAGTTCCTCAAGCAGATCCCATGGACCAAGGAGCTGCGGCGCGTGCCCGAGATCGCGCGCTCCCACCACGAAAAGCTGGACGGCTCCGGCTACCCGGCGGGCTGGCGCGCGCAGGACATCCCGATCCAGACGCGCATGATGACGATCTCGGACATCTTCGACGCCCTCACCTCGGGCGACCGGCCATACAAGCCGGCGGTGCCGGTCGAGCGCGCGCTCGACATCCTCGGGCACGAGCGGCGAGCCGGCGCGCTCGACGGCGAGCTCCTCTCCCTGTTCATCGCGGTCCGCCCCTGGGACCGAGCGGAACCCGCCTGAGTCCCTGCGATCAGGCTCCGAGCACCGCTGCCAGCACGCCCCAGGAGGCCACTCCCAGGAGCATCGCGGCGGCGCCGAGCCAGTCTCCCACCCGCGAACTCCTCACCTGTTGAGCGGCAAGCGCGAAAAAAAGGGGGCGGGCGGCGCTCTGCCTCGAGCGCGAGCCGATCCAGACTCGGCGCTTGGCGCTCCGGCGGCGCCCGTCCCTTGTCCAGTCGCGGCGGGCGATCGGCCGCCGCTTGCTCCTCCGTGTGGACACTGCCTTCAGTCGCATGTGTTCTGTCCTTTCAGATCCGCTCAGATCTGTCGCACGACGCCGACCACCTTGCCCAGGATGCGGAAGTCGCCGCGCCCCGGCTCCACCAGGATCGGCTTCATCGTCGGGTGCTCAGGGCGCAGCACCACCGCGCCCCCCTCGCGGGCGAGCCGCTTCACGGTCGCCTCGCCGTCGAGCATGGCCGCGACGATGTCGCCGCTGCCCGCCGTCTCCTGCTTTCGCACAAGCACGAGGTCGCCGCTCATGATGTGCGCGCTGATCATGCTGTCGCCCTGCACGCGCAGCGCGAAGACGTCCATGCCACCGGTGCCAAGCCAGTCGGGCCTCAGCGGGATGGTGTCCTCCAGGTTCTCCACCGCGGTGATCGGGGCGCCGGCCGCGATGCGGCCGACCACGGGAATGCCCGCAGGCTCCGGACGCCGCGCGCCCTTCTGCGCAGGCAGCACGAGCGTCCGGGACGCGCGCTTGCCGGTGACCCGCCGCTCGAGCATGCCCTTTCGCTCCAGCGCGCGCAGGTGATCGAACGCGGCGCGGGCGGTGAAGGCGAACTTCTCGCCGATCTCGCGCACCGTCGGTGGTACGCCGTGCCGCTCGCCGAACACGCGGATGAACTCGAGTACCTCGCGCTGTCGGGCCGTCATCTCTTTCACCCGGTCATTCCTCCGTTGTGGTCTCTTTGTAGTAAAGGCCTCAACAAATGATAGTCAACACCCGTTGAGTTCCACAAGGGAAAAAGGGGGCCTACCCTGCGGGCTCCCATGGCTCGCAGACCGGGCAAGCGGCGAACCCGGCGTCCCGGGCGTCTGCAACCCGCTTGAAATACATGCGGTCGGGCTCGGCGATGCGCCGGGCCCAGCTGCAGTCGCGCCCATGGAAGAGCTTGCCGCCCCGCTGGGCCAGGTAGGCCTCTCCCTCGGGCACGGGGGCGGCGTCGTACGGGTTCAAGACCGTCTCCGGCAGGGCCTCCGGGGTCACCGGCGCGGATGTGGCCTCCGGCGGGGTGACCACCGGGGTCGGATCCGGAAGCGGATCGACCTCGTTGATCTTGAGGTTGGTCTCGATGGTGGAGCGGAACTCGTCGCTGGCCTTCCGGAACTCCCGCATGGCCCGCCCCAGCGACCTGCCGAGCTGGGGGAGGTTCTTAGGCCCGAAGACGAGCAGAGCGATCACGAAGATGAGGACCAGCTCCTGCAGACCGATGTCGAACATGCGTGGGTGCGCTCAGCCTCCGATGATATCACCCTGCGCGGCGGCGGGCGGTCGAGCGCAAGTTGTGCGCGATTGCAGGGCCGCCCGCGGCGGTGTTCGCAGCGTGACGCGATCGAGTCGCAGAGCGGATTCTAGCACGTCGTCGCGCTTGCACCGGCTCCACGCGGAACGCATAATCAGTTACTCGGCCGCGGCGCCGGGAATGACAATCGCTCGGCACGGAGGCGTGGACGATGAGACGGGCCCCCTGGACGCTGTTGGTCGTGGCAATGTACGCGATGATCCTTCCTCCGCCCGCCGCCGCACAATCCTCTGACGCCGTCGGCGTCGTCACCACGCTCGACGGACGCGCCACGGTGGCGCGTCCCACCGCCACCGCGCCGCTCTCCCTGAAGTTCAAGGACGACGTCTTCGGCCGCGACAAGATCAGCACGCAGGAGAACTCGCTCGTACGCGTGCTGCTGGGCGGCAAAGCCATCCTCACCGTGCGCGAGCTCTCCCAGGTGACCATCACCGAGGACGCCGGCCGTGCGGTGGTCACCCTCCCCGACGGCAAGGTGGTCCTCGCGGTGGCCAAGCAGCGCATGCGTCCGGGCGAGTCGATCGAGATCCGCACTCCGAACGCGGTGGCCGCGGTGCGTGGCACCGTCCTCTCCGTGGCCTACGACGCCTCCCAGCAGATCACCAACGTCGTCTGCGCCTCGGGCTCGTGCGGGTACCAGTACCTCAACCAGGCCCCGGTCGTCCTGCAGGCCGGTGAGGGCGCCCAGAACGCCTCGACCGGCCCGGTCTCGCCCAACGATAGCGCCGTCGCCATCAAGGTGCAGGCGAGCGCGCCGCACACCGGGCCGGAGGAGAGCGTCATCGCCGGGATCATCGGCGTCCAGATGAGCAGCGCTGCGACCCTGGGATCGCTGGTGGCCGGAATCACCCCGCCAGCCTGGGGGCTGGGGACCAGCACCGCGAATCCGCCCGGCGCGGTACCGCCTGCGCCGAATAACGCGCTGACCAACCAACCGCAGATCCTGGATGGCGGCAGCGTCAGCACCTTCAGCACTGGCGGCACCGGAGGCGGCACGGGCGGCGGCGGCACGAGCATGCTCGTGAATGGCGGGTTCGAGACCGGCAACCTCAGTGGATGGACCCAGTCCGGGAATCTGGGATTCACCGGGGTGTCGACCGGCTTCTACGCGCACAGCGGGAACTTCGGCGCGTTCCTCGGTCCGGTCGGCTCCAACGGCTTTCTGTCCCAGACTCTCGAGACAGTCGTCGGCAAGCCGTACATCGTCTCGTTCTCGCTGCGGAGCGATGGCGGCATCCCTAACGACTTCTCGGCCTCGTGGGCCGGGCTGAGCTTCTTTTCTCAACCCAGTATCCCGGCCGGCGACTGGTCGTCGCTCAGCTTCACCGAAGTGGCCGCTGCCTCCTCAACGGTCCTCCAGTTCGGCTTTCGCAACGACCCGGGCTTCCTGGGGTTGGACGACGTCTCGGTGATCTCTGACCCGCCGCTCTATTTGCTGGGATCCGGAGACACGCTAACTCGAGCCGGCACCGATCCGCTCCTCCGCCTCTCGGGCACGCCGCAGACGTTCGACTCTCTCATGATCGTGTGCTGTGGCGGCCGGGTGAGGACCGCGGGCCCCCTGCTCCAGGCGACGAACAGCGATCTGACCGTGCCCTTCGGCTTGGTGAGCGTCATCCAGGGCGGCAGTCTGGTGAGCACCTCGACGGACCCGCTCGTCGAGCTCCTCGGCGGCACTCATACCATCGGCAGCATGGGTCTGCCGATGTTCGAAGTCGCCGGAGCGAACACCGCGACGGATCCCGAGACCGGGCTGACGCTCGGCACCGACCGGCCGCTCCAGCACGCGGGCCCCCTGTTCGAGACGTCCAACGCGACAGTCAGCGCGCAGCAGGCCGTGCGCATCGATACCGCGCTGCTCGAGGCGACCGCCCCGCTGCTCGCCCTCCGCAACGGGAGCAAGCTCACGACGGCCACCGACGCGGTGCAGCTGTCGTATCAGGCGAGGGTCACGAGCCTCGGGTCGCTCGTGAAGCTCGACCGCAGTGCGATGGTCGTGGCCAGCGGCGCCGCGCTGAACCTTGGCGGAGGCAGCCTACTCCGGGTGACCGGCGACCTCTTCAGCCTGACCAACGGCAGCACGCTCTCCATGCTCAGTGGGCCCCTGGTCAGCCTGGGCGGCGGGTCCGTCCTGAGCGTCAACGGGGCGCTGGTCGGCTTCGGCGGGACCGGCGGGAACCTGGTCTCGGTGGCCAACGGCCTCTGCCCCTGCACCACCATCGGCGGGATCCCGGTCAGCGTCACGGGCGGCGCGCTCGCGAGCAACGTCAGCATCAACGGCGCCATCAAGAACGGGAGCCTGGGCGCGCTCAATGTGGCACCCAACGCCGCCGTGATTCGAGTGGACGGCGCCGGGACGAAGGTCACGATCAACGGCATGTAGGCGGGCCGGCGGCGGGACGAACTGCCACCGCGGCTTCTCTCCGCGCTTGACATTTCCTGTCGGATCCCGTCACGGAATGTGGGGGCGCTTATCTCGTCGTGGATAACGGGTCTCTGTTTCCCTCAATCTTTCAGCTAGTTCCGCCCTTCCGACTGATGGCAGCGGGCTTGCTGTTCCTCTGTGCATCGACGCGCGATGGCCACCGCGCAACCCGTGCACGGAGGGAAGCGAAGCCCGATGGGAAGCTGGAGTCGTCGAAGCGCTCCTAGAATCGGTGCCCTTATGCTACTGGCGTTCTGTCCGGCGGCTGCATACGGGCAGGCCGCCATGGCGGAGCATGCCGCCCCTGACAGCGGCGTGAGCGGGCACAATGGCGCTCGGGGCGTGGGCGTGGTCACCACCCTGGCCGGAACCGCTACCGTCGCGCGCGCGACCCTCCCCAGCCCTCAGCCGCTCCGATTCAAGGACGACGTGTTCGTGCGTGATCGCATCAGCACCGCCGAGAAGTCGATCGTGCGCGTGCTGCTCGGCGGCAAGGCCCTCGTCACCGTGCGGGAGCTGTCGGCCCTGACCATCACCGAGGAGACCGGTCGCTCCACGGTCGATCTCGCCTCCGGCAAGATCGCGATGGGCGTCGTGCGGCGCCGCATGCGCCCCGGCGAGGTGATCGAGATCCGGACGCCGAATGCCATCGCGGCCGTCCGCGGCACCGTGCTGGTCGTGGAGCTGACGCGGGAAGCGGGAGGATCGGGCGGCGCCCCGCGCTACACGACGAAGGTTCACGTGCTCCATGGGCTCGTCGAGGTCTCCGATCCGAACAACCCGGGCGCGCCGACCGCCATGGTGGGCGCTCTCGAATCGTGGAGCCGTACGGGCGGCGAGCCGTTCTCGCTCGTCCCCCTGAGCGCGACCGCGGCCGAGCAGATCTTCGCGGATCTACGCTCGGCCCCGCAGATCGCGGAGGGCCCGAGCGAGTTCATGAAAGCCGTGACCATGCGCGAGCAGGCCAAGGCGGTCGCGGTCGCGGAGTTCCTGGCCCCCGAGGTCAGCGGGGCCAGCGGCGGCGGCGACAGTAGTGAGCCCGCGCCCGGCACGGCGGCCGTGAGCGCCGACACCCCGGGTATCACGGCCGCGCCTGTCACTCCGCTCCTGGTCGGCAGCGCGAGCACGGACGCGGCGCTCGCGCCTGCTCCGGGCCCATCGCCCACCGGCCAGGCCCGCCTCTCGTACAACGGCCAGACGATCACCCAGCCTCGCAATCTCTACAGTTTGGCGGCCGGCCAAACCGACGCATCCGCGGTGCCGATCCTGGAGGCCGTGGCGAGCTCGCTCACCGTCGCCCAGAATCTGATGGAGGTCGCGGGCAGCGGCACGTTCACCGGCATCGGCTCAGCGCCGCTCCTGTACCTGGATTCCGGAAGACTCGGCGCGGCCAGCCTGCTCTCGCTGAGCGGCGGCGCGCGACTCAGCCTCGGCGGGACGCTGTTCCAGGATCACAACGGCGGGCTCGACCTGTCCTCGGACGCCCTCCGCCTCTCCGGCGGTGCGAGAGTGACGAGCAGCAGCGCTTCGCCCTTCGTGGACCTGGTCGGCTCTCAGGCCGCAACGCCGGGGAGCCTGCTCGCAGCCAGCGGCGGCGCGGTCATGGATTTGCTGAGCGCCAGCGCGCCCCTGCTCAGCCTCACCCGGAACGCCGCGCTGACCACCGAGCGGAACCTCGTCGACCTCTCCGGGGGGGCCACGGTGAGGCTCGGACAGCTGGCCGCGTTGACGGCCAGCAGCCTGACCGTGAGGGGCCACGGCGTTTCCCTCACCGGCGGCGCGAGCCTGAACGTGGCGGGGGATCTACTCCGCATCGCCAACGGCAGCACGCTGACCCTGACCGGCGGAGCGCTCCTGAGCCTGTCCGGCGGGTCGTCGCTGAACATCACGGGCGCGCTCGTCAACTTCATCGGCACCGGCAACACGCTGTCGATCTCGAACAACCTCTGCGGCGGCGCATGCACCATGGTGGGGAATCTGCCGGTGCTCGTGAGGGGGGGCGGGTCGATCAGCCTCAGCAATCCGATCCTCAACCTGGGCAACACCAACACCCTCACGATCGCGCCTGGCTCCGCCGTGATCAGCGTCACCGGCGGATCCCAGCTCAGGCAGGGTCAGTAGGCCCGGCCTCGCTCAGTACTGCCAGATCAGCGTCAGCGACCAGACGCTCCGGTTGTAGTCGTAGACGGCCAGGTTGGAGCCCGCCAGCGTGCGCTGCCACTCGGCGGCGAGCGTGAGCGGACAGGGTGCCGTCGGCGCGCAGCCGATCGAGGTGGGACCGAGGTTCTGGGCCAGGACCTGCTCGATGCGCCACACGTGGTTCTGCTCGAGATCCTCCCGGGTTCGGGTGTTCGGGTTGATTTCCGGGAGCAGCGTGTTGGCGTGCAGGTAGTGGCGCTGGTGCAGGTCGAAGTCGTACCTCAACCGCGTCGAGCCCCAGGGCAGCGTGTACTGCCCTCCGGTCAGGATGCGGTTGCCCACGTAGGAGTAGTTCCGTCCGTCCGCGTTCTCGTAATCGAACTGGTAGCCGACCCGGATGTAGTGCCGGTCCTGCGAGAAGCGGAAGACGTGCGTGAATCCCGCCATCCAGTTCTTCGCGTCCCGGTCCTCCTCCGGGACTTCACCCGGGGAGTTGCTGAACTCCTTGTACTGGAACCGGGCCAGGAGCGTGGTCATGTTGCCCTGATTCTCCACCAGGGTCCCGAACAGGGTTCCGGTGTGTCGCTGGAGGAAGAAGTCGCCGCCGAGAGTGAGGTAGTCCCACGAGTACTGGGCCCCCAGCTGGTAGGGCATCGAGCCGATGGCGCCTCGATACGACACCCCGGTCGCGAGCAGGTTGTCCTGCACGCTGTACGAGGGGATCCGGTTGTCGTAGGTCTGGAAGAACGAATACGTGACCGTCGACTCCCAGGGCCCCTTGCGCAGCCACGCGTAGTCGACCCGCAGCGAGGCCAGCTCCCCTGGCGTGGCCGTCTTGGCGCGACGCAGCGACTCCGCCGTCGGATCGTTGCTCGGCTGCGGCTCCACCGCGGCGTTGGTGTCGTACAGGAAGCCGACCCGGACGTCGACGTGCAGGCGCCGCTCCGCCTCGCGAGATGACGCCAGCGTGTCTCGGAGCCGCTCGGCCGGCCCCGTGAGGGCCGAGCCGGTCTGGATCCGTAGCGCGGCGTCGACCTCCTGTACCGCCTGCTCCGGTAGACCCAGGATGGCCAGCGTGAGCCCGGAATAGAACTTCACCAGTTGCTGGATGTTCGGGTTCGTCGAGGTCTCGGCGCGGAACGCCTTGAGCGCCCCCTGATAGTCCTTCTTCCGGTAGCGAATCAGGCCCACGTAGTAGCCGACGCCTTCCGTTTGTGGCCGCTCGCTCAGCACGGTTGTCAGGGGCACCTCGGCCTGGTCGTACCGCTCGAGCGCGAAGTAGGCGACGCCGAGGAGGAAGAGGATCGACAGGTCGCGCGGGGCCAGGGCCCGAGCCTTCTCGAGCGCCTCGGCGGCCTGCTCGGTCTTCTGCTGGGCCATGAAGACGAGGCCGGTGTAGTACAGCGCCTCGACGTTCTTCGGGTCCTGGACCAGCGCGTCCTTCAGCAGGGCGAGCGCCTCGTCATACCGCCGGGCGTCGTAGGCCAGGATGGCCTGGGCCACGAAGACGTCGGCCTCGGACTGCTGCGCCACCGCCGGAATCGGCCCCCCCACGAGAAGCGCGGCGCTGATGGCAAAGAGATCAAGGGCGAGCACCAGCGCCAGTAGCGCGCGGCGCGTCCCCGTGGCCCGATGCCCGCTGAGCGTACTCATCCCGGACGCGAGGCCGGACCGAGCCGGTCCTTCGCGTGAACCGCTACTCTATCGAGGAGCCCCCGGAATAGTCCAACTTTGCGACACTGGGCCGCAAGGCTGGCGCAGAGCGTCACAGACGGGTTAAGGTGTGGCCGTGACGACGCCTCAGCCCGACTGGGACGCCCTGACCCGCGCCATAGCGGCCCGCCGCCGGCCGATCTTGGAGGGGCTCGCCGAGTTTCTTCGCTACGACACCGTCACCCAGAACCCGGAGGGGGTCCGGGCCGGTGCCCTGTGGCTCGCCCAGGCGATGCGGTCCCGTGGGGTAGGGGCGGATGTCATGGAAACCGGCGGCAATCCGGTGGTTTACGGCGCGCTGCCGGCACCCGATGCGCGCCGGACCGTGCTCATCTACTGCCACTACGACACCAAGCCCGCCCCGGCCGTCGACTGGCTTCAGCCCTCGCCGTTCGCGCCGGTGCTGCGCCGGGGGACCGCCGAGGAGGGGGCACCGGTCCTGGACCTCGGGGCGGTGCCGGACGATCTCCTGCCCCAGCATCGGCTGTACGGTCGGGGCGCCTCGGACGACAAGGGCCCGATCTGGGCTCACCTGACCGCGATCGAGCTGATGCGGGCGCAGGGCATGGCCCCCCGTGTGAACCTGAAGCTCATCTTCGACGGCGAGGAGGAGATGGGCAGCCAACACTTCGGCTCCTTCACGGAGACCCACCGTAACCTGCTGGCCGCCGACGTCGCGCTCGTGACGGACGGGCCGAAGGATGCGAGCGGCCGCCCGACCGTGGCCTTCGGGGCGCGGGGTGTGCTCTCGCTCGAGCTGACCCTCGAGGCCGCCCGGCGCGATGTGCACTCCGGGAATTTCAGCGTGCCAAACCCGGCGTGGCGGCTCGTCGGGCTGCTGGCCTCGATGGCCGCCCCGGACGGCACGCCGCTCGTGGAGGGGCTCGAGGACGGCGTGGTCCCGCCGACCGCGGCGGAGCGAGAGTTGATGGGCCGCATCCCGCTCGACCGGGCTGCCATCGAGAAGGAGCTGGGCGTCACGCTGCCGTCCGAGTACCTCGAGCGGCTGATGTTCCGCTCCACGCTCACCATTCGTGGGCTCAGGAGCGGGTTCACCGGTCGCGAAGCCCAGACCATCATTCCCCATCAGGCCACGGTCGCCTTCGACGCCCGGCTCGTGAAGAACCAGCGAGTCGACACAGTGTACCGGCGGATCCTCGACCACATCCGGGGGCAGGGCTTCGCGGTGTTCGAGTCGGCCGACGCGCCGATCCCGGACGAGCTGCGCGGCCGGGCCATCCGCGTCGTGGAGCACCGAGGCTACGATCCGGCCAAGACGCCCGCCGACCTGCCGATCTCACGCGCCGTGATCGAGACGGTGGAGCGGGCTCACGGCGGCGAACCGGCCGTGGTTCTGCCGACCATGGGCGGCAGCGTGCCGCTGTGGGCCTTCACCGACATCCTCGGGCTACCGACGATCGTGGTGCCGTACGCCAACGCGAACAATCGCCAGCACAGCCCGAACGAGCACCTGCGCCTGGATCATCTTTTTCAGGGCGTGCGCACCACCGCCCAACTCCTGCACGACCTCGGCTAGAGCGGTCCCGGCTCGACCCCCGGAGAGCGCGTGTGGACGATCGCGATCGCGGCCACCGTCAGCTCGATGAGGAATCACCTTATGGTATTGCTATCAACTAGCTGTCCTACCACATGTCCCCGCCATGGCTGTCGGACGGCGCGAGGACTCACCGAGCTTCGGTCAGGTGGGTCGATCGGTCGGAAGGTCCGCAGCGGCGTCTCGGTCGACAAGCCAGACCAGCCGGCCGGCCTCCGGCACCACCGCCTGCACCGGTAGCCGCTCGGGCTCCCGCGGGCCGGTCAGGGCTTCCCTGAGCACCCCCGCCTTGTCGGCCCCCGTGACCAGGAGCCGCACTTCCGCGGCCCGGTTGAGCACCGGGAAGGTCATGGTGATCCGCTTCTTGGCAAGGCGGGCAACGGTGTAGCCTACCACCCACCGCCGCCGCTCGGTCAGCGCCTGGCTGTACGGGAAGAGCGACGCAGTGTGGCCGTCCGGCCCCATGCCAAGGAGGATCAGATCGAAGACGGGGGGCAGGCCCTCGACCGGCGTCGCGAAGACCCGCGCCAGCTCGTCCTGGTAGAGCGCGGCCGCCTGGTCCGGATCCGGCAGCTCGCCCTGGATTCGGTGGATCCGATCCGCCGGTACGCCGAGTTTGCCCAGGAGCCCCGCGGCGGCGGCGCCGTAGTTCGAATCCGGGTGTTCCGGCGGCACCGCGCGCTCGTCGCCCCAGAAGAACTCGACGCGCCGCCAGTCGAGCTGTGCCCAGCGCGGCGCCTCGCTCAGGATCTCGTACATGCGACGCGGCGTGGAGCCGCCGGAGAGCGCCACGCAGAACCGGCCGCGCTCGGAGATCGCCGCGCGAGCCAGATCCACCATCTCCAGCGCCGCCGCGCGACTCACCGCCTCGGCGTCCGGAAATCGCCGGATCGTCCTCACCACCGCCGCAGCATCGTCACGCGCTCGTGGCTCCTCGCTTGAGCTCCCGGATACGTCCCGCCTCCGCCACCAGAACCAGATCCGCGATTCCCAGGAACAACCCGGTCTCTACCACTCCCGGGATCGCGCGGAGATCCCGCGCGAAGGGCGCGGGCGCCTCGATCGGCCTCACCCCGCAATCGACGATCCAGTTGCCGTTGTCGCTCACGAACACGTGCCCATCCACGGTACGGAGCGTCGGCCGACACCCGAGCCCCGCCAGCTCCCGCATCACGAGCGGACCGGCGAATGGAACCACCTCCACCGGCAGGCGTCCCCGGGCCCCCAGCACCGGCACCAGCTTCTCGCTCCCCGCGACGATGATCAAGCGGCGCGCGGCCGCCGCCACGATCCGCTCCCGCACCAGCGCGCCGCCGTAGCCCTTGATCAGGTCCAGGTGCGGGTCCACCTCGTCGGCCCCATCGACCGTGAGGTCGAGGATCCCTTCGTCGAGCCCCGCCAGCGGCACGCCCACCTCGCGGGCCAGCCGCGCGGTTGCCTCCGACGTGGGCACTCCTCGGACCCGCAACCCCTCGCGCACGCGCCGGCCCAGCGCCCGCACAAACGCCGATGCGGTCCGGCCGGAGCCGAGCCCGATCAGGGCGCCGTCGGGAACCTCGCGCAGGGCGCGCGTCGCCAGATGCTCCAGCACATCCGGGTCCAGCGAGGCGCGCGGGGACGTGGTCACGCCGGCAGCGTCGGGAGCAGACCGACACCGGAACGCTCTCGGGCATCCTCAGAGTCGGGCATCGCGACCTCGGGCATCCCGTGGAATATCGATCGGCGCGTCGTCGGGTGGCCAGCATCCTCCCCGGGGCACCCAGATCGTTCGAGTGCACGCCATGCACCGCCGGCCAGGATCAACGCCCATCGATGGCGCCTCATGGCCGCTCCCCGAGCTGATGCAGGAGCTTGGCCACCAGCGCGGTCCAGCCCGTCTGGTGACTAGCCCCGACTCCCGCTCCGGTGTCGCCGTTGAAGTACTCGTGGAACGGGATCAGGTCTCGCCAGTGCGGATCGGCCTGGAATTTCTCCGTGGCCCCGAAGACCGGGCGGCGTCCGTCGGCCCCGCGCAGGAAGATGCCGGCGAGACGTCGCGCGAGCTCGGCGCTCACCTCCCAGAGCGACATCAGCCGGTTCGAGCCGCTGGGACACGCCACCTTGAGACCGTCGCCGTGGAAGTGATGAAGCTTCCGCAGGGCCTCGATCAGCAGGATGTTGACGGGGAACCAGATCGGCCCCCGCCAGTTCGAGTTGCCGCCGAACAGGCTCGTGCTGGACTCGCCCGGCTCGTAGCCCACGCGGTACTCCACGCCCATGACCTGCTCCACGAAGGGGTGCTCCAGGTGCCTCCGCGAGAGCGCGCGCACTCCGTACGCCGAGAGGAACTCGCTCTCGTCGAGCATCACCCCCAGCACCTTCGGCAGCTGCTCGTTGGTGACGATCGACAGGAGCCGCCGCACTCGGCGCCCCGGCTCCTCGACCTCCTGGATGTGGTCGCGGAAGTCGGGGTGATGGTCGATGAACCACTGCATGCGGCGCTTGAAGCCGGGTAGACGGTCCACGATCTCGGGGTCGAGGATCTCGACCGCGTAGAGCGGGATCAGGCCGACCATGGAGCGGATCCGCATCCGGCGGGTCTGGCCTCCCGGTATGTGGAGGACGTCGTAGAAGAAGCCGTCGTCCTCATCCCAGAGGCTCGTGTCCTCTTCCCCGCCCCGGTGGTCCATCGCGTGGGCGATGTACACGAAATGCTCGAAGAACTTGCTCGCCACGTCCTCGTAGGCCGGGTTCTCGCGGGCCAGCTCGAGCGCGATCGCGAGCATGTTGAGGCAGTACATGCCCATCCAGCTCGTGCCGTCCGACTGGTCGATGTGCCCGCCGGTCGGCAGCGGCGCCGAGCGATCGAACACCCCGATGTTGTCGAGGCCGAGGAAACCGCCCTGGAAGACGTTCATGCCCTCGGCGTCCTCGCGGTTCACCCACCACGTGAAGTTCAGGAGCAGCTTGTGGAACACGCGCTCGAGGAACCGGCGGTCGCCGACTCCCCGTAGCCGCTTCTCGATCTCGTACACGCGCCAGGCCGCCCAGGCGTGGACCGGTGGGTTCACGTCGCCGAGCGCCCACTCGTAGGCCGGGATCTGCCCGTTAGGGTGCATGTACCACTCGCGCAGGAACAACACGAGCTGCTCCTTGGCGAAGTCGGAGTCCACCAAGGCCAGAGGCACGCAGTGGAACGCCAGGTCCCAGGCCGCGTACCAGGGATATTCCCACTTATCCGGCATCGAGATGACGTCCTCGTTGTAGAGGTGCGTCCACCCGTGGTTGCGCCCCTGTCGTCGCTCCGGCGGAGGTGGCGGATTGCCGGGGTCACCCTCCAGCCAGCGCCGGACGTAGTAGTGATAGAACTGCTTGCTCCACAGCAGGCCGGCCAGCGCCTGACGCATCACGGCTCGGGCGTCCGAGTCCAGGGCGGCCGGGATCACCGACTGGTAGAACTCGTCGGCCTCCTGCCGGCGGAGCATCAGGAGCGCATCGAACTCCGCCTCGAGGCAGTGACCGTGAGGCGGGGTGTTGGCGAGCCGCAGCCGGACCGAGACGGTCTCACCCGGCGCCGGTCGCAGCCGGTAGTGAGCCGCCGCCTTCGTGCCCTCACGCGCGGGATTCACCGCCTCGTCCCGGCCTTCGACGACGTAGTCGTTGATCCCGTCCTTCACGTAGGGCGTGCGGTTCGCGGTCCCGTAGATGCGCTCGAAATTCGTCTCGTTCTCGGTGAAGAGCAGCGCGGGGGCACCCTCGCAGGCCAGCCAGCGAAGCCCGAGGGTCTCGTGATCGACTTCGATCACGGCGGGCCCCGTCGCGGTCAGACGTGGCCTCGGCGCGCCCTCTTCCCAGGACCACGTGTTGCGGAACCAGAGAGTGGGCAACAGGTGGCACTCCGCCGCCTCCGACCCCCGGTTGGTCACCTCGATCCGGATCAGGATGTCGTCGATCCCGGCCTTGGCATACTCGACCTCGATGTCGAAGTAGCGATCGCCCTCGAAGATGCCGGTCTCCACCAGCTCGAACTCTGGCGCCCTGCGGTCCCGTCGACCGTTCTCCTCCACGAGTCGCGCGTACGGAAACGCGGCGTGCGGGTACTTGTAGAGGTACCTCATGTACGAGTGAGTGGGCGTAGAGTCGAGGTAGAAGTAGTACTCCTTCACGTCCTCGCCGTGGTTGCCCTCGCGACCGGTCAGCCCGAACAGGCGCTCCTTCAGGATCGGATCGCGCCCGTTCCACAGCGCCAGCGCGAAGCAGAGCCGCTGGTGGTTGTCCGAGATGCCGGCCAGGCCGTCCTCGCCCCACCGATACGCCCGCGAGCGGGCGTGGTCGTGCGGGAACGACTCCCAGACGTCGCCGTGCGGGCTGTAGTCCTCGCGCACCGTCCCCCACTGCCGCTCGCTGAGATAGGGTCCCCAGCGCTTCCAGTAGGCCGAGCGATCACCTGCCGCGTGAAGCCGCTGCTCTTCCGCCGTCTGGCGTGTGTTTGTCATGATCCGCAGGTGTGACGAAGGCCGCGCCGGGAGCGAGTCGGCGCGCGAGAAACTCCCGCGTGTGGCGGGGACGCGGCCCGCCCGCCACACTCAGCGCGGCCTCGAGCCGCTCCAGATCGGCACCCGTGTCGACGTCGTACCACGTCGGCAGGCAGACCGCGCGCATTCCGAGGTGGCGCGCGCGCTTGAGCGTGAGCGAAAGCACGGTGGGGGTGCTCCACGGCACGCCCTCGAACAGGGCCGGGCATGGAGCCCTCAGACCGATAAGGTAATACCCACCGTCCTCGGTGGGGCCGAGGACCAGGTCGACACCGGGCGCCATCACGAGACCCACCGCCTCGTCGATCGACTCGGGCGGGAGCGTGGGAGAGTCGGTCCCGATCACCAGCGCGGCCTGGTGACCCAGCCCCAGGATGTCCTCGATGAGCCGCTCCTGTCGCTCGCCGAGGTCCCGGCCACGCTGAGCGATCAGCGCGAAGCCCGGGGCCACCGCCTCGAACTCGCCGCGCGCCTCCACCGGCGCGTACGCCATGATCGGCCGTACCCCGACCACCGCGGCGACGCGCTCGACCGAGTCGAGCAGGAAGCATCGCGCCAGCTCCGCCGCCTCGACCGCCCGCAGCGGCGGGCAGAGGCGTGTCTTCACCGCGCCCACTCGGGGCGCCTTCGCCATCACCGCCAGTCCGACCGGCGGGTCCTCCCCGTTAGCGCCGAGCATGGCGCCATCATGCCACGCGCGGGGGACGACTGCCGGGCCGTGTGCCGCCCGCGCCCCCCTAGTGGTCGAAGCCCCGGGCGGATCACGCCTGCGGGTAGACGAAGATCTGGATGGTCGTGATGCCGATCAGCGGCAGGGCGGCCGGGCGCGTGCCGAGCCCGAGGGGCAGCAGGGTGGAGCGGCCCACCTCGAAGCTGGCCGCCATGGCCGCGGCCAGATACGGCGCCAGCACCGGGGCCTTGTACTCGTTGGCGGACAGCGCAACGATCGACCCGCGCGGAAATGTCGCGGCCGTGTCAAGACTCGACCCGGGGATCGCCCGGAGAGCGAACCTCTGGTACTGTCGCCCCCATCCTGATGAGCGGCCGGATGGCCGCCGAGCGAACCCCGGACCGGCCCCGGCGCCTCCAACCGGAACCTGTCAAACCCCAAGGAGGTCTTCATGGCAGACGATTTCGAGTACGTGTCCCAGGCCCGACTGGAGTACCGTCATGGCTACCGCCACGCCTATCTGGGCGACGTGCCGGCCCCCGTCGTCTACGGCGTCCAGGGCCGGCTGCGCGAGTACTACGGCGTCATGGAGGGTCCGCCGGTCGCCTCCACCCTCGACCACATCGTGGCGGCGGTCGCCGGCTGAATGTACGGCACGCTGCGCGGCGCCCTGGCAGGGCGCAAGATCGCGTTCGACCGGAACGGCTTCGTCGCCACGGTGGAAGGCCGTATCGTCGGTGTCGGCAAGACCATCCGGATCAGCTCAATCCACATGCACTACGAACTCGCCGTGCCGGCCGAGAGCCGCGACGCCACCGAGCGGGCGCTCGTACTCCATCCTCAGGGTTGCCCGGCCCACCAGAGCGTTCAGGGCGCCATCAACGTGACCTGGGACGCCCGGGTCAAGGTGGGCGAGGAGATGGTCAGCTTCCAGAGCACCACGGAGCCGACCGGCACTGGCTAGTCTTGATCCGCAGCGCAGCCACCCGCCAACCCGAAGGTCGGTGCGCTGCTCCGTCGTCGGGACAATCCGCCCGAGGCCAGGTTCTGTCTAGAATGCGGCAGTCGTCTGCTCCAGAGGCCGTGAGGCCTTCGGGCAGGCCCTGCCCGAACCGGAGCGGCTAGTCCCAGAGGAACTGGCGAGGATCGACGGCCTGGCCGCGCACCTGAATCTCGTAGTGGAGATGCGGGCCAGACGTGCGACCGGTGTTGCCGGTCAGCGCGATGACCTGTCCACGCTCGACGTGCTGTCCGTGCTTGACGCGGATCTCCTGGAGATGGCCGTAGAGCGAGCGCAGGTCGTGACCGTGGTCGAGGATGACGGTGGTGCCATACTCGCCCCCGTCACCCGCGAAGAACACGGTGCCCGAAGCCGGCGCGGCTACCGGCGTACCGCGATGGGCGCTGATGTCGAGCCCACGGTGGAACTCCTGATCGCCCGTCCACGGCGACGGGCGCATGCCGAAGCGGGAGTTGAGCGGCCCGCGCACCGGCCATCGGACGGGCAGGGACATCAGCATGGGACGGGTGCGCTCCATGAACCGCTCGAAGGCGCGGAGGCTCTGACCGCTCTCGCTCACATTGCTGCTGAGGAGCGCGAGCGCCTGTGGCAGCGCGGGCGCCTCACTGGCGAAAACCATCGGCAGCACCGCAACCGCGCCGCCCATGCCCGTGCCCGCGCCTTTGCCGGCGACGCCCGGCGACGGACCGAAGGTGCTCCACATCCGGAAGTGAACGGCCTGCCAGCTCCCCACTTCACGGTTGATTTCGGCCACCCGCTGCTCGAAGGCCTCCAGCAGTGCTCGCTGCTCCTCGACCCGCTGCTCGAAGCTCGCGGCCTGCACCTGAGCACGCTTGAGGGCGAAATAGTCCCACCAGGTGCCGGTCAGGAGGGACAGGCCGAGCAGCAAACCGAGCAGGCCGCTCACCAGGAAGCCCCGGGGGCAGCCCACGTGCAGCATGCGAGTGCCGCCGCCGTACACCAGCACGACCGTGAAGCCGCGGCCCGGCTGGCTCATGAGCGCTTGAGGGGTACGACGGAACCGTCGCGAGCAGAATCGGGAGCGTCGGCCTTGGGCATCCGGCAGCGCCCCTCGAACATCACCCCCTCCTCGAGCACGATGATGGGTGACTCGAGGTCACCGAACACGCGGGCCTTGCCAGAGAGCTCCACGCGCTCGCTGGCGTGGACGTTACCGACCAGCTCGCCGTTCACCACGAGCGTGCCCGCCCGGACGCTGGCGTTGACCACGCCGCGCTCGCCGATGATGAGGGTGTCGGGCGAGGCGATCTCACCTTGAAACTTTCCGTTGAGCAGGACCGTCCCCGAGAAGGTGTACTTGCCCTCGATCTCGGAGCCCTCGTCCAGGAAGGCGGTGAGCTTCTTGCGGCTGGCCGTCGCGGCCCGGCGTCTCAGCGGCCACATGCGCGTGCGACGGGAGCGGCCGGGGCCTGGTGAGGGATCAGGGAGGGGGTCGGGAGGCCGGCGGCCCGGGGCTCACGGGGCCCAGCATCGCTGCGTTGCGACATGACTGCCTCCCCCCCGCATTGGCGGTTTGAAAAAGCTGACTAGAGGGGAGCAAGGCGCCTGCCATGGGTCGACTACATATCAACTAGTTGTAACCGTTGACTAATACTGAGGTGCGGGACTTGCTAGGCGGGGTGGACTGACGTTTCGTGACAGACTGATTGTCAGCCAGGAAACGGTCCTAGTCGGGGCGGATAAGCGTGGGCAGTTCCCCGGGCGGCTGGAGAATGTACCCACCATCGTCCTGCTTGAGCAGCATCACGGCAGGGCCGCTCGCCGACAGGATGTTCCACCCGCTGCCGTCCGGACGCGCTACCACCCAGCGGGTGCCCTCGCTGGGAGTCTGGATGATGTAGCCGCCCCGCTTGTCCGGAAGCAGGTACATAGGAGGCACCCCGGGGCTGTAGACGACGTAACCCTCGCCCCACGCCGCGAAATAGACATCCACCGGAAACTCCCCGGGGGCAGTCGCCTTGAAATGAATGGCGGTCGATGGAGGCTGCGCAGGGGGGAACTCCGAATCGCTGGAGATGCATCCGCCGAGCGAGCCCAGCATCGCCATCGCGATCCCGAACGTCCGAAGCCGAGTCACCGTCATGGCGCGTCCTGCTCAGAGGCCGAAGCGGCGGGCTGTCTCGGCGTGGGCCTTCCAGATCGCGTGCGGCATGCGGTCGCCAAACTGCTCATAGAACTCGCGCAGCTCTTCGAGAGCCTGGCGCCACTCCTCGCGGTCGACGTGCAGCGCGGCCTCGAGCGCGCCAGGCGGCAACTGAAGGCCCGTGGTGTCGATCCCCCCCGCCGCGGGCACGAGCCCGATCGGCGTCTCGACCGCGGCCCCGCCGCCGTGTATCCGCTCCACGATCCACTTCAGAATCCGCACGTTCTCCCCGTAGCCCGGCCAAAGGAAACGGCCGTCCCCGTCGCGTCGGAACCAGTTCACGCGAAAGATCTTGGGCGGGTTCTTCAGCCGCGACCCGAACGACAGCCAGTGCCCGAAGTAGTCGGCCATGTTGTAGCCGCAGAACGGGATCATGGCCATGGGATCACGCCGCACGACTCCCACCTGCCCGGTGATCGCCGCGGTCGTCTCCGTCCCCATGGCCGAGCCCAGGAAGACTCCGTGGTTCCAGTCGAACGCCTCGAACACGAGTGGCACCACCCGCGCGCGTCGAGAGCCGAAGATGAAGCCGGAGATCGGCACGCCCTGGGGATCTTCCCAATTGGGCGCGATCGACGGGCACTGCTGCGCGGGAACCGTGAAGCGGGAGTTCGGATGCGCGGCCGGGCCGCCGCCGGATTGCCACGGCTTACCCTGCCAATCCAGCAGCCCTTCCGGAACCTGGGGCCCCATGCCCTCCCACCACGGCTCGTTGGACGGGGTCAAAGCCACGTTGGTGAAGATTGTGTTCGAGCGCACCATGGCGGCCCCGTTCGGATTCGTCTTGGGGCTCGTATTCGGCGCCACGCCGAAGAAGCCCCGCTCCGGATTGGTGGCGCGGAGCTGGCCGCTCTTGTCGACGTGGATCCACGCGATGTCGTCGCCCACCGTCCACACGCGATAGCCGGGCAGGCTCGAGACCACCATGGCCAGGTTGGTCTTGCCGGACGCGCTCGGCATCGCGGCGGCCAGATACGTGATTCGGCCCTGCGGATCCTCCAGCCCGAGTATCAGCATGTGCTCGGCCATCCACCCTTCCTGCCGCGCCTGAGAGGAGGCGATGCGGAGGGCGTGGCACTTCTTGCCGAGCAGGGCGTTTCCTCCGTAGCCCGAGCCCACGCTCCAGATCAGCCGCTCCTCCGGAAAGTGCAGGATGAATCGGCGGTCCGGCGAGAGATCGCCGAGCGAGTGCAGGCCCCGCACGAAGTCGTCGGTATCACGCATGTGTTCGAGCGCGACCGGCCCCACGCGGGTCATGATGTGCATGCTGGCGACCACGTAGGCGCTATCGGTGACCATGACGCCCACGCGACTCATGGGTGAGCCGGCCGGCCCCATCAGGTACGGGATCACCCACATCGGCCGGCCGCGCATGCTGCCCCGGAAGAGGCCGCGTAGCTTCTCCTTGCCTTCGGCCGGCGCCATCCAGTTGTTGGTCGGCCCCGCCTCTTCCCGGGTACGCGTGCAGATGAACGTCAACTGCTCGGTTCGGGCCACGTCGGAGGGATGGCTGCGATGCAGGTAACAGTTGGGGTACGTCCGCGAGTTGAGCGGCAACAGCGTGCCGTCGCGGAGCATGTCGTCGATGAGCCGGTCGTACTCCGCCTTCGATCCGTCCGCCCAGGCGACCTTGGCCGGCTGAGTCAACCCGGCGACCTCATCCACCCACTTCTCCACTTGATGCGTGAGGCTCATGGACGGTACCCCCCCGTCGCCTGGGATGGCGTGTATTGACAGATAGTCGCCGCGGGACGTGCGCCTGTCAACGATGGACCGGTTCGCTCAGGACTGCCGAGATTGGCGTCGCGCCAGGGCGTCGCGCACCATCAGCGCGAGGTCGCGACGCGGAAACGGCTTGATCAGGTAGCCGAAGGCGCCGCGGCGGAGCGCCTCGTTCAAGGTGGCGAGCGAGGCGAAGGCGGTGATCATCACTACCTCGATGCTCGCGTCGAACGCCTTGATGTGCGCCAGCGTATCGAGACCGCTCATGCTCGGCAGCAGGCGCACATCGAGCAGCACGAGATCGGGCCGGAATCGAGGAAGCGCCTCGAGCGCATCCTCTCCGGTCGCCACGCTCGAGACGCAGTAGTCGCGATCCAGCAGGGCGTGCAGGCTCAGGCGCACACCCTCTTCGTCGTCCACGAGCAGCACACGTGCAGGCTCGATCATTGGGTAGGTTTTCCCTGGTGCGATCGACGAAGGTGCAACGTGGGTGCCAGGGGAAACGCACGCCAGAGCGTCGGGAAACCGGCATCGCGCCCGCTGCCTGACGTCCACAACGCGCCAGGGAACGGACAAATTTTGGCGAAGCGCTCCTCACAACCGGAAGCCGCGTGACGACTCCGACACGTCGATCAGGAGCGCGGCACTCCTGCGGGGCGCAGACGTTGCGCGATCTCATTGACGAGGTGGTTGAGCCGCTCGGCCGCCTCTTCGCGCTCCTTCTGGTGGCGCTCGTTCTCGGCTCGCAGATCGCTCATGGTCTGCCGGAGATGCTCCCCCTGCCGCTCGGACGTCTCCAGCCGATTTCTGAGCTGCTCGTTCTCGTACGTGACGCCGCGCAGCCGCTCGTTCTCGCGCTCGGAGGCCTCCACGCGCTCCCGCAGGCGGTCATGCTCGTGCAGGAGCTCCAGCAGCGATGCGAGCTGGGTCTGGCCGGCTTCTAGCCAGCGCCGTACCTCGTCGTTATCGCGCGCCTGCTTCGACTCGACACTCATCATTGGATCCTCTCCTTTGGAACGATTGAGTGGAGTGTAATCCAGTCCGGGGAGCGATTTCCGACCAATCGCGACGGAGCCATCCCTGCCCCGGCGGACGCTGCTCCGCTGCTGGCGCCGGCGATCCGCCCGCCGACGCTCCGGCCATCGGGCCATGACCACGACTCGTCGCTGCCGCCGCCGACGGTCGAGCAGCACCTCCACGTCACCGGACTCTCCGGCAAAGAGGCGTTGCATCCGCTCGACGAGGGACGGCCGGTCGGAACGTACCACGACGAGGATGGGCCCCCGGGACGGGCTGCTCCAGAGCCACAGGGCCATGCGGCGAAACCGGCCGGCCAACAGCATGGTCAGCGCTTCCCGGGCTCTCGGGTCTGGCTGGCGTGAGGCGGCTTGCCGAGCAACCGGAGCCGGTGGGTCCAGCAGAGTCCGTGGATCTCGCGGTCGTCGCCCGGTATGTCGATCGTGACCAGGAGGAAGGGCTTCCCCTCCTCCCGGCACCGCGGGCAAATGACTTTCAAGGCGTTCGATACGCGGCAAACTCGGTGCCACGCCCCCCGCCGCAAGGGCGGAGCCAACCGCCACCCACGAGAAGTAGGAGATCCAACGACAGAGGTCCGGCGTGGTGGCATATACGATATCCGTCTCGCGCACTTAGAATTCCACTGCGCACACAATGCGCGAGCAGTCGAGTCGAGACAAGAGGCGTCCGAACCGGCCACTACGCAACAAGCACACCTTGCATTGGGAATCGCGGAGCCGTGCTTGGGCGCCGCTGCTCCCTGAGTAGGCAACAGGCTTCCCACCGCGCCATCGCAGGGACCACGCCTTGACACGACACCACACTGGTCCTAGCATGCTGCCACCCCCCGAGGTGGCGGTCATGAGTGAGTTCTACGACGAGTACTCCGAGTCCCTCGACGGTGAGTTCCGCAAGCTCGAAGATGCCCTCCTGAGCGATGAGGTCCGCCTGCTTGCCCCCAGCGAGCCCATCCGGCTGACCGCAGACGCCTCAGTGGCCGACGCGGTGACGCGCATGGTGGACAATCGCCGCGCCGGTGTCGTGATCGTGGACGCGGCGGGACGCCTGATCGGCATCTTCACAGAGCGCGATCTGCTGACGCGGGTGGTGCGGAGCGGGCGAGACCTCGCGCGCACCCGCCTCGGCGACGTGATGACCTCCGATCCGGAGGCCCTCACGATCGACGACCGGGTATGTTTCGCAATCAACCGCATGCACGCGGCCGGGTACCGGACTGTTCCCCTCGTCGACGCCGGACACCGGCCAATCGGCATCGTCACCGTCAACGACGTGCTGGGCTGGCTAGCGCGCGTCTTCCCAGAAGCGATCCTGAACCTGCGGCCAGGCGACCGGGTGAAGCGGCCCGCCCAGATGGACGGCGGCTAGGCGACCTTCCGGAAGACTAGCCGGGAAGGCGCGTTGCGGAACGGCCAACCCGGAATGATGGCGGTGAATCGCCCGGCGGGGCCGCCCGCCACCAGCAGCTTGAGGTTCTCGGGCGACTGGAACTTCGGCACGAGCATCTCGCTCCGAGACCCATCCGCGAACGTGGCCAGCACCTCGTCGGAAAGCCCCTCGCCACCGTCCCGGCCCGGCACCAGGTCACGTACCGGCTTCTGGAGGCGCTGCCACAGGAACTCCCGCGCCCGAGCCTTCGACCAGCCGTCGGCGGCCAGCGTCTTCACGTGCTCCGGGGAGAAGACGAGCCCGGTATCGCCGAGCCCCACCGCCTTGTGGTGCGCGACGACCTCCACGCTGCGCGCAATGGTCGTGAGCAGGTCGACCGCGGTGCGGCTCCGGGTGTCGGCGACGATCTGAGGCGCCTCGGCGGCCAGCACGGCCACCGTGCTGTCCTCGCGATCGAAGCCGTGCTCGACGTGGAGCGGCTCCCACGGGCTTGCCTCCTCGTTCTCCCCGATGCAGGCGCTGTAGCGTGAAGGCCCACCGAAGGTGGACATGCTGATGACCGCGGGCTGCGCTCCGCCGATGTTGACCCAGCATAGCCGCACGGCCCGCCCGATCGTCGCGTTGGCCCGCCAGCCGGGCCCGAAGACACCGGCCCCCGTGTTGATGTCGAGCGCCTTACGGATCGGACCATTCACGATCACCAGCGGCGCCACTGCGTCGGTCGTGCCCGAGACTCCGAGGAGGCAGAAGCGATCGTCGCAGATCGCCTCGACGGCGGCGAGCACCACCGGGAAATAGTCCGGACGGCACCCGGCCATCACCGCGTTGATCGCGATCCGCTGGACGGTGGCCCGGCCAAATCTCGGCGGCATCTCGGCCACCAGCTCGTCGGGCGATCGGCCGGAGGCGGCCACCGCGGCGGCCACCCGCGTGGCGGTGGGCGGCACCACGGGGAGGCCGTCGGTCACTCCCCGGGAGAAGAGTGCCTCGATCGCGTCGTCGGCGGCACTCGCCATGTCGGGGACGGAGGGGGCGCGGCCGCCGAGAGCGGCTACCGCGGGCGGGAGAACGGCGAGCGATACTCGAGCCGCTCGCGCACCTTGTTCAGAAGCCGCTCGACCGTGAACGGCTTAGCCAGGAAGGCGTCGACGGGAATGAGGACGCCGGCTTCACTGATCACCTCGGCGGCGCGGCCGGACATGAAGATCATCTTGGTATCCGGGCGGACCGCACCTAGTCGGTCGGCCAGCTCCTTCCCGTTGATTCCCGGCATCATGATGTCGGTGAGGAGCACGTGGATCGCGCCGGGATGCTCCGCGGCGAGCCGCAGCGCCTGCTCACCATCTTCAGCTTCCAGCACCCGATACCCGGCCCCCAGGAGGATATCCCGCGCCAGGGATCGCACCTGAGCCTCATCGTCCACGACCAAGATTGTTTCCATTCGCGGCCTATTCTACCCCGCTCCAACACCCATGGCGGCAGCTTGGTTCCGGTCCGGGAAGCTTGACAGGGTCGCCCAGCGGTCCTAGAGTCGACCCGTCATGAGGAAATGGTTCGGCGCGCTGAGCCTGGTGTGGCTGCTCTGGTCGGATCTCTCGATCATCGCCAAGGACAACATCGTCGATACGGTCCTCCTGCGCTGGCTCGCCGGAGTGCCCCGCTTCCAGACCGACCAGATCCTGGCGGGCACCTACTCCTCCGCGGACGAGTGCAAGGCGGCGCTGGAGCGACACATCGGAACGCTCAAGGCCGTCAACGACAGCTGGTCGTCGGAGCCATTCGAGCGCAACGCAGACTCGGGGACCATCCACTACTACCGCAACGGTCTCGTCTACGCGCGCGCGGATCTACGCTGCGCGGAGCAGCAGTAGCCGGATCGAGATCAGCGGTTCGGCGGCGCCGACACGGGCGCGTCGGTCCGCGCCGGTGGTCGCGGCTCTCGTGGGCCACCCTCGAACATGTCCATCAGCCACGGCACCGTGATCACGACCACGATGGCCAGCACGATTAGCACCAGCGTCGCGCGGAACCAGCCGGTCACGAAGATGCTGGGCGGGCCGTCGTAACCTTCCGCGTCACCGCGTAGCACCGCCAGCTCGGCCCGTAGCTGCTCCTGCTCCGTCTCCAGTGTCTCTACCCGCGAGCGGAGCTGGCGCAGAGTGCCTGCCACGTCCCGTGCGGACGCCCGCGCTGGGCGGCGACTCTCCGCCGCCGGAACGCTCTCGACCGCTGCGGCCAGGCGACGGCGACGCGGGCGCTCCGCGCCGGGGCCGGCGCCGTTGTCGGCCAGGGCGAGCTGACGACCCGGCGCGGCCGGCACGGCCATCTCGGAGCCGGCGGCGACATCGCTGCCGCCCTGCGGTCTCCGCACCGGCGGACCGCCGCCTTGCTGGGCGACCGCCTCGACCGGCCGCCCCATGGCCTGGAGGTCCTCCCGCGAGAGCGTCTGGATCCGTGCGAGGAGGCTCTTGACGGTCCGCTCCGACACCTGATGGGCGAGGACGAGCCGTCCCTGCTCGCCGCCGTCCTCGACGTAGGCCACCCAGTCCTTGAGGCTCCGGGTGCCGTGCCAGGCGACAGTGAGGCCACTGACCTGCATACGCTTTCG
>Ga0335084_10000272_pt1 | contig 41306 bp, 41 predicted proteins | sample Lox_Sample_44_FD_206721 | JGI IMG/M metagenome (GOLD analysis project Ga0335084, IMG submission 206721) | Soil microbial communities from Loxahatchee National Wildlife Refuge, Florida, United States - Lox_Sample_4.4 | ecosystem: Environmental > Terrestrial > Soil > Wetlands | place: USA...
AGGCGTGGCTCGCGTTCGGTCTCGCGAAGCGGTACGGCGGGTCGTCACGCGCGGGTTGGGGCGCGCTGCTGGGAGGGCTCGCGGGTGCGATGATGGGGGTGCCCGTCCCCATCATCGGGAGCTTGATCGGCGCGTTCGTCGGATCGTTGGTCGGCGCGGTCCTGTTCGAGTACTGGGCTTCTCGGGTGGTCGAGACGGCGCTGCGCGCGGGTTGGGGCGCGCTCGTCGCGCGCGCGGCAGGAGCCGCGGCGAAGACCGCGATCGCCGTCGCCATCGCCGTTGTGGTGGTGTTCGCCGCCATCCGCGGCTGACTTCTGCTTCTCCTTGGTCCGCGCGATGAATCTGGCGAGCGCCCGAGGACGGCCACATGCACCATTTGACACTAACCCTTCAAGACCAGTCGCATATCACGGAGCAGTGGACCCTCCTCGCGCCTCCCGGTTCTTGTTATAATTGAAGTGGCTCGTCGCGAGACGAGCCCCGCGCTGGGAGCGGTTCGTCACCTTCGGCGGACCGAGGCGTTACCCAATCGGCCCCTCAGCGGCGGTTCTGCAACCAATGGGAGCGTCTCGTTCTCCGTGCAGCAGTATGAGCATCGTCGCGACGCACTGAGCTCGTCGCGGAACGCACGTCCCATCATCGTCGGGACGGGCCTCGCGGGCCTGTGGACGGCCTGGCGGCTGGCGCTGGAAGGGCGGGCGTCCCTCGTTCTCACGAAGGGCGCGCTGGCCGACAGCGCGAGCGCCTGGGCTCAAGGCGGCATTGCGGTGGCCGTCGGCCCGGGCGACAGCCCCGAGCTGCACGCCGCCGATACGCTGGCCGCGAGCGACGGCCTTTCCGATCCCGAGGCCGTCCGCGTGCTGACGACGGAGGGTCCGGAGCGCGTCCAGCAACTCATCGCGCTCGGCGCCACCTTCGATCGCGGGCCCGACGGCAAACTCCGTCTCGGGCTCGAGGCCGCGCATTCGCGTCCCCGCATTGTCCACGCCGGCGGCGACCGCACGGGCGCGATGCTGATCGCCTGCCTGGCGCACATCCTCGCGCGGCATCCGCTCGTCGAGATTCTCGAGTACACCGAGGTGACGCGCCTCCTCTTCGAGAGACGGGGGACGAGGGGCGGGGGACGGGTGGTTGGCGTCACCGCGCTGTCCGGCGGTACGCAGTCGGTTTCGGTGCTCGCGCCGGCGGTGGTACTCGCGACTGGCGGCGTCGGGCAGCTCTACGCCGTGACGACGAACCCACTTCCAGCGACGGGAGACGGCTGGGCCCTGGCCTATCAGGTGGGAGCGGAGCTGCGGGACCTCGAGTTCCTCCAATTCCACCCGACCGCCGCGAAGCTGCCTGGGGTCAACCCCGCACCCCTCGTCTCCGAGGCGGTGCGGGGCGCGGGAGCGACGCTCGTCGACCGCGACGGCCGCCGCTTCATGATCGGGATCGACCCGCGCGCGGAGCTCGCGCCGCGCGACGTGGTGGCGCGGGCGGTCGCGGCGGCGGACCGCGACGGCGGCGCGTGGCTCGATGCGCGCCACATCTCCGACTTCCGCTCGCAGTTTCCCGGCATCACCGCCATGCTGGCGCGCCACGGCCTCGACGCCGCGCGCGATCCCATCCCCGTGGCTCCGGCCGCGCACTACGCGATGGGTGGCATCACGACCGACCTCGACGGGCGCAGCAGCCGCGCCGGGTTGTGGGCGGTGGGTGAAGTGTCGCGGACGGGCGTGCACGGCGCGAACCGCCTGGCGTCGAACTCGCTGCTTGAGGCCCTGGTGTTCGCGGACCGCGTGGCCCGCGCGCTGGCGCTCGAGCCGGCGCGCGGGGTGTCGCTGCGCGCGGCCGCCGGCACGCGGGCGGAGCCGGACCGCGGTGACGCGGACCAGCGGAGCGCCGGAATCCGCGACGCGATGCGGCGTGTGATGACGGAGGATGTCGGCGTGCAACGAAGCGAAGCATCGTTGAAGCGCGCCCAGCGCACCTTGAGCGAGCTCGGCTCCTCCACGCCTCGAAACGCCTGGCGCACCCGGAACCAGCTGCTCGTCGCCCGGCTCATCGTCCGCGGGGCGCTGCGGCGGCGGGAGAGCCGGGGCGTGCACGCGCGGGTGGATTTCCCGCGGCCGTCCCGCGCCCTCGAGGCCTGAGCACCCTGACCACCGCGCTCGCGCAGGACCTGGTGTCTGAGATCCGCAGCCTCAAGCAAGAGCGCGGGGCGGCGATTCTCGCGCACAACTACCAGCGTCCGGAGATTCAGGACGTCGCCGACCTCGTTGCCGACTCCCTCAGAATGGCGCGCCGGGCCACCGAGCTCGACGCTCCCGTCCTCGTGATTTGCGGCGTGCATTTCATGGCCGAGACGGCGGCGATCGCGAATCCCGGCAAGCGCGTGCTGATCCCGGACCTCGGAGCGGGCTGCTCGCTCGCCGCCACGATCCAGGCGCGCGACGTGCGCGTGTGGCGCGCCGCGCACCCGGATGGCATCGTGGTCGCCTACGTGAATTGCAGCGCCAGCGTGAAGGCGGAGGCGGACTACTGCTGCACGTCCGGCAATGCCGTCGCGATCGTGAATGGCCTGCCCCCCGACGTCCCCGTGCTCTTCATTCCCGATTTCTTCCTCGGCAGCTACGTGCGGCACGTCACGGGACGGGACATGGACGTGTGGATGGGTGAGTGCCACGTCCACGCGGCGCTCACGCCGGATGTGCTCGCCGCCCGGCGGCGCGACGAGCCCGATGCGGAGTTCCTGATCCACCCCGAGTGCGGCTGCGTCACGAGCGCCATGTATCTGGCCGAGACCGAGGGCGACCTGGCCGCGGGGCGGACGCGCATCGTCTCCACCGAGCAGATGATGCAGCGGGCGCACACTTCTCCCGCGCGCCGCTTCGTGGTGGCGACGGAGACAGGCGTGCTGCACCGGCTGCGACGCGAGAATCCCGACAAGACGTTTGTCGCGGCCGACGAGTCGGCCGAATGCCGGTACATGAAGATGATTACGCTCGAGGGGCTCCGAGACTCGCTGCGGGACTTGAAGTACGAGGTGACCGTGCCTCCCGAGATCGCTGCACGAGCCCGGTTGGCGATCGATCGGATGCTGGCCATTGGCTGACGGCCTGGGCCTCGCGGAAGTGCGCGCCGCGCTCGCCGAGGATCGGGCGGCGGAAGACGTCACCACGCGCTTGCTCGGCCCCGCTGCCGAGCGTCCGGCGGCCGGTCGTTTCGTCGCCGAGGGGCGGTTCGTGGCCGCGGGCCTGCCGGTTGCCGCCTCCGCGTTCCGCGAGCTCGAGCCCGCGGCGTGCCTGGATGCGAGCGTCGCGGAAGGCGCCTGGGTAGACCCGGGCGCATTGCTCGCGACCGTGCGCGGCAGCGCCCGCGCGCTCCTCGCCGGCGAGCGCGTCGCCTTGAACTTTCTTCAACATCTGTCCGGCGTGGCGACGGCCACGCGTCGGGCGGTCGAGGCCGTCGCGGGTACGGGCGCCACGATCACCCACACCCGCAAGACCACTCCCGGACTACGCGCCGTCGAGCTGTATGCGGTGCACGTCGGCGGCGGCGTGGTGAACCGGGCGTCCCTCGCGGACGCGGTTCTCTGGAAGGACAACCACTGGGCGTTGCTCGATGCGTCAGGCATGAGCCTGGCGCGCGCGCTCACTGCGCTCCCCCCGGGCCTTGGGGTGATGGTGGAGGTGGAGACCGATGCGCAGCTCGACACTGCGCTCGCGGCCGGCGTGCGGCACGTGCTGGCCGACAACCAGCCGCCCGAACGGATCGCTGCCTGGGTCCGCCGCGCGGGTCCCGGGGTCACAATCGAAGCCTCAGGGGGCATCACGCCCGACAACGCGCGGGCGTACGCTGAAGCCGGCGCGACGCGGGTCTCCATCGGCGCCCTCACCCATTCCGCCCCTGCCGCCCCGATCAGTTTCGAACTTGCACTACACTCCTAGCACCAAAGTCTTATGGCAGATCATGAGGCGTCGCACCTATCTCTTCGTTGCGCTATGCCGCGAGAGAATCGTGGACACACCTGGAAGATTCGTGGTCGGGCCGCGTTTGCTGTGGCGGTGCTCGCCCTGGCACCGTGCCGCGTCGCGTGCGGGCAGGCGATTCTCGTCCTGCTGTTTGGCGACAAGTTTGCGTCCGAGAACTTCCAGGGCGGCATCAAGATTGATCTGGCCTGGTCCACTCTCGCGGGGCTGCCGGACGCAGAGCGGCTGCGCTCGTTTGCCGTTGGCGGATTCCTCGAGCTACGGCTCGGGTCTCGCTTCTCCATTCAGCCCGAGTTCACATTCAAGTCTCCCGCGGGCGCACGGGGTCTCCCGTTCACGCCGACCGGAAATGCCCGCCTGGACAGCGCGTTTGCGGGGGCGAGCGCGGTGTCGGTGGCGCGGACGCTCGGCTACATCACGATCCCAATCCTTGCCAAGGTCACGTTTGGCCCGCTTCGCCTGGGGGTCGGGCCGCAGCTGGGGTACATCGTGAAGGCATTCGACCACTACACCGGCACCGTATCGCGGGAGGACGACCTGAGCTATGACTTGTCGTTGTGGTCGCGGGTCAACCGCTGGGATGCAGGCGTGAACGTCCTTGCCGAGTACGCGCTGTCGCAACGCCGCGGGCTTCAGAGCCTCCGCGTGCGTGCGTCGTGGTACCGGGCGTTCGGCGACGCGCTGAAGGATGCGCCGGGGCAGAACGACGTCCTGACCGTCGGCATCGGCGTTCCGATCGGCGGACCGAAGGCAGCGGCGAAATGAGGATGTGCTGGGTTGCGCTTCTGATGCTCGCGGCGCCGCTCGCCGCGCAGGAGCCCGACTTGACCGCGAGCAAGGCGGAACGTGACAGCATCCTCGCGGACTATCATCAGATATTCCCGATCTGGGGCCGGAAGGCGCTCGAGCGCGGGATTCACCTGCCGCTGCCGCTGGGATTCAACATCGGCTACTACCACATGACCCAGGATATCGAGATCTCGAACCTGGGCGTGGGGTTCAACAAGCCGCCACAGCCCGTCGACTTCATCACGTTCCAGCGGGCCAACGCCGAGCTGAGCCTGATCAACCTCCGCGTCGATCTCTGGGTGCTGCCGTTCCTCAACGTGTACGGCGTCGTGGGCTCGGGCTCAGGCCACACCACGGTGCAGATCGCGGAGCCCGTCGCGTTCACGACCACGGCCGATTTCGACGGAGCGAACGCCGGCCTGGGGCTGACCGGGGTGTACGGGGTCAAGAACTATTTCGGCGTGGCGGACTTCAACCATCAGTGGGGGTTCTCGAGTCTCCTCGCCGCCCCGGTGCCCGCGAATATCTTCAGTATGCGCCTGGGGCGGAGGTTTCGCGTCGGCGAGGCCCGGAAGCAACAGCGCGCCACCCTCTGGGTCGGCGCGATGTACCAGGTGCTCAAGAGCGAGACCAACGGCAGCATCAAGTTGTCCGACGTCCTCCCGTCGGGGACCGACAGTCTGTTCAACGACTACCAGAACTCGCCGTGGTATATGGGGCTCAACAAGGCTCAGCAGGCGCTGGTGGATGAATTCGTACAGCGGATTCAAGGTGGCCTCGACACCACGACGGTGAACTATAGCCTCGACAAGAAGACCGCCGACCCGTGGAACATGCTGATCGGCGGTACGTTGGATGTCGGACCCCACTGGGGCATACGCTGGGAGTTCGGGCTCATAGGCCGCAAGTCGGTCTTCTTGATGGGCAACTACCGGATCCGCATCTAGCAAGCCGCAACCTTTTCGGTCCTAGTCTCGTCGTATGAAGCATGTTTCAGCGACTCGCCCAGGCCCGGCAGAAGGCGCGGCGCACGTTCCTCAGCGTGAGCGGGCTTTCGCTCGCGGCCCACGGCGCGGTGATCCTGGGGGCCGGGTACGCGGTGGCGACGACGAGCCGCGCGGACAACGCCGTCAAGGTTGACACCACCGCGGTGTTCCTCACCCAAGCCGCCGCTCCCACGACGCCCCAGCCGGTCGAGCTCGACCTGCCGGTGAAGGGCTTCCAAACGTTGGTGATCCCGACCGAGATCCCCACCAACATCCCGCCGGTGGACCTGACGGAGCGGTTCGATCCGCGGGACTATTCCGGCCAGGGGGTTGAAGGGGGGCGGTCGGACGGTGCTGAACCCGCCGGGTCGGCGGTGTATTCGACGGCGACGGTGCAAGAGCCGCCGGCTCTGCTCTCGGGCCCGCCACCGTACCCGGATATCCTGCGAGCCGCGGGTGCGCATGGAAGGGTGATGGTCCAGGGGATCGTCGACACGGCCGGCCACCTCGAGCCCGCGTCGCTCAAGATCGTCACCAGTCCTGACCCTGTGTTCAACCAGCCGACCCTCCGATGGGCGCTGAAGGCGCGGTTCCGACCCGCGCGCCTGGAGGGGCGGCCGGTCCGGGTCCTCGTGAACCTGCCCGTCGATTTCTCGGTGCCAGGGGGATAGTCGTCGAAGTACTCCGCGACTCACTCGGGTGGAGCGGACCGCCCGGTCGGCGCGTATGTTGGAGGCATGCCGCATCTGCGCGCCGCCCTCGAAGCGGCTCTCGGTCCCATCTACATGGTTGAGCGCGAAGTACGCCCGGTGGGCGGCTGTCGCATGTTCGTGGTGCTCGAGCTCCCGTCGGGGCCAGAGCTGCTCGTGAAGGCGCTGCCGGCGGCGACGTCGATGGGACTCGATCCGGGCATGTTCGAGCGCGAGGTCCTGCTGCTCGCGGATCGGTTGGCGGACCCGAACGTCGTGCCGCCCCGCGGCGCCGGCCGGGCCGGATCATTCGTCTATCACACGCGCCGGTTCGTCGAGGGAAGCACACTCCGCGCGCTGCTGGCGCGCGAGGGCGCCTTCTCGCTGCACCGCACGGTCCAACTGCTGCGAGACATCCTCGGCGCGCTCGCGCACGCGCACACCGCCGGCGTTCCCCATGGAGACCTGAAGGCCGAGAACGTCCTGGTCGCCGACGGACGGGCGTTTCTGGTGGACACCGGGATGGTGGACGCGGTGGCACGCGTGCTCGAGGGCGGCATCGAAGCGGCAACGGCGGCGCTGTGCGCGCCGGCCTACCTGGCTCCGGAGCGCCGCGACGGCGGCGGCACGGCGCCCACGGACGACGTTTTTGCGGTGGGGGTCCTGGTGCACGAGATGATGACGGGACATCTGCCGTTGCCGGAAGACGACCCGCTCGACGAGGTGCGAACCCTGCCGTCGTGGTTCGCGGAGCTGGTGCGCCGCTGCCTCGCGCCCGATCCGGCGGCACGCTGGCCGAACGCCGGCGCCGCCATCACGAGTCTGAGCCGCGGGAGCTGGGGCTAGATCGCTTCGGAGAGGCCGGCGACGTTCGCGGAGTCGCCGGTGATCGTCTCGCGGACCGAATTGTCCTCTTTGAGGATCACGATCCGCGGCCGGTGGGCGGCGGCCTCGGCCGGCGTGAGCTGGGCGTAGGCGATGATGATGACAGGATCGCCGACCTGGACGAGGCGAGCCGCCGCGCCGTTCACGCACACCATCCCCGAGCCCGGATCCCCTCGCACGGCGTACGTCTCGAACCGCTCCCCGTTCGCAACGTCCACAACCTGCACGCGCTCGAACGGCACGATGTTCGCCGCCTCGAGCAGCCGCGCGTCGATCGTGATACTCCCCTCGTAGTGCAGCGCCGCCTGGGTCACGATCGCCCGGTGCAGCTTCGACTTACAGAGCGTCAGTAGCACGATTGTTAACTACCCACTCCGCTTTCCGAGTGCAAGCGGGGTCACGAACCGGCGGCGCCCGCGATCTCGCGGACGTCCGCATCGGTCAGGTCGAGCAGGGCGGCAGCGGTGTTCTCCTCGAGATGCGCCACGCTGGATGTCCCCGGGATCGGAAGCATGGCCGGGGAGCGGCGCAGTAACCACGCGAGCGCGACCTGCCCGGGTGTGGCGCGGAGACGCCCGGCCACGCGCGCGAGGGGGCTGGCCGGACGCGCCAGCCGCCCCGTGTCGAGCGGGAACCAGGGAAGGAATCCGAGCCGCTCGCGTTCGCAGTAGGTGACCACGTCGTCTGCGCGCCGGTCGCTCACGCTGTAGCGGTTCTGCACCGAGACGACGGGGACGACCCGGCGCGCCCGTTCGAGGTCCGCGACGCTCACTTCGGACAGGCCGATGTGGCGGATCTTTCCCTCCTGCTGGAGCTGCCGGAGGGCGCCGAGTTGCTCGTCGAGCGGGACGCGCGCATCGATGCGGTGAAGCTGGTAGAGGTCGATGCGCTCGAGCTTCAAGCGGCTGAGCGACCCGTGGCACGCGGCGCGCAGGTGCTCGGGATGACCGTTTTCCTTCCAGCTGCCGGGGCCGGGACGTTCGAACCCGCCCTTCGTCGCGATTACGAGGTCGGCAGGGTAGGGACTCAGCGCCTCCGCGATCAGCCGCTCGCTCACCTCGGGGCCGTACGCGTCCGCGGTGTCGATCAGCGTGATGCCCAGCTCGAGGGCGCGACGCAGTACAGCGATAGCCTGTCCGTGATCCGCGGGCTCGCCCCACACCCCGGCGCCCGTGATGCGCATGGCGCCGAAGCCCATGCGGCGCACCGGCAGGTCGCCGCCCAGCAGGAACGTCCCGCTCCTGGCAGCCGGACCTGCGCTCGATACGGTCGTGGGGCTGTTCATCGCTATCGGTAGCGGCGGGTGAGACGAAAGGGTTCCTACTACCGCGCGGCGGGGGCGCCGCTCGGACTCGTAGAAGGTAAGGGCGAGTGCTCGTCGGCTCTGAGTGCCACGTATGCACCGTGCCCGCAGCCGCAGGATTCGGTGGTGCGTCCCAGCCGGTCGGTGCCGAATGCGAGGCGCTCCCCGCATTTCGGGCAGCGGGGCGGTCCCCCGGCGGACAGCATGGCGGTGCGGCCCGAGGTGCGACTCACTTGTGCCTGAAGGTGATGCGTCCGCGCGTGAGGTCGTACGGAGAAACCGCGAGAGTCACCCGGTCGCCCGCGAGTACGCGAATCCGGAACCGGCGCATCTTGCCGGCCATCGTGGCCAGGACGTGATGCCCGTTCGTGAGGAGTACGCGGAACGTTGCATTGCGCAGCACTTCCTCGACGGTTCCGTTGATCTCGATTGCTTCGACCTTCGTCATGCTGGCCGCCTGTCGGTGATGCTCGAAACAAGAATGGCGGAACCGGCGTCTCCGCCGCGTCCCGCCCGAAGGCCCACCGCATGCGGTTCGCGGTGAACGCAAGACTCATCAACTGTAGCAGGTCAGCCCCACGAAGTCAAAAAGCCTCCTCGTCTCTGCTCAGCCACTCACCCCCGTGTACCGCTTGAGGGCCTGGCTCCACAACACGCGCGCGAGCGCGAACGCCACCACGGCGACCGCGACAGCGACAAGCCCGATCTCAGGTCTCAAGCGCCCTGTCAGCGCCGATGCGGGGATCGTGGTGGTCCAGGCGATCGGCAACAGGTAGACGAAGAGAAATCTCAGCGCCCCGGGATACGCGGACACGGGGTAGCGTGCGCCCTCGTACACGGCGTCGAACAGCACCGAGAGATTCTCCACCGCGACGAACCAGAATGCCAGGCTCATCAGCGCCACCCAAATGGCGTAGACGACGACCGCCGCCGACGCCAGCGCGACGACGAACGCGGCGAGTTGAAGGGCACTCGGCATCTGCCCCAGCCGCGCCAGCGCGTATCCGGCGAGTCCGAGCCCGAGCGCCACATCGGTGAGACGCCAGACATCGAGCTTGCGGAAGGAAACGAACGCCTGCGCATCCACGGGCCGTGAAAGCACGAGGTCGAGACGCCCGCTGCGCACCTCGCTCGCGAGCTGGCCGATGCCCGGTCGGAGCACCGCCTCGATCACCCCGGTGAGCGCGTTGAACACGCCGAGCAGCACGACGACTTCCCAGTAGCTCCAGCCCCCGAGCAGGGTGGTGTGCCGGAAGAAGAGCGCCAGTGTCAGGAGCGCGGTCGCGATCCAGAACGCGGTTCCTACGAGGCTCGCCACGAAGTTGGCGCGGTACTGGAGCTCCTCGGCGAAGTTGAGGCGCCAGAGGGCGGCCAGAATCCGGAACGCGGAACGTTGAACGCGGAACGTCGGGAGACGCACCTCGGTCATCCGCCCACCGCCCCGTATTGCCGCACGCCTCGACTCCACGCGAGCCGGTACGCCGCGAACCAGAGCCCGAGCCACACCATCTGCTCCGCGAACCCGCGCTGTATTTGCGAGGCACCGTGCACGGCACCCGTGAGGAGCTCGACCGGGAACGAAATCATGCCCCGGAACCAGAGCACCCCGGCGACGCTGGCGAGGGCGGGCGGCAAGAGCGAGAGCGGGGCGACCCGTCCCGCGAGAAACAGCGCCAGGCCGGCGTGCAGCTCCATGACGGCGGAGGCGCGAGTCGTCCAGAAGGCGAGGAGGCCGGTCGTGAAGCTGATGAAGAAGCGCATCGCGCCCGCGAGCAGCACCGCGAGCGCCGTGAGCGCCCAGCGCGCGGGGTCGAAGGAGAGGCGGACCGCCGGCCACACGAGCGCCACGAGCAGCCAGAGCACCAGGATGACGCCACCGCTCCGTGCCTTGTAGGCGATGTTATCGGCGATCGACTCGTGGATGGGGTTCAGCGGGCGGGCGAGACGGAAGTTGAGGTCGCCTTCCCGGATCCAGCGGTCGAGATACCAGGAGTCCCAGGCGATCGTGAGCTGGTTCACGAGCATCAGCGCGAAGAAGTAGCGCGCAAAGTCGGCGCGCGCGTACCCGCCCACGGGTCCGCCCGAAGCGATGGCCCACCATATCCCCAGCGCGATGGCGGGCTCGGTGATGCCCCAGAGCAGCCACAACCCGATCGCGGCGCGGTACTGCAGGTCCACGAGCCAGGCGTTCCGGATCAGGGCCGCGTAGGTCCCGACCCAGCCGCGCGCCCGCGTCATGTCTCCGCCTCCGATCCTTCGGCGAACGCCTGGCGGATCACCTCTTCTATCGGCGGGTCTTGGATCGACAGGTCGGCCACGGGCAGGGCGGCGAGGACGCGGGCGCTCGTCGCCGCGGCTTCCTCGCGCGGCACCTCGAGTACCGCATTCGGCGAACGGAAGCTCCGGACCGTGCCGAAGCGGCCGAGTGCCTCCGCCGTCACCCCGACCCCGAGCACCAGCTCGATGCGCTTCACCCGCGCGATGCGCGCGACGAGGGCGCCCAGCAGGCCGTCGTACAGCAAACGGCCGCGGTTGATGATGAGGACCCGTAGAGCGAGAGCGGTGACGTCCTGCATGTAGTGCGACGTGAGCAGGATCGTCGCGCCATGCCGATCCCGGTACTCCGCGAGGAATCGGCGAATGGCGTCCTGCGCGGTCACGTCCAAACCGAGCGTCGGCTCGTCGAGGAACAGGATGGCGGGGCGATGGAGCAGGGCGGCGGCGAGCTCGCATTTCATCCGCTCGCCGAGCGACAGCTGCCGGACCGGCTTGTCGAGCACCTCGGCCAGCCCGAGCAACGCCACCAGCTCGGCGAGCCGCTCCCGGTACGCGGCGTCCGGGATGTCGTAGATCGCGCGGTTCAGCTGGAAGGTCTCCTCGGCCGGGAGATCCCACGCCAGCTGCTGGCGGTTGCCCAGGACGAGGGCGATGCGGCGCTTGAAGGGGGAGCCCCCGGTCCACGGGGTGAACCCTGTCACTTCCACCCGGCCGCCGCTCGGGTACAGGAGTCCCGTAAGCATCTTGAGGGTGGTGGTTTTGCCGGCGCCGTTCGGGCCCAGGAAGGCGACGATTTCCCCGGGGGCGATGGCGAAACTCACGTCCCGAACGGCGTGCACATCGCGATAGCGGGGCCGCACCAGGGCCGAGACAGCGCCCGCCAGGCCGGGTTCGCGCACCTTGACCCGGAAGGTCTTGCTGAGCTTCTCCGCGAGGATGACGGGCGCCACAAGTGGGGAATCTATGGCGTCCACGCAACGCATTGACATTGTCGTGCGCAGGTGCGATGCTTGGCACGAGCGATAGGCCCACGGCACGGAGCCGTGCGCTGGACCAGAGACCGATCATGAGGACCTGGGCTCCCGCCCCGGTCCTCGTTTCGTTTCGGGTCAGGGCCCCCCTTGGAAAGAAGGTCGCGTGCACGTCACGCTGAACGAAAACGATCGCTTAGAGTTTGTTTTGAAGAAGTTCCGCAGGCAGATCACAAAGGCCGGCCTTTTTCAGGACCTCAAGAAGAACCGGTTCTATGAGAGTCCGTCCGCTCGACGGCGGCGGAAAGACAAGGCAGCGGCTCGCCGCAAGGTGAAGCTCGCCCGCCGTCGGGAACAAGATTAGTCCAGGAGCACAACACAGATGGCACGCATTACGGGCACCGTGAAGTGGTTCAATGACGCGAAGGGGTTCGGCTTCATCACACCGGAGGACGGTGGCAAGGACTGCTTCGTGCACCATACCGCGATTCGCGCGGAGGGGTTCAAGTCACTGGCCGAGGGCCAGCGTGTGGAGTTTGAAATCGTCGACGGCAAGAAGGGGCCGGCCGCGTCGAATGTCGTGAAGCTGTAGCCACGCGCGGTACCACATCACGGGCGGCGCCTCTTGCAGTGAGGCGCCGTCTTCGTTTATGCCAGGCGCTAGGGGATGCCGAGCAGCTTGTGCGTCTGCAGGCTCAGGCGCCAGCGCGGATGCTCGAGGCAGTAGCGCATCGCGAGCTTCGTGTTGCGCGCGACCGCGGGCCCATCCTTCGGCTGCAGGAAGAAGTGCCGGAATGCGAGTCCCTCAAGCCGCTCGGGGTCGAGACCATCCTGAGGAAACACGAGCTTCAGCTCGTCTCCCGCCCGTAGCACCAGCGGCGCGCGCGCCTTGGGGCTGACGCACACCCAGTCGATCCCCGCGGGGAGCGCGAGCGTGCCATTCGTCTCGATCGCGACCTCGAATCCCGCGGCGTGCAAGGCCGTGATCAGGGACTCGTCGAGCTGCAACAGTGGCTCGCCTCCGGTGCACACCACGAAGCGTCGCCCATCCCCCGCGACAGATCCGGGCCACGTGCCCGCCACGGCGCTGGCCAGCTCCGCGGCCGTCGCGAACGCGCCTCCACCCGGTCCGTCCGTTCCTACGAAGTCCGTGTCGCAGAAATCGCACGTGGCCCCCGGGCGGTCCGCCTCGCGTCCGGACCAGAGATTGCACCCGGCAAACCGCAGAAACACGGCCGGCCGCCCCACATTCGCGCCCTCGCCCTGAAGCGTGTAATAGATCTCCTTCACGGCGAAGGTCACGGGGCGCTCACCCCGGCATCGGCGCTCCGCCGGTAGGCGATCGGATCGTGAGCGCCCGCCTCGGCGAACCCTTTGAGGCGCAAGACGCACGCGTCACACCGGCCACACGCTTCGCCTCGGGCCGAGGGGTCATAACAGCTCGAGGTGAGCGCATAGTCCACCCCGAGCGCCAGGCCCGTCCGGATGATCTGGGCCTTCGACATCGTGATGAGTGGCGCGTGGATCTGCAGGTGTTGGCGGCCCTCCACCCCGGTCTTCGTCGCAAGGTCGGCGAGCGTCTGGAAGGCGGCGAGGTATTCCGGCCGGCAGTCCGGGTAGCCCGAATAGTCGAGAGCGTTGACCCCGACGAAGATGTCGGACGCCCCGAGCACCTCGGCCCATGCAAGCGCGAAAGAAAGGAAAATGGTGTTGCGGGCAGGCACGTAGGTGACCGGGATGCCCTGCGCCATCTCGAGCGGCGCGCGGTCCTTGGGGACCGCGATGTCGTCCGTGAGGGCTGATCCGCCGAAACGCCGCAGGTCCAGGTCAAGGATCTCGTGGCGGGTCACCCCTTGAGCCCGGGCCACCTGCCGCGCGGCGTCTACCTCGGCCGCATGCCGCTGGCCGTAGCGGAACGTGAGCGCGTAAGCTTCGAACCCGTCGCGCCGGGCGATCGCCAGCACGGTGGCGGAATCGACGCCGCCGGACAGAAGCACGACCGCTTTCGGGGTGGCTGTGCGACCCATACGTTAGCAAAGGTACAGGCATGGAGAATGGGACGCATGTCAGCGCGTGAGCAGAGGCTACCCCCGGCAGGGCCGCTCCCCCGGCCGGGCAATCCAACGGAGGCGCGGGAGCTCCTCAAGGCCGAGGCGTTCCCCGCGCCGGCCGTTGCGCGGGTGACCCTCGATGCAACGGAGTTCACGTCGATTTGCCCGCGGACCGGGCAGCCCGACTTCGGGAGCGTCATCGTCGAGTACTCGCCTGGGAAGCGCTGCCTCGAGTCCAAGTCGCTCAAGTTCTACTTGTGGTCGTACCGAGACGAGGGGGCGTTCTGTGAGAGTCTCGCGGCCCGGATCGCCGACGACATCGTCTACGCGATCGAGCCGAAGTCTCTGCGGGTCACGGTGCACCAGAACATCCGGGGCGGGATCGCCCTCGTGGCGGAGGCGCGGCGCGGAGGAGACTGACCTGGTGCCCGCCGCAAGGGCGGGCACCAGGTCCGCGTAGCTAGACCCGTACTTCCACCGGCCCACTACCCAGCCGCTGCCGCAGCACGGGGTGCGTTTGCCACACGTACCACCCCATCGACCCCACCGCCAGGACGTTCGCGACGAGGGCCGCCCAAACACCGAGCGGGCCAAGGACCCATTGGGCTCCCTGCGCCAGCACCGCTGCGACGCCGGCCTCGAGCACGATGACTGTCATCACCGCGAGCAGCAAGAATGACGGCGAGCGCTCGATTTGCTCGGCGATCGCGACGAACACGATGCCGGCGACCGCAAAGGCGGTGAAGTGCACGACCGTGTAGGCTGCCACGATGCCCAGGGTGAAATCGATCGCGTCGGCGTTCGAGGCGCCGAACAGCAGCGCCGACCCGAGTGCGCCGGGTGTGGCGAAGGGGTGGCCAGTGATGAGATCCACGAAGAAGAAGAACAGCGCGACAACGCCGCCGCCGAGCAGGCCCGTGGTCAGCCCGCGCGTGAGCTGAGGATGTGCCTTAAGCGCCCCGAGGCCGATCGGGAGCTGGGCGCGCTCGGCGCGATGCAGATACGTCATGAGGGCCAGCCCGGACAGGAGATTCGCGCCGATCACGTGCTGCCAGGGGACCACTTCCGACGGCGGGAGGCCGCTCAGGAACAACGCCGTATAGAAGACCACCTCCTGGGCAACGATCCCGAAGAAGAGACCGAGCAACAGCCGGGGTGCCGTCTGCAGCGCCACCATCGCCCACGCAGCGGCGACGCCCAAGAGGGCATAGACCCCCAGGTGGACGATCGAATACATCACCACGACCCGCAACGTGGGTTGCAGGAGGGGTTGCGCGTAGAGTGAGAATGCCAGCGACGCGGGCGTGCGGAATGGGTAGCCTGCGATCGTGTCGACGATGAGGAACCAGAGCGCGACCACCAGGCCGGCCAGAAGGCCGCCGATGACGCCGTGGACAATCAGCTCGTTGCTGGACCGTTTCATTGTCTAGCCCTCCTGCTCATGATGTGCACCGGAGCGAGAGGGGGCCGTGGTGGGGGCGTCGGCGCCGCGTGGGGGCGCCGGCGCCCGGCTGCCCCCGAGCCTATCATACCCAGTGGGCCGTGAAGAGCCAGAATTGGGGCAAGCCGGCGCGGAAGGGTGCTGCGGAGTGCCGCTCGCAATGTGCACTCCGTGCACGGAAATGACGTTATATCTCAAATTTCGAAGCACGGCACTTGCGAACGACGCGACTTTTCGTGCATATTTTGCACGGGTGCTGATACACGTGTGCTAGTGCGTTTCGCCGCGATCCAGCCGAGCTTCTGGTGTCCTGCGAATCGTGCACGCCATGCAGGGCAGGCACGACGGACATGCAAGTCCTGTGACTCCAGGCGGGGTGCTGCGGTCGCTGGTGCGAACTCGTGACCCGTTTTCTTGACGTTTTGTTTTCTTGACGCCTTTTCCAGCGGAGCGTAGCTTCACCGGCCTCGCAGCCGCTCGAACACTCGATCGCCTCGGAGGATAGAGCCCCTTATGTCCGCAACCGCTTCATCAACAGCAAAGACCACCCCGGCCGACGTGATTCGACGGGCGAAAGAGACCGGCGTCCAGGTCGTTGACGTGCGCTTCACGGATCTCCCCGGTACGTGGCAGCATTTCTCGGTTCCCGTCTCCGAGTTGACGGAGAGCTTGTTTGCCGAGGGGATCGGGTTCGACGGCTCGTCGATCCGCGGATTCCAGGCGATCAATGAGAGCGACATGCTGCTCTTCCCTGACCCGGCGAGCGCCTTCGTGGATCCGTGCCTCACGGTGCCGACCCTGTCGCTCACTTGCGACATCGGCGACCCGATCACGGGGCAGCGCTACACACGCGACCCGCGCTTCGTGGCGCAGAAGGCCGAGGCATTCCTCACCAAGTCGGGGTTCGCGGACACCGTGTACTACGGGCCCGAGGCGGAGTTCTACATCTTCAACTCGGCGCGGTTCGATCAGAACGCGCACGAGGGCTACTACCACATCGACTCCGAGGAAGGCATCTGGAACTCGGGTGCGGGCGCCGACGGCAAGCCGAACGAGGCGCATCGGCCACGCCACAAGGAAGGCTATTTCCCGGTGCCGCCCACCGACAAGCAGCAGGATCTCCGGTCCAAGATCATGCTCGCGATGATCGGCGCGGGTATTCCGGTCGAAGTGCATCACCACGAGGTCGGCACGGCGGGACAGACGGAAATCGACATGCGATTCGGGACGCTCACCCGCATGGCGGATCAGATCATGATGTACAAGTACATCGTGAAGAACGTCTGCCGCCAGAACGGCTACACGGCGACCTTCATGCCCAAGCCGATGTTCGGCGACAACGGCTCGGGGATGCACGTGCACATGAGCCTGTGGAAGGGCGGCAACCCGCTGTTCTTCGACGCCAACGGGTACGCCCTGCTGTCAGAGATGGCGCGGCACTATATCGGCGGTCTCATCAAGCACGCGGCCGCGGTGCTGGCGTTCGCCGCGCCGACGACCAACAGCTACCGGCGACTGGTGCCGGGCTATGAGGCCCCGATCAACCTGATGTACTCGGCACGCAACCGCTCGGCGATCTGCCGCATCCCGATGTACTCGAAGTCGCCCAAGGCGAAGCGTATCGAGTTCCGGGCGCCCGACCCGTCGAGCAATCCGTATCTCACGTTCGCCGCGCTGCTGATGGCGGGTTTGGACGGCGTCAAGAACAAGATCGAGCCGCCCAAGCCGCTCGATAAGGACCTGTACGATCTCGAGCCGGAAGAGCGCAAGCACATCAAGAACACGCCGGGCTCGCTCGGCGAGTCGCTCGCCGCGCTCGAGGCGGACAATGCGTTCCTGAAGGAAGGGGGCGTGTTCACGGACGACCTGATCGAAACCTGGGTTTCCTACAAGCGCGCGAAAGAGATCGATCCGGTGGCGCTCCGGCCTCATCCCTACGAGTTCTTCCTGTACTACGACGCCTAGCGTAGGTTGTGGAGGATGGTGAGGGCTGGTGGAGGCTACCTCCCCCATCCTCCACCATCCTCCAAGACCTGCCTCTCATGACCACCGCCACCCCCAAAGCCACTGGAGCCACCAAGAAGGACATTCTCGCACTCTGTCGCGAGCGGGGCGTCGCATTCCTCCGCCTGCAGTTCACCGACATCCTCGGCATCAACAAGAACTTCGAGGTGCCCGAGAGCCAGTTCGAGAAGGCGCTCGAGGGCGACATTCGCTTCGACGGCTCGGCGATCGAGGGGTTCGTCCGCATCGAAGAGTCGGACATGGTGCTGAAGCCGGATCTCGACACGTTCCGCGTGCTGCCGTACGACGACGAAGGTGGGCGCGTCGCGCGGCTGCTGTGCGACATCTACAATCCGGACGGCTCGCCCTTCGCGGGCTGCCCGCGCCAGACGCTGAAGCGCCAAATCGCCCGCGCGCACGCGCTGCGGTACGACGTGATGGTGGGCGTCGAGGCCGAGTTCTACATCTTCCAGCTCGACGCCGGCGGCAAGCCCACCACGAAGACGCACGACAGTGGCGGGTACTTCGACCTGACGCCCGTTGACCGGGCGGAGCAGATCCGGCGCGTCATCGTGCGCGACCTCGCATCCATGGGCTTTGAGGTCGAGGGCGGCCACCACGAGGTGGCGCCGGGGCAGCACGAGATCGACTTCCGGTTTGCCACGGCGCTCGAGACGGCCGACAACCTCGCGACCTTCAAATTCGTCGTGCGGAACGTCGCCTACCGTCACGGATTCCTGGCGACGTTCATGCCGCAGCCGATCTTCGGGCAGGCAGGCTCGGGGATGCACACGAGCCACTCCCTGTTCCAGCAGTCGAAGAACGCGTTCTACGACGCCAAGGCGCAGTGGGAGCTATCGACCGTCGCGCTCCAATACATCGGGGGTTTGCTCAAGCACGCGCGCGGGTTCTGCGCCGTGACCAATCCGCTGGTCAACAGCTACAAGCGGCTGGTGCCCGGTTACGAGGCGCCGGTCCACGTCGCGTGGTCCATGCGGAACCGGTCACCCCTGATCCGGATCCCGGAGCGCCGCAGCGTCGGTACCCGCTGCGAGCTGCGCATGCCTGATCCGTCGGCCGACCCGTATCTCTCACTCACCGTGCAGATCGCCGCGGGCCTGGACGGGATCGAGCGCAAGCTCACGCCGCCCGATCCCGTCAACAAGAACATCTTCGAGATGAGCTACCGGGAGCGCCGGCACTACCGCATCGACGACCTCCCGCGCGACCTGCACGAGGCGCTCGAGTATCTCGAGAAGGACGACACGATCCGCGCCGCGCTCGGCGAGCACATCTACGAACGCTTCACGGAGGCCAAGCAGCGCGAGTGGCAGGAGTATATCGGCCGGGTGAGCGAGTGGGAGCTGGAGCGGTACCTGGGACTGTACTAGATGCTAGGCGGGTAGACGGGTAGACGGTTAGATGCTAGAGGGCGCGCTCGTTCACCCGGCTAACAGCCGACCGTCTAACCGTCTAACCGCTCTAGTACTAGAACAGGTACACGGCGCTGATGCCGGCACTCACCTGGCTGGTTTCACCATCGAAGACCATCAGGTTCGAGTGGTCGTAGCGCACTTCGGGGCGTACGAGCGCACCCTTGAAGGCTTTGATGTTCAGCGTTCCCGTGAGACTCCAGATCTTCTGGGCTGAGCCATCCGACGCGGGGAAGCCGAGTACCCCCGACGTACGGAAACCGTTGGTGTCATCCACGTAGTCGGCGCGCAAGGCGACGTTGAGGGCGGGCGAGGCATCGGTAGCGAGCCAGCCGCTCACCCCCCACCACTTGGCATCCTGCGTAGGATCGGGGAGCGCGGCGTTGGCCTTCTCCGTCCCCCAATCGGCCTGCACCCAGAAGGAGGACTTCCCGAACTTCTGGTTGAGGAGCGCTTCCGCTCCCATCCGCGCCGCGTCGCTCGTTTCCGCCTCCATGTTACCCCAATACCCGAGCAGGCCCAGCGAGGTGTTGCCGGAGGCAAAGCCGATCCGTCCCATGAACGACTTTTGCCCGTCGTTCACGACCACCCGGTCCCACCCGTTGTCGATTCGCAGCTCGACGTCCACCACGTTCGAGGGTTTGAAATCGAGCTCGATACCCGTGGCCGTGAAGTTCTCCACGAAGTTGAAGAGGTTACCCTCCGAAAAGTTGGGCTGGAGTGGAGTATCGATCACCTCGAGGCCCATCAGCGTCACCATCTTCCCGAACTTGATCTGTACACCCTTGCCATTCTTGGTCGGCATGTTCAGCACGAAGTACGCTTGTTGGATGTCGCCGTTCGGCCCCAGGGCAAACGGACCCGTCGAATGGATCACCTCGGCGTCCTGGCCGAAGGTCAGGTCCACATGCGCACCGGCATCGAGCTTACTCGCGACGAACGCCCGATCGAGCGTCAGCCTGGCGGCGTTCACCATGAACGCATTCGAGTAGCGGTCGAACAGCCGGCCCACGACCAGATTGGTCGTCGAGTCAACGGTCTTGCTCGAGTACATGTACGATGCCACCACGAAACCTGACACGACCAGTGAAGGCGCCGGCGTCGAATCCGGTCCCTCGATTGGGACAGTCGCGGCGGCCAGCGGGCTGACAAGGGGTACGGCGAGCACGGCCAGCCAGGCCAGGCTGCACACCGCCCTTAGGATCGGACGGATCTGACGAGACATGCCAACTCCTCAGGCGAAAGGTGAGGGATAGGTGCTGCGACTAGCGGAAGTGTATACCTGGACTGCAGGAGTGTCAAGCATTTTGTGCATATTGTGCACATTTCCTCGTGCATCCTGCATTCTGCGCCCAATTCCCGTACTATTGACTGCCACATTGTGCATCGATGGCACGATGACGGCAACGTGGGGTGGGGGCCAGTTGCGCTACGCGGGGTTGACGCCGCCTGCCGTCCCGTTAGTATGGCCGGAGCACACATGACCACCCGCGGCGGTGCCCTGATTCGAATTAGCGCGATCCGGCTCTCTTCGAGAGGCGGCGGGCAGGCACTCGGGTAGTGCAGTCGTCAAACCGGTGCAGATGCCACGCGGCCTCTCCAGCGAGAGGCCGCGGCTGTTTTCGGCCCTGCCGAGCATGAGGAACGGTATGCGCGTCTTCCTGTACGACACGACCCTGCGGGACGGTACGCAGCGCGAGGGGCTGTCCCTGTCGGTCGAGGACAAGGTGAAGATCGCCCGGCGTCTGGATCAGCTGGGCATTCACTACCTCGAGGGGGGGTGGCCCGGTTCGAATCCCAAGGATGCCGAGTTCTTTCGGCGCATCGGCGCCGCAGGGCTGCGGCAGGCGAAAGTGGCGGCGTTCGGAATGACCCGCCGCGCCGGCGGCCGCTGCGGGGATGACCCCAACCTCCGGGCGCTGGTCGAGGCCGGTACGCCCGTGGTCACCCTCGTGGGCAAGACCTCGGTGCTGCACGTTGAGCGGGTGCTCGAAACGACCCGCGACGAGAACCTGCGCATGATCGGCGAGAGCGTCGCGTACGTCAAACGGCTCGGGAAGGAAGTGATCTACGACGCCGAGCACTTCTTCGACGGCTGTCGCCTGGACCGGGACTACGCCCATGCTACGGTAAAGGCCGCGGCCGAGGCCGGCGCCGACTGCGTCGTGTTGTGCGATACGAACGGGGGTGAGCTACCGCACGTGGTCGAAGAGCGGGTGCTCGCGCTCCGCGCCGAGATCGCGACGCCGCTCGGCATCCACACCCACAACGACTCCGGGCTCGGGCTCGCGAACGCCATCGCGGCGGTCCGCGCCGGGTGCGTGCACGTGCAGGGCACGATCAACGGCTACGGCGAGCGCTGCGGGAACATGGACCTCGTGCCACTGATCGCCACGCTGCAGCTGAAGCTCGGCGTTCCGGTGGTCAGCCCGGAGCAGCTCCGCAGCCTGACCGAGGTGTCCCACTTCGTGGCGGCGGTGGCGAACATGAACCCCGACTCGCAGCAGCCCTACGTCGGCCAGAACGCGTTCGCGCACAAGGGTGGGATCCACGTCGCTGCGGTCGCGAAGGTCGCGGACAGCTATCAGCACATCGACCCCGCGCTCGTCGGCAACGAAATGCACGTCGTGGTGAGCGAGCTGGCCGGCCGGCGCAACATCACGATGCGGGCGGCGGCGCTGGGGCTCGAGCTGGGCGTGCCGGAGCAGCGCGTGCTGCAACGGGTCAAGGAGCTCGAGCACGCCGGCTTCCAGTTCGAGGCCGCCGACGGCTCGTTCGAGATGCTGATACGGCGCTCGGCGCCGGACTACCGGCCGCCGTTCGAGCTGCTCGACTTCACGGTCGTGGTGCAGGAATCCAATGGTGCCGGCATGCGCGCGCAGGCCATGGTGAAGCTCAAGGTGGGCGACGAGGTGACCCAGACGGCGGCGGAAGGAGCGGGGCCGGTGAACGCGCTCGACTGCGCCATCCGCAAAGGGCTGCTCCCGCACTATCCGGAGCTCGCGGACGTCCGGCTCGTGGACTACAAGGTGCGCATCGTGGACGAGCACCTGGGCACGGCGGCCAAGCCGCGCGTGGTGCTCGAGTCGGCGCGCGGCTCCGAGCGCTGGAGCACGGTGGGCTGCTCAGAGAACATCATTGAAGCGAGCTGGCAGGCGCTGCGCGATGGACTGGAGCTGCCGCTGCTGCGAGCCCGCGCCGGCGCCTAGTCCGCAGCCGCCTGTGCGGCCGGCGCCGCGCGCTTCGGGGCGGGCGGCGCGAATGTCTCGCAGTACTTGCCGAACTCGCGCGCCCGCTCGAGAATCGCCTTCGCCCCGGCCTCGTCCGGTGGCGCCCGGCGCAGCCGGTCGAACTCGGCCGTGAGCTTGCGCCAGGCGCCGTCGGTGAGTCCCGCGAGCACGAAGATGTTCTCGAACTCCCACAGCACCTGCTCGGGCGTGAACGGGTCGACGAGGCGTTTGTAGAGCGGCACCCGTGCAGCCGCGGCGGCGGCCTCGTAACCGGCCGCGAGGGTCGCCGCATACTCCTTATGGCTGAAATAGGCATCGGCCTGCGCGAGCGCCTCCTGCGCGTCCGCGACCGACGGCACTTTCTCCGCTATCGTGGTGCCCGCGCACTCACCCTTCACTCCTTGGCGCACGGCGAACTTCTCGTTCGCGTGACCCCAGTCCTGATAGAACTCCGGGTCGGCCTCGAACGTCGGGATCGCGCGGAACGGCTCAAGCAAGCCCTTGAGCCGGTCCTCGCCCAGCCGCGCCATGCAGGGGCCGAACTCCTCGCCGTCGCGGCGCTCCGCTGCGAACAGCCCCAGCAGCGCCTCCACGACTTTGACCCCGTTCTTGGCCGGATACCGCCCGATGATGTCCCCGATCCGCGCCTCATCGAGGTTGGCCTTGCCGCCCACGAAGAGGAGATACGACGGCACGGTACGGCCGTTCTCCGTCTGCGCGGCGCTGTGGAAGCCGATATCCGCGATGCCGTGCTGCGCGCAGCCGTTGGGGCAGCCCGAGATCTTGATCTTCACCGAGCGGGCGATCTCCCGGTACCGGCCCAGTCCGTTCTCGAGGGCGGCCGACAGCGCGGAGCCCAGGCCCTTGGCGGAGGCGATGCCGAGGCGGCACGTGTCCGCCGCGGGGCAGGTCGTGACGTCTTCGATCGTCTCGCTGCCGGCGTCGGCGAGCTCGAGCCCGCGCAACGCGTCGTACAGATCGGGCAGGGTGTCCTCCCCTACCCAGGGGAGGAAGAGGTTCTGCTCGATCGAGACGCGCGCCTCGTCGGACGAATAGCGCCGGGCGACATCGGCGAGGGCGCGCAGCTTCTCGCCCACGATGTCGCCAAGGCGCAGGCGCACGTGCACCCCCCGGAAACCGGGCAACCGGTGGGCGACGACCGAATCGCGGTGCCAGCGGGCGAACCCGGGCTCCTTGCGGCGGTCGTCCAGCACGCGCAGGCCGGCGGGGTGGGGCGTCTCGGGCGCGGGCGCGCGGAGGCTCTCCGCGTATAGCTCGTCCACCGGCACGGGGATCGGGCCGACGCGCTCGCGCTCCTGGTCCAGCGCCTCGCGGAACCTGTCCCAGCCCATGGTCTGCACGAGAAACTTCATGCGGGCCTTCATGCGCGACTTGCGCTCCCCGTAGCGATCGAACAGCCGCAGGATCGCCGACGCGAAGCTGAACATCTGATCGATGGGCATGAAGTCGGTATAGAGATGCGACAGCATCGGCGCGCCGCCCAGGCCGCCGCCGACGTGCAGCGCAAAGCCGCGGTTCGCCGCGCTGTCCGCCCCGTGCACGCGCGCAAGGAAGCCGATATCGTGCAGCCGCACGGCAGAATGGTCTTCCGCGCAGCCTTCGAAGGTGATCTTGAACTTCCGTCCCATCACCTGGTTGTGGTCGTTCCGGACCAGGTAGCGGAACAGCGCCTGAGCGTACGGCGCCACGTTGAACACCTCGGTGGGCGACGTGCCGGCGCGGTAGCACGCGGTGATGTTGCGCACCGTGTTCCCGCACGCTTCGCGCGTCGTAATGCCTGCTTCGGCGAGGAAACGCATCATGGCCGGCGCTTCCTCGAGCTTGAGATAGTAGATCTGGGCGTCTTCCCGCGTGGTGAAGTGGACGAACCCGCTGCCGTAGCGGTCGGCGGTGTCGGCGAGCTGCACCATCTGCTCGGCGGACAGTACCCCACCCGGGATCTTGATCCGCTGCATCTGCACGCCGTCCTGCCGCTGGGCGTAGGTGCCGAACTGAAGGCGGATCTTCTGCATCTTGACCTCGCCGATCTCGCCTCGGCGGTACTCCTTGATGTGCTCCTCGAACTCGGCGAGCTCGCGAAGGATCGTGTCGGAGAGCGGCTGCGGCATGGTCCTGTTCCTCAAGCCTCAATGAGAACTTCGGTTTTCGCCATACCCCCTGAGGGCTGGCCGTTGAGAAGCGAGCGAACGTGGACGACCTCGCCGACCACGAGCGTCGCGGGTGGCTCGAGGTTCGCCGCGCGGGCCAGCTCGCCGATGGTCGCAAGCGTGCCGACGACCGCCCGCTCTTCCGGCAGTGTTGCCCTCGCGATGACCGCTGCGGGGGTATCCGGGTGCGCGCCGTGCTCGATCAGGCGCGTGGTGATATTGGGCAGCGCGCGCACGCCCATCAGGAAGACGAGCGTCGGGATGCGGGCGAGCGCTTCCCAGTCGAGATCGGAATCGCCCTCGCATTCATGGCCCGCGGCGACGGCGAACGCCGATGCGTAGCGGCGGTGCGTGACAGGTATCCCAGCCGCTCCCGGTGCAGCGATCGCCGACGATATCCCAGGGATCGCCTCGAACGGAATGCCGGCATCGCGAAGTGCCTCGCCTTCCTCGGCACCGCGTCCAAACACGAACGGGTCGCCGCCCTTCAAGCGCACGACCACCTGGCCGGCCCGGGCGAGCGCGACCAACAGATCGTTCGTCCGCTCCTGCTCCACCGAGCGGCCCTCGGCGCGCTTGCCGACGAAGATGCGCTCCGCCCAGGGCGCCGCCCGTTCGACCAGATCGGGATGCACCAACCGGTCGTATACGATCACGTCCGCCCGGCGGAGGGCTTCGAGGCCCCGCACGGTGATGAGTCCGGGGTCGCCCGGGCCCGCACCCACGAGGTAGACCTTCCCGGCCTTCACCGCCTCCTCGGACCTCACCCCCTGGGCCCCTCGCCGCGATGCGGCGACGGGGGACGCAGCCTCGATCATCGTCTCAATCCGCTGCTTCGCGCCGGCCACGTCCCCGCGCCGCACGTACTCGATCGCGTCCGAGTCGACGATCTCATACCACAGGCGCATGCGGACCTTGGCGTCGGGGACGCGGGCCGCGACTTCGGGACGGAGCGCGCCGAGGAGATCGAGGAACTCGGCGTGCTCCCGGCCGATCAGCGTCCTGATGCGCTCCTTCAACCGTACGGCGAGCGCGGGGCTCTTCCCCGCCGTCGAGATGGCGACAGTGACGTCCCCCGCGCGGTGCACGGCCGGCGCGATGAAGCTGCAGTGCGGGAGGTCGTCCACCGCGTTCAGCAGGATGCCGCGCTCTTCGGCCTCCGCCCACACGGCGGCGTTGGCGTTCCGGTCATCGGTTGCTGCGATGGCCAGAAATGCACCCTCCAGGTCGCCGCGCTGGTAGGGGCGTCGCTGCACCTCGATGGCCCCCGTCGCCGCGAGGTCCTCGAGTTTCCAGGTCAGCTCGGGGCTCGTCACGACCACGCGCGCTCCGGCCTCGAGGAGCCCCGCGACTTTCTGCTCGGCGATGGCGCCACCGCCGATCACGACGCAGCGCCGTCCGTGCAGGTTCAGGAACGCGGGATAGAAACTCGTCACCGGCGCCTCACTGCTTGACGGTGAAGGTGTGCAATCCGCACTCGGTCTTGCCCATGCCGCTCCAGCGTCCCGCGCGCTCGTCCTCTCCCGGCCGGGTGGCGCGGGTGCAGGGCCAGCACCCGATGCTCGTGAAGCCGGCATCGTGGAGGGGGTGGTAGGGGATGCCGTGCTCCTTGATGTACTGCCACACCGTGTCCCGGGACCAGGTCGCGAGCGGGTACACCTTCACGACGGCGTGCCCGTCGGCCTCGTGGTACTCGAGCGGCTCGATGCCGCTCCGCGTCTTCGCCTGATCGGCGCGGACCGCGCTCACCCAGGCATCGAACCCGGGCAGCGTGCGCTGCAGCGGCTCCACCTTCCGGATCCAGCAGCAGCGGTCGGGGTCGGTCTGGTACAACGGCCCCGGTTCCGTCGCGGGCTTCAAATCGATGACGTTCAGTCCGTACTGGGCGGTGAAGCGTGCTTTGAACTCGAGCGTCTGCGGGAAGTGAAAGCCGGTGTCGAGGAAATAGATCGGCACGCTCTTGTCGATGCGGCTGAGCATGTACGCGAGCGCGACGCCGGCTCCACCGAAGCTCACCGTGAGCGCGGTGCGCTGGGGGAACGTGGTCACCGCCCACCGCAGAACCTCCTCGGGCGGCGAGGCGCGGAGCGCGCTGGCGCGCTCGTGTACTTCAGCGGGACTGAGCATACCCTGGTAGCATCCACCACTCTCCGTTACCCGGGGCGACGCCCCGGGGATAAAAAACCCCGCCCCTCGACTGAGGGAGCGGGCCCGATGCGCGTTGCACTCGCAAACAGCTGCTTATCTGTTCGTCCGATAACCTCCGGACAGTGCTCTGCCATCGCGTCCGCTCCCTGGGGAGCAACGACACTTGGCCCGACCGGGCGGACAGCAGCAACACATGGCGGTGCAGCGCGCGAACATGGCTCAGGACTTTCTCTTGGCTGATCGGTACGCTACCACCACCACGCAGGTGTGTCAACACAGTCGGACGCTTGACAGTCCCGAACACGTTTCGTAAGGTACTGAGCCACAACATGCAACGACCCCTGCGCGTTTCCTATCCGTCGCGCCCTGGCGCGAACGACCTGCTGGCCCGCCGAAAGCGGGCGTGCTCCCTCCACTCGTAGTTTCTTTCGCACCCAGTCGTACCGGTCGCACCTGTAGAGCCCCCCGACGCTCTCGCGGCCGTCGCTCGTCGGGCCTGTGAGGTCAGAGCTCACGTGATGGGACGCGCTGCAACCCCGCTCGTGCTCAAATTCGGCGGTACCTCCGTCGAGGACGCCGCTGCATTCGAACGTGTCACCGCGCTTGTACGCGCGCGCGCGGGTACGCACCCCGTGGTCGTCGTTGTCTCCGCGCTGGCCAAGGTGACCGACGCGCTGTTGCGGAGCTTCGAGACGGGCAACACCGAGTCCATCGCTCCGAACATCGAGCGGCACCAGGCCATCGCCGAGCGCCTGCTCGGCCCCGAGCAGCGGGCCGGCATTGCGCGCGAGCTTGCCCTCGTAGTGAAGGATGTTGCCCGCTTGATCGAGCAGGCGCGCCGGGAGCCCGCTCTCGCCCCCCAGCTGCGCGACGAGGTGGTGTCATACGGCGAGCGACTGTCGGCCTCGCTTCTGGCACAGGTGCTGTCGGCCGCGGGAGTCTCGGCACGGCTCGTAGATGCCCGCCGCTGTCTCATCACCGACCGGGCCTTCGGGCGCGCCACACCGGACGTGCACGAGACCGAGCGCCGCATCCGGGCTGAAGTCGAGCCAGTCCTCGCGGCTGGGGAGGTTGCCGTCCTCGGTGGGTTCATCGCCGCGACTCCCGAAGGGATCACGACGACGCTCGGTCGAGGCGGGTCCGACTACACGGCGGCCATTGTGGGCGCAGCGCTCGGCGCCGGCGAGATCCAGATCTGGACCGACGTCCCGGGGGTACTGACGGCCGACCCACGCCTCGTGCGCGGCGCGCATACGATTCCGCAGCTCTCCTACGCCGAGGCATCGGAGCTCGCCTACTTCGGCGCCAAGGTGCTTCATCCCAAGACGATCCAGCCGGCGCTCGAGCGCCGCATCCCGGTGCGGATCGTGAATTCGCGAGCGCCCGACGACCCCGGCACCGTCGTCACGGACGAGGCGGACCTGTGGCCGGGCGCGGTCAAGTCGATCGCGCACAAGACCGGGATTACGGTCCTGCAGATCACGTCCGCGCGCATGCTCGGCGCGTACGGCTTCCTGCGCGCCTTGTTCGAGGTCTTCGACCGCCACAAAGTGCCGGTCGACGTCGTTACGACGTCTGAGGTCAGTCTTTCCCTCACCGTGGAGGAAAGCGCTGCGCTCGGCCCCGTGGTGCGGGAGCTCGAGACGCTGGGCGAGGTCCGGGTGGAGCGGCGGAAGGCGATCATCTGCGTGGTCGGGGAGGGCCTGCGGACCACACCCGGGATTGCGGCGCGGGTGTTCGAAACGATCCGCGACATCAACGTTTCCCTGATCTCCCAGGGTGCGTCGCGCGTGAATCTGACGTTCGTCGTGGACGAGGATCAGGCGCGGGATACCGTGGCGCGGCTGCATGCCGCGCTGTTGGAAGCCCCGGGACCACGCCCCGGGACCAACCCCCGGCGTCGCGCTGCGGCCAGTGGCTCCGACGGCGGCGACTGGGGCGGGGGGCCCCTCGAGCTCGCGCGCGAGTTGGTAGCCATCCCATCCGTGTCCGGTGAAGAGCAGACGGTGGCGCAGTTTCTGGGATCCCATCTGGTGGACCTGGGCTACGACGTCGAGGTCCTGGACGAGGTACCCGGTCGCCCGAGCTTGCTCGCTACGACGGGTGCACCTCCCCGTGTCGTCTTCTGTACGCACCTCGACACGGTTCCGCCGCACTTCGATCTCTCCGAGGACGACACATACCTCTATGGGCGCGGTGCCTGTGACGCGAAAGGGATTCTCGCCGCACAGGTGGCCGCGGCGGAGCGCCTCCGGGCGCAGGGCATGGACGAGATCGGCCTCCTCTTTGTCGTGGACGAAGAGAAAGGGAGTCTCGGCGCCAAGGCCGCGAACCTCCATCCGACGGCCAGCGAGTGCCGCTGGCTGATCGTGGGTGAGCCGACGGAGAACCAGCTCGCGGTGGCTTGCAAGGGATCGTTGCGTGTGCAGCTGCGCGCGCACGGTACCCCGGGCCATTCGGCCTACCCTGAGCGGGGCCGCTCCGCGATTCACGACCTGCTCGATGTTCTGGAGGATGTCCGCGCGATCGCCTGGCCGCGCGACGCGTATCTGGGGGATACGACCTGCAACATCGGCGTCATCGGCGGAGGGGCGGGAGCCAACGTGATCGCGCCCGATGCGCGGGCCGAGCTGCAGGTGCGTCTCGTGACCGACCAGGGTCCCGTGCGGGAGCTCCTCGAGCGAGCCGTGCGGGGCCGGGCCCAGGTCGAGTACATGAGCTGCACGCCGCTCATGCGCCTCACCGCCGTGCCCGGCTTCGACCAATGTGTGGTGGGCTTCACCACCGACGCTCCGCATCTCTCGAGCTGGGGAAAACCGCTCTTGATCGGGCCGGGGTCGATTCACGACGCCCACACCGCGCGCGAGCGCATCTCGAAGGCCGAGCTCGAGCGCGGAGTGGAGCTGTACGTGCGGTTGGCGCGTCAGCTTGCTTCACCCGCTGACCCCCTCTCCCTTTCGGGAGAGGGGGAACGAGGGCCGGGCATCGGGGTGTCCCGCCCATGAAACTCGCGTTTCTCGGCAGTGGCCGTATGGGCAGCGCGGTGATCGCGCGAGCGCGCACCGACGGTCACACCGTGGGCGCCGTACTGGACATCGCCGACGCCGGCCTGCGCACCGAGCAGCTCGCTTCCCGCCTGCGCGGGCACGACGCCGCGATCGATTTCTCCGCGCCGGACGCCGTGCTCGACCATGTCGCGGCCTGCGCGCGTGCGGGCGTGCCCCTGGTCGAGGGCACCACGGGGTGGCAGGATCACGAGGCGAACGCGCGTCGCATCGTGGAGAGCGAGAAGGGGGCGATGGTGTACGGCGCCAATTTCTCGATCGGTGTGCAGCTGTTCTATCGCCTGGTGGACCGGGCGGGGGAGCTATTCCGCGGCCTTCCCGCGTACGACTCCTTTATAGAGGAAGCGCATCACGCCGCGAAGAAAGACGCGCCTTCGGGCACCGCGCGCGAGCTCGGCGCCATCCTGGCGCGCCGCCTGGGACACGAGCCCCCGGTGGCGAGCACGCGGGCCGGCCAGATTCCAGGCGAGCATCGCGTCGGCTTCGATTCAGCCGCCGACCAGGTGAGCCTGATCCACACGGCGCGCTCGCGCGACGGGTTCGCGGTGGGAGCGCTCGCGGCGGCGCGCTGGATAGCCGGGGCCGGCCGGCGAGGGATGTATGCCTTCGCCGAGGTGCTCGACGAGATTCTCGCGGCAGAAAGGAAGAAGCCATGACCATGCGCGTGGACTGGCTGCGTGGGTGCGCCACGGCGCTCGTCACTCCGTTCGCAGAGGACGAGGGCGTCGACGAAGCCTGCATGCGGACCCTGGTGGAGCGCCAGATCGGGGGCGGCATCAAGCTGCTCGTCCCCTGCGGCACGACGGGCGAGGCGATGACGCTCGATCCGGAGGAGCACATGCGGGTCGTGCGCGTGACGGTGGAGGTCGCGCGCGGGCGGGCGCGGGTGATTGCGGGAATCGGGAGCAACTCGACCGCGGTGACCGTGGAGCGGGCGCGCGCCGCGCGGGCCACAGGCGCTGACGGCGTGCTCGTCGTCGCTCCCTACTACAACAAGCCGACGCAACCCGGCCTCATCGCTCACTTCGGCGCTGTCGCGGCGGCGGTCCCGGGCTTTCCGGTCGTGCTTTACAATGTGCCCGGCCGGACGGCGTCGAACATCCAGGCGCCCACGGTGCTGACGCTCGCCCGGACGGTCGACAACATCGTCGGGGTGAAAGAGGCCTCGGGCGACCTCACGCAGATCATGGCGATCCTCCGCGAGCGACCGCGGGACTTCCGCGTGCTGTCGGGCGACGATGCGCAGACCCTGCCGCTCATCGCGCTCGGCGCGGAGGGGATAGTCGCGGTGGTGTCGAACGAGACGCCGGACTTGATGTCCCGGATGACCGAGCGCGCGCTCGAGGGCGACTGGGCGGGTGCGCGCGAGCTGCACTACCGCCTGCTGCCGCTCATGGAAGCGAATTTCATCGAGTCGAACCCCGGCCCCGTGAAAGCCGCGATGGCGCTCATGGGGTTGCTCGCGGAGCGCTTCCGCCTGCCACTCGTACCGGTACAGGACAAGACGCGCGAGCGGCTCCGCGAAGTCCTGAAGGCCCTGGGGGCGCTCGAGCGCCAGGCGCATGTCGCTGCGTGAGACGATCGAAGCGCTCGCCGCTTCGGGGCGCAGCTCCTTCACGGCCGCTGAGCGAAAGACTTTCGATGAGTTCCGTGGGCTCCTGGCCGGAGGCGAGATCCGGGCGGCGCGCCGCGACTCGGCCGGCGCGTGGCATGCGGAATCATGGGTCAAGCAGGGCATCCTGCTCGGGTTCCGCGCCGGAGTGCTGGTCGATTTCTCCGTGGACCAGACGCTGCGCTTCTTCGACAAGGACACCTATCCCGTGCGCCCGACCACACTCGCCGACCGGGTGCGCATCGTGCCGGGGGGCTCGACCATCCGCGATGGGGCCTACGTCGCGCCCGGGGTCGTGTGCATGCCGCCGATGTACGTGAACGTGGGCGCGTACGTGGACGAGGGTACCCTGATCGACAGTCACGCCCTCGTGGGTTCGTGCGCGCAGATCGGAAAGCGCGTGCACCTCTCGGCGGCGGCACAGATCGGCGGGGTGCTCGAGCCGATCGGCGCGGTGCCGGTGGTCATCGAGGACGAGGTGCTCGTGGGCGGCGGCTGCGGTGTGTATGAGGGGACCATCGTGCGTGAGCGGGCGGTGCTCGCGGCCGGCACGATTCTCACGGGCTCGACGCCGCTGTACGATCTCGTGAACGAGCGCGTCTTGCGCCGTCCTTCGGGCGGGGTCCTCGAGGTCCCCGCGGGCGCCGTCGTGGTCCCGGGTGCGCGAGCGGCGAGCGGCGGCTTCGCGGCCGCCGAGCACCTCTCGCTGTACACCCCGGTGATCGTGAAATACCGGGACGCACGCACCGATGCGGCGACGGCCCTCGAGCAGGCGCTGCGATGAGTCAGGCCTTCCGCCCGGCCCGCCGCCTCGTGGGGATCGAGAAGAGCGCCATCCGTCAGTTCTTCGACCGCGCTCCGGCGGGGAGCATCAACCTCGGGCTGGGTGAGCCAGATCTGCCGACCCCAGACGTCATCCGCCAGGCGGCGGTGCGCGCAATCCAGGGCGAGCAGAACGGCTACACGACCCATGCGGGCTTGCCGGCGCTGCGGGAGCGAGTGGCGAGCGAGTACCCGCACATGGCAGCCGGTGTCGATCGCGTGATCGTGACGGCGGGATCGCAGGAGGCGCTCTACCTCGCCCTCACCACACTGGTAGATGAAGGCGACGAGGTGCTCGTTCCCGATCCCGGCTTCGTCGCCTATCCCACGATCGTGCGGATGGCCGGGGGGAAGCCCGTTTCCTACCGGCTGCCCGGCGCGCGGGACTTCGAGTTGGATATCGACGCTTTCCGGCGCCAGATTTCGCCGCGCACCAAAGTCGTGGTGTGCATCTCGCCGTCAAACCCGACGGGGCGCGTGCTCGCGCCCCGCGACCTCGAGGCGATGGCCGCCGCCCTGCGGGACAGCGGGGCAATCGTGGTGAGCGACGAGATCTATCGGGACCTCTATTTCGGCGCCGCCCGGCCGGGCTCGATCTCCGAGTATTATCCAGCCACGGTCGTGGTGGCCGGGTTGTCAAAGTCCCTGAGCATGACGGGCTGGCGGCTGGGGTGGCTCGTGGGGCCGGCGGATATCGTGAAGAGCGCGCTCGTGCTGCACGGTTACGTCACCACGTGCGCGTCGGCCGTTTCGCAGAAGGCCGCGCTCGCCGCGTGGACGCCGGAGGCCGAGACTGCACGGGAGGGCATGCGCCGGACGTTTCGCGAGCGGCGCGATTCCCTCCTGTCGCTCCTCGGGGGCACGCTCGGCCTCAAGGCCGTTCCGCCCGACGGCGCGTTCTATACGATGGTGAACGTCGCGATCTATGGGTCCTCGCTCGCGGTGGCGGAGACGCTGCTCGGGCGGGGCGTGATCACGGTGCCCGGCGGGACGTTTGGCGCCGAGGGTGAGGGGTTCCTGCGTCTGTCGTTCTGCGCCGCGAGCGCGGCGCTCGAAGAAGGCGTGCGCCGCATGGGTCAGGCGCTCGCGCAGCTCAAGCCCCGCCAGGAGTTGCCGGTATGACGGAACGGATTCGGGTTGGCATTCTCGGCGCCACGGGGACGGTGGGGCAGCGCTTCGTGCAGCTGCTTCAGAACCACCCGCGGTTCGTCGTCACGGCGCTCGCCGCCTCCGATCGCTCGGTTGGCAAGACCTTCGGGGAGGCATGCACGTGGCGCCTGCCGGGCGACGTGCCCCGGGACGTGCGGGACATTCCCGTTCGCCCCCCCGAGCCGCCGCTCGACTGCGACATCATTTTCTCGAGCCTTCCCACCGAGATCGGCCGGGAGGTCGAGGGGTGCTTCGCCGAGGCGGGGTACCCCGTCATCAGCAATACCTCTTCATATCGCATGGACGCCGGGGTGCCCCTGCTCATTCCGGAGGTGAACCCCGAGCACCTCGCGCTGCTCGACCGTCGCAAGGGCAAGGGGTTCATCGTCACGAACCCCAACTGCTCGGCGATCGGGATCGCGCTGGCGCTGGCGCCGCTCGAGCGCCGCTTCGGGGTCGAGGCGGCGGTCGTGACCACGCTCCAGGCGATCTCCGGCGCCGGCTACCCGGGCGTGCCCGCGATGGACATCACCGACAATGTGATTCCATTCATCGGCAGCGAAGAGGAGAAGATCGAGCGTGAGACCCGCAAGATCCTTGGCACCGTACGCGAGGGCGCCGTCGAGCCGGCACCGATGGCGGTGAGCGCGCAGGTGCACCGCGTGAACGTCCAGGACGGCCACATCGCCGCTGTGCGCGTGAAGCTTCGTCGGAAGGCGCAAGCCGGAGACCTGCGCGACGCGTTCGCGACGTTCAGCGGGGTGCCGCAGGCGCTCAAGCTGCACTCGGCGCCTGCCCGGCCGGTGCTCGTCCGCGATGACCCCGACCGCCCCCAGCCGCGGCTCGACCGTGACGCGGGAGGCGGAATGAGTGTCACAGTAGGACGGCTCCTGCCGGACGCGGTGCTGGACTACCGCTTCGTCGTGCTGTCCCATAACACGATTCGTGGAGCGGCAGGCGCCGCCATTCTCAACGCCGAGCTGCTCGTGGCGAAGGGCTATATAAAGGAGGGTTCGCGATGAGATTCTCGGTACTTTTCATGAGTGTGACACTGCTCGCGTTATTGCGCCCAGTGGGTTCAAGCTCGGCGCGCACCGTTCAGGAACCGGGATGGTACTCGACCGCGCAGGCCGACTCGGGCGCCGATGCCTACTACCACCGGTGCGCCGCTTGCCACGGTGTGCACCTCGAGGGCCACAAGGGCAAGGCCCTGGCAGGGCCGCAGTTCTTCAGCCGCTACGGCGGCAAACCGATGAGCAAGTTCTGGCTCGAGGTATCCACCAAGATGCCGCCGTCCGCTCCGGGCTCCATTCCCCAGCCGGAGGCGCTCAACATCCTGGCCTACATCTTTCGCCAGAATGGCCTGCCCGGGGGCGCGGACCTGTCCGTCGCAACGCAGGACTTGGAGCGCGTCATTCCCAAGAAGCCACCGACGAAATCGTAACGCTTCGCCGCATGGCGCAATCGGCATCGCCTGTGCAAATTCGTGGCGATGGCCAAACACTCCAAGGAACGGCGGGGGAAAAGCGATCGCCGCGGCGGCGCTGACCGGCGCGTCCGCCAGGTGCCCGTCGAGGTCGATCGCCGCCAGGGCGGCGAACGACGGACCGGGCTCGATCGCAGGGTGGAGCTCGCCACCGCCGGCGATCAGCTGCACGCGGCCATCAGCTTGCTGAATTTCGCGGTCGAGAAGGGCGTGATGCTCGACGTGGACCGCTGGGTGCTCGAGACGGCCATCACCCGCCTGAAGATCGCCCTCGCCAAGCTCGACGAGGACCCGCCGTCGGACGACTAGCGTTCTGGTTCCTGGCGCTGGTGGGCGGATCGACCGTCGCCGTCACGCTCCCGCACCTGCCTCCGCAGCTTGCCACTCACTTCGACGTCGGCGGCACTCCGAACGCCTGGTCGTCACACGCCGGGTACGTGGTGGTGCTCACCGTGGTCGGGTTCCTGCTCCCGCTCGGCATCGTCAGGATGGTGGGGTGGTTTGGGGCGGTGCGCCCCGAGTTGCTCAACGTCCCCTACCGGGAGTACTGGCTCGATCCGTCCCGCCGCGCGGAAGGAATGCGGCGCATCGAGGGCCACATGTGGTGGCTCGCCTGCCTCATGGCCGCGCTGGTGGTGGGTATTCATCTGTTGCTGGTGCAGGCCCACAGCACCACGCCGCCGCACCTGCGTACCGGCCCGTTCTACAGCTTGCTCGCCGCGTTCCTTGCAGGCCTCGCGACCTGGATCGCCGCGTTCTACGCACTGCTCCGGCCGCCGGGGACTCGTTGATCAGAACAGTGCCCGGTCTCCTGCCGCTTTGAACATCCAGTACTCCGGGCCGGCCGACTCCTCGGGCCAGTCGGGAAGATGAGTCTCACCGCGCCAGGCGTCTGCGTCCCGATGCAGGTCGCCGCGCCAGGGCTCGTCGTCTCCGAACGTTGGCTCGAAACCCCACTGCTGGTTCATGGCAAGGAAGGCACGCAAGCGATGTGCCGGTAGCCGCTCGTGTCAGCGCGCCAGCCGGAGCCCGCGCGCGAATGGCGGATTGCGAGGACAGCGGCGGGTCGCTCGTGAGACCCCGGTCACGCCCCGCGCGTGTCGCCCGCCGCGACGACGGGATTGCGCAATACGCCCACGCCCGGAATTTCGATCTCCACCACGTCGCCCGGATGCAGCGGCCCGACACCCGGCGGCGTCCCGGTCGTGATGAGGTCGCCTGGCTCGAGCGTCATCACCTGCGAGACGTAGGCCACGAGCATCACGATCCCGAACGCCATGTCACTCGCACGGCCGTGCTGGCGCTCCACCCCGTTCACGCGGCAGCGGACCTCGAGCGTCGCGAAGCGCGCGGGGTCGATGGGCGCGACCCGCGGCCCCATCGCGCAGAACGTATCGAACCCCTTGGCGCGGGCCCATTGCTCGTCGCTCCGCTGCAGGTCCCGGGCGGTCACGTCGTTGACGCAGGTGATGCCGGCGATCGCGGCGCGCGCCGCGGCCTCGCTCGCCCGGCGGATGCGCTTGCCCATCACCACGCCGATCTCACCCTCGTATTCGACGTGCGTCGATTCGGGCGGCAGCACGATCGCCTCGCCGTCGCCGATCACGGAGGACGGCGGCTTGAGAAACAGGAGCGGCTGCTTCGGCACCGTGTTGCCCAGCTCGGCCGCGTGCTCGACGTAGTTCCGGCCGATCCCGATGATTTTCCCCGGCTTCGCGATGGTCATGAGGAGGGAATCTACCTTCAAGACCAGGCGATCCCCCAGGCCGCCGGGGCTCTTCGGGCGTCGCTTGGCTGATACCCGCGCGCCAGCTTGCTCCCCGCCAGCTCCGCGGTTAACATCGGACCCGACACATGACTCGCTTCGTCCTGCGCCGCGCTTGCGCGCTGTTCTTGTTCGTCGCCTGGATACCGGTGGCCACCGCGAATGCGTTGCCGTGCGTGGTGCTCTGCTTGCTTGAGGCCAGCTTGGTGCATGCACACGGGCAATGAACCCACGTGCGGCTGGGGTCGCCCTTATCGCCGTGTCGGTCGCGCTCTCACCGGCCTGCGCCAGGAAGGAGGGCGAAGCCGCGTTCCGTCCGCTGGCCGTCGGCCAGGCGATTGGCGCCTATGTGGTCGAGACCTTGGCGGGTGACACAGTGCGGCTGGGCGGCCCCGGGCGGATGACGGTGGTCAACATCTGGGCCACGTGGTGCACGTCCTGCCGCGAGGAGATGGCCGACTTCAACGCGCTCGACCGGGAATTCGGGCCACGCGGCGTGGTGGTATTGGCCGTGAGTGTGGACGCGGACAACGGCGCGCGGGTGCGGCGCTTCGTGGAGGAAGAGAAACTCGGCTTCACCATAGGCTGCGATCCGGAACGCCGCGTCGAGCAGGTCTTTCAAGTGGTCGGCGTTCCCGAGACCTTTGTGATCGGGAGGGATGGACGCCTGGTGTGGCGGCACATCGGGAACGTGCACGCCGTCATTGACTCGCTGCGCGCGGTGATTGGAGGCGCGGTGGGAGCCTCCTCGTGATGCGCAGGCGCCCTGTTCGCCGGCTCTTTGCCATCGTTTTCGGCCTGTGGTTCACGATTGCGGTCAGCGGGGCCGCCGTCGCGCACCGCTGTCCGATGCACGACGGCTTCCAGTCCAGCGCGCCGGCGCGGACCGGTCACGCGTCGCACCACGCTGACGGACACGGCTCGAACGCTCCCGGTCATGGTTCGCACGGACACCGCTGTGACTGCATCCGGAACTGCTGCAGTGCCACGAGCCCCGCGGCCCTGGAGCCGTACCCAGCGCGGCTGGCCTTGCCACTTGCAGCGGTCTTCCCACTCGCCCCCTCGGACGAGCGAGTGCCTCCTGCCACGCTTCGTTTCTTCCCCTACTTCCCGACGGGCCCGCCCTCTGCACTGACCGCGTAGTCGCAGTCGTCCGCGGCACTACAACTGGAAACCCTTTGCAGAGGGGCAACTATGCGTCCGACTATCCCTGGCGCGTGGGCGTATCACGCGCGAATGGCGGCCTTCGCGGCCGCGCAGCAGCCGTTGCGGTCCGAGGGCGCGAGGCTCCGCGTCCTGGGTCTGGTCTTGGGCGTGCTGGCGAGCGTGAGCGTCGCCGCCCGGGCGCAAACCCAGGGCGCGATTCGCGGCACCGTGTGGCTCGCAGCCGGGTCACCCGCCGTCCATGCGGCGGTCTCGCTCAGCGGGACAGTGCTTCGCACGACGACGGATACCACGGGGCGCTTCATATTGGGAGGAGTGCCTGCGGGCCACCACGATGTCGTGGCGGCCCTGGAAGGACGCAACGCCGGTGTTGCCCGCGTCACGCTGCGAGGCGGCGACACCGTGACCGTCTCCATCACGCTCGGCGGGCCCGTAGAGCTTCCCGGGATCACCGTTACTGCGGAGCAGGTCCCGTCCGCGGTCGCCGTCACAACATCGCAGGTGGCGACTCGGACCGACACGCCACTGCTCGAGACACCGCAGACCGTGCAGACCGTGACGAGCAGGGTGATTGAAGACCAGCAGCTAACGACCGTAAACGAGGCCACGCGTTATCTGACCGGCGTGATCGCGGCGACGAACTATTCGCAGTTTACGCTGCGTGGATTCGACGTCTATGACGACGCTATCATGACCAACGGCTTCCGCGGCAATCTGTTCCAGTACAGTCAGCAGGCCCAGCTCACCAACGTCGAGCGCGTGGAAGTGTTGAAGGGCCCGGCCTCGGCCCTGTATAGCGCCGGCGCTCCCGGCGGCGTGATGAACGTGGTGACCAAGCAACCCCAGGCCCGTGCCGCGCATGCCTTGACGCTGGGATACGGGCGGTGGGGCCAATACGAGGGACAGGCGGATCTGACGGGGCCGGTCACGAGTGGGAGCAAGCTGCTTTATCGATTCGTCGGAGAGTACACCACCACCACTGACAGCTACCGCGACTTCCAGTATCAGAAGAACCTGATGCTTGCGCCATCGCTGGCGTACGTGCTGAATCACGACGGCCGACTCACGCTGGAGACTGCGTACGCCCGGGAGAGCGCCCGATTCGCGTATGATCGGGGGAGCTTCATCCGGCAGCGGCCCGACAGCACTTTTGACTTTGCCGACGTGCCACTGAACTACTCCCACCAGAGCCCTGACGACTACTCGACCCAGATCAACGCCAGCGGAACCCTCACCTGGGATCAGCGTCTGACGCCCCGGCTGCGGGTAACGGCGATGGCGCGGTACATCTACCAATCGATCGACATGGGTGAGCACAACGGTGACTTCGGCACCGACCCGATGAATCTCGATTCGCTACCGCGCACGTTCGACACCTGGATCAACGACTGGTTCATAGTGCAAACCAGCGCGTTTGCGACCTATGGCTTCGCAACCGGTGGCGTGACGCACACGCTCCTCGCGGGCACCGACCTGAGCAATGCTGGCAGCTACCTCAACGAGTACGAGAACGGCCAGGCCTTCACGTTTCCCGATGTGGATCATCCGGACTACTCGCACGACGCCTTTGGCAACTACCCCCCTAACAACTACGTCCAACATGACGAGAGGCGGAACCGGCTGATTGGCGGCTACATACAGGACCAGGCCCGGGTGGGAAACCTGCGCCTGCTCGCCGCTCTCCGGTACGACACCTACCGCTCTACGGTCCGGCCCGTCGACTCGCTGGATTTCAGCCAAGTCACGGACACCTCCGCGGCCCACGCGCTCCTGCCGCGCTTCGGGGTGGTCTACCTGATTCGGCCGAGCGTTTCGGTGTACGGCAGTTACACGCAGTCTTTCCTGCCCCAGTACTCCAACAGCCGCGGTTCGGGGGGCCCCTTCCCGCCGCAGACGGGAGAGCAGTACGAGATCGGGAGCAAAGCGGCCTTTGCGGGCGGGCGGCTCTCCGCCACGATCGCCGCCTACACGATCGCCTACAAGAACATCCTGGCCCAGGATCCTGCGGACACAACGGGGCTGCGCCAGATCCCGGTGCCTGGGGCCCGCAGTCGCGGGGTCGAAGTGTCCCTCCAGGGGAACCTGCACCGCCTGGCCCTGGTCGCCGGCTATGCGTACAACGCCACCACGCTGACCGAGGCCAGCTCTTTCGGCAACAAAGGCGATTGGTACGCCAACGCGCCACACCACGTCGCCAACCTATGGGCCGCCTACGACGTGGTCAGCACCCCCGGGACGCTCCTGACCCTCGGGGCCGGCGGCCGGGTGGTCAGCGAGCGATTAGGTGACATCACGGATCAGAAGTGGTTCATGGTCCCAGCCTATACCCTTCTTGACGCATCGGCCGTCCTGCGCTTCCACCGGTATTCGATGACCGCGGCCGGGAGCAACCTGCTCGATCAAAAGTGGTTTCCCGGGGGCTACTATTCGCGGGTCCTGATCATGGTGGGCGACCCACGAAGCGTCAGGCTCGCGGTGACGCGAAGCTTCTGAGCGCTTCATGCGGATTCGGATGACGCGCGCCTTCTTTGTCTGGCAGCATCGCTGGACCGGTCTCTGCCTGACGGGATTCCTCATCGTTGTCGGGCTGACCGGCAGTCTCCTCGCATTCAACGTCGAGTTGGAGCGGATGTTCGCTCCGCAACTCTTCGCCGCCTCGAGACCCGGTGTTGCACGGCTCGATCTCGCCGCTCTGGCCGAACACGTCCAGGCCCTGGTTCCGCAGGCGAGGGTGGACGCAGTGCTGATGACCGAGGACGATCAGGCAAGCGTGTACTTCACCGGCCGTACAGACCCCGCGACCGGGCGGCCGCGCGACCTCGGTTTCACCGAGTTCTTCGTCAACCCATGGACGGGCGAGGAACTCGGCCGTCGCATCCGCGGCGATCTCTCACAGGGCCTGATCAACCTGATGCCCTTCATCTACGAGCTGCATTGGACGCTCACGCTCGGAACCGTCGGACAGTGGACCTTCGGCATCCTGGCACTGATCTGGACGCTGGACTGTTTCGTGGGGTTCTATCTCACGCTGCCTGTGTCCTTCTCACATTTCTGGCGGCGGTGGCAACGGGCATGGCTGATCAAGCGTGGGGCCGGTGCCTTTCGACTGAACTTCGACTTGCATCGGGCGACGGGCCTCTGGGTATGGCCGATGCTCTTCGTCTTCGCGTGGTCGGCCGTGATGATGAACATCCGGCCGGTCTACGAACCTGTGATGCGGGCTCTGTTCGACTTTCAATCCATGGTCTCGTTCACGGAGACGCAGCACCCGAACGCCGTGCCGCACCTCGATTGGCACGCTGCCCTGCGGACGGGTGAGCGCCTGATGGCGGAGCAGGCCGCGTTTCACAAGTTCAGGGTCGGGAAGGCACTGAGCCTGATGTATTTCCCGGATATCGGCGCCTATCTCTATGAGGTTCGAGGCAGCCGGGATGTCTTTGAGCGCTCGCCAAAAGGTGGAGGCACCGCTGTGGTATTTGATGGTGACACCGGCGCACTGAGAGAGCTTTCCCAGCCCACCGGTGAACGCAGCGGCAACACGATCGAAAGTTGGCTCTACGCCCTGCACATGGCGCGCGTCTTCGGTATGCCGTATCGAATCCTGGTCTGCCTGCTAGGACTCCTCATCCAGGTGCTATCGATCACCGGCGTGTACATCTGGTGGAAGAAGCGCGGGGCGCGACAGCGCGCTGCGTCGCGGCGAGGCGCGGTGGGAGCCGCCTCGTGATGCGCGGGTCCCCTGTTCGCCGGCTCGTTGCCCTCGTCTGCGGCCTGTGGTTCACGATTGCGGTCAGCGGGGCCGCCGTCGCGCACCGCTGTCCGATGCACGACGGCTTCCAGTCCAGCGCGCCGGCGCGGACCGGTCACGCGTCGCACCACGCTGACGGACACGGC
>Ga0335084_10000273_pt1 | contig 41179 bp, 30 predicted proteins | sample Lox_Sample_44_FD_206721 | JGI IMG/M metagenome (GOLD analysis project Ga0335084, IMG submission 206721) | Soil microbial communities from Loxahatchee National Wildlife Refuge, Florida, United States - Lox_Sample_4.4 | ecosystem: Environmental > Terrestrial > Soil > Wetlands | place: USA...
ACCGCCGTGAAAGGGCGATGTCCTAGGCCTCTAGACGATGGGGACCGAGCTAGAAACCGGAGATTCGAAACTAGAGATCAGGCGAGATGGAAATGCCGTTCAAGCAACTCTAGTCGCTGCATCTTCAGGATCTAGATTTGGTGGAGGTAAGCGGGATCGAACCGCTGACCTCTTGCATGCCATGCAAGCGCTCTCCCAGCTGAGCTATACCCCCACGCAAGAGCGGCGGATTATACGGCAGCGCTGTCGGCGCTGCAAACCGCTGATCCAACAGTCTATCCCTTCTTTGCAGCGTCCAGCTCTGCCCCGAGTCGGCGCAAGACTTCCTCTTTACCCATCAGTTCCTGCGTAGCGTCAATCGAGGGGGTCTGTGTTTCGCCGGTCAACATCACACGCAGAGGCATCGCCAACTGAGGCATCTTGAGGTTGTGCTCCTTGACTATCTTCTTGAGAGCGTCCGATATGGCTTCTCGGTTCCAGGCGACGTCCGCAATGAGCGAAGCGTAAGCACTTATCGCCGAGAGCGACTGTTGAGAGTAGTAGGTTTGACGGAGCTCTTCGCGTGGCTCCAAACGCCGATAAAAGTACACCGCAGCGTCGGCCAACTCTTCCAGCGTGTTGACTCTCTCTTTGAGCAACCCAACGACCTGGTCGAGCGGCGGCCCGCGATCAGGATCGCAGCCGTCGGCGAGCAGGTACCGCTTCGCGAGCAGGGCCAACCGCCCATTGTCCGAAGCCTTGAGGTATTGCGCGTTCATCCACAACAGCTTCTCGGGGTTGAACTGCGCCGCCGAGCGGCTGATGTGCTCGAGGTCGAACCAGTCGACGAACTGCTCGACCGAGAACAGCTCCTCGTTGCCATGCGACCATCCCAGACGCGCGAGATAGTTGACCAGCGCCTCGGGGAGGTAGCCGTCCAGTTCGTACTGCATCACGCTCACGGCGCCGTGACGTTTGGACAGCCGTTCCCCGTCGGAGCCGAGGATCATCGGAACATGCGCGAACTTTGGCAGCCCAGCGTCGAGCGCCCTGAAGATATTGATCTGGCGCGGCGTGTTGTTGACATGGTCATCGCCGCGGATCACATGGGTGATGCTCATGTCGATGTCGTCGACCACGACGCCGAAGTTGTAAGTCGGAACGCCGTCAGTACGCAGGATCACGAGATCGTCCAGCTCAGCGTTCTGGACGATGACGGTGCCCTTCACCAGATCATCGACGATGACCTCACCGTCGAGCGGATTCTTGAACCGCACCACCGGGGTCACACCGGGCGGGGGGATCTTGCCCTTCGCGTTTTCCGGACGCCAGCGGCCGTCGTAGCGCGGTTTCTCGCCACGCGCGCGCTGCGCCTCACGCATGGCGTCGAGTTCTTCTTTGCTTGCATAGCAGTGATACGCATAGCCCCCTCGGATCAACTGCTCGGCCACCTCCCGATAGCGCTCGAGCCGTTGCATTTGGTAGAAAGGCCCTTCGTCGTAGTCCAAATGCAGCCACTGCATGGCATCCAGGATGGCCTGTGTGGATTCCTGAGTGGAGCGCTCGCGATCGGTATCCTCGATCCGCAGGACGAACTTGCCGCCGAGCTTGCGCGCATACGCCCAGGAGAACAGCGCCGTTCGAGCACCGCCAATATGCAGATAGCCGGTGGGACTGGGGGCAAAGCGCGTGCGAACCATGGTTAGCTCATTGCAAATGCGCTCGTTAACAGCAATCGTCGATCATTATGTTGCCGAGATCCGGCCTGCTCGCACCCGTGGGGGAGATCCGTGGCCCTGGAGAGCGCTTTTGGATAAAATGCGCAATCCGTAGAGTCGTGGCGTTTGCCACGGGCGGGCGGTTAGCTCAGCGGTAGAGCACGCGCTTCACACGCGCGGGGTCACTGGTTCGATCCCAGTACCGCCCACCAAGTCTTTTACCACCTCGCCGAAGGCCTCGAGACGCTTCCACACGCAGCCTCCCTTGGCAGCCTTGTCGATGTCTTCGAGCTGGTGCAGGTGCGCCGCCAGCTCCTCGTGCGTGGCGGAAATGACGATCAACTCGAAGGCGCCCTGACCCAGGTCGATATCGGTGATGCGCTCCTCTGGCAGTCCGATGTCCATGATGAGCACCTCCTGGCCGCGCGTCATGGCAAGGTACACCTCGGCCAGCAGCTCCGCATCGAGCAGCGCACCATGCAGAGTACGCGCGGAGTTGTCCACCTGGTAGCGTTCGCACAGCGCATCGAGACTGTTGCGCTTGCCCGGATGCAGGTCGCGGGCCATACGCAGCGTGTCTGTAATCGTGGGACAGTGTGTCGCAATAGGCTCCAATCCGGCGAGCGCGAGCTCGTTGTCGAGGAAGCAGACGTCGAACGGCGCGTTGTGAATGATCAGCTCCGCGCCGCTTATGAAATCGAGGAGCTCCGACGCAACCTCCCGAAAGCGCGGCTTGTCCCGAAGGAACTCGAACGTCAGCCCGTGCACCTCCAGCGCACCGGTTTCGATGTCCCGTTCCGGGTTCAAGTACTTGTGGAAATACCGCCGAGTCAGCCGGCGGTTGGCGATTTCGACCGCGGCAATTTCGATCACCCGGTGGCCGAGGGTCACCTCGAGGCCGGTGGTTTCTGTATCCAGGACTATTTGCCGCATCAGGGGTCAGGAAATTGCTCTCTGGCACACCCTCGAAGCCAATACACTTCAGCGCGCGGACACAAGTTCACGCGCTCGCCTTTGTCTTGGGACGCTGTTGGTCCTGACTTCCGTTTGTTGCCGCCTGACTCACGACGCCGAGATTGGCCAGTTCGTCCGCGCGCTCGTTCTCTGGGTGGCCGGCATGGCCTTTGACCCACAGCCACTCGATTTCGTGCCTCGCGGCCAGGGTGTCGAGCTGCTGCCACAAGTCGATGTTCTTTACCGGCTTCCGATCCGCCGTACGCCAGCCGCGCCGCTTCCAGTCGACGATCCAGTGGCTGATTCCCTTTTGAACGTACTGGGAGTCGGTCGACACCCTGACCTTGCAGGGTCGCGTGAGCGCGGCCAGACCTTGGATCACAGCGGTGAGCTCCATGCGGTTGTTGGTGGTTGCGGGCTCGCCTCCATACAGCTCCTTCACGCGTTGCCCGACGCGCAACACCACGCCCCAACCGCCGGGGCCTGGATTGCCTTTACACGCCCCGTCGGTAAACAGCTCCACTACATGGCTCACGTGTCGTTCCGCTCCCGCTCGCGGGAGCGTGCTGCGAGCTGTTCCTCGCCGTCCTGGACGCGCTGCGGAATGGTCGCCAGCGCCTTGCTCTTTGCGCGGGCGGTTCTCCACTGTGGTGTGATGACGCGCATGCCCTGCACTCGCTTGATGCCGTGCAGGAAGTAGACGCCGCCGGCGAAAGGCCACCAGCGGTCGCCCGCCGCTTCCAAGAAAGACAGCCGGTCGATCCATCGCTCGTTGACCACGGGCGGGATGTAGCAGCACATGCGCCCGGCGGCGATCTCGATACCGAGCAACGCCATCCAGTCCTTCAGCCGCGGCAGATTGATGAACTGGCCGCACCAGGGGACCTGCTCGCGCCCGCGGTCGAACGTCTGGCGCGCGCCCCAGAGGCTCCAGGGATTGAAGCCGGAGACGATTACGTGCCCTTCGGGCATGAGTATCCGCACCACCTCGCGCAGGACCTGGTGAGGACTTTCGCTGAACTCGAGCACGTGGGGCAGCAGTACCAGATCGGCACTGTTGCTCAGAATCGGAAGGGAGTGGAAGTCGCTGCGCACCTGCGCCGCGCCAGGAGCATCGGGGCCCAGCGGCACAAGACGGCAGTGAAAGGACATCCGATTCGCGCGCAGGAAGTCCTGGCGGGCCAGGCCCAGCTGCAAGGCATTGAAGCCGAAAACGTCGGCTACCTCATGGTCGAAATAAGCCTGCTCGGATGCCAGGAGATAGGCGCCCAACGGAGTTTCGAACCACGCCTGCAGATCTGCGCTCAACGCGCCATTTGACAACATGGGCACCACTTCGAAAGATAGTCCGCTGGCCGCGCTACAGATCGCTCCGCTCTGGGCGTTTTGGTGTCTCCCCGAGGGCCTGGTGTACAAGTTCTCGATGTCCGGACACACCGCCGACGGCAGCGTCTATTATGGGGGAAAGCTTCTTTCTTGTGGCGACACGCGCCCTTACGTGTGGCGCAGCGACGTCGGGCGAACACGACAGGAGATCGATGCATTGCAGCCACAAGCACAGGTTGGTCAACATCCGCTTGGGGAAGTTGGCCGAAGGCATCAGTGAGACAGCGCTGCTTGGGAACGTGAGGCTTCGCCCGGGGCAGGAAGGTGGCTCGCGGGCGCCACCGGCAGGCTGGAGGGCAACGGCCTGTTTCTTGCGTTACGTCAGAGGAGTGTGACAGGAAAGGTCAAAGCAACGTGAAGTCTATCGACTAAGTACTTGACCATCAAGGCATTACAAAGCTAGCATCTTAACGGGCGCAATAACTGAAGAAGCTTCCAATGGCGTTGAAACCCGCATTCGCAGCTGCTATTGCCTTCCTAGTAACCTGGCCCGCGTCCGCCGCCGAGTGGGGTCAGGCGCCCCCTGCATTGATCCAGGCGCAGCGGCCTGCTGACGCTACCCCGGCCTCCGCGACGCCTTCGGCGACGCCGACCGACAATTCCGTTCCCCTTCTCGGCAACGTGCAGATGATCGCCGACCCCGTGGTCGAGGCGCTCGCGGCGCCTGTGGCACCGAGGTACAGCGACCTGTGGCAGCGTATACGGGCCGGCTTCGCCTTGGAGGAGGTCGACAGCCCCCTGGTGGCGCGCCATGAGGCCTGGTATCTCAACCGTCCCGAATACGTACAGCGCATGATCGAGCGCAGTCGGCTCTATCTGTATTTCGTGGTGGAAGAGCTGGAGAAGCGCGGAATGCCCACCGAAATCGCGCTGCTGCCGATGATCGAGAGCGCGTACAATCCGCAGGCCTACTCGCGCATGCGCGCCGCCGGCATGTGGCAGTTCATCTCCTCGACCGGAAGGAAGTACGGCCTGCAGCAGAACTTCTGGTACGACGGCCGCCGGGACGTGCTGGCGGCTACCCGTGCGGCGCTCGATTACCTCCAGGTTTTGCACGACAACTTCGGTAGCTGGGAGCTGGCGCTCGCTGCCTACAACTGCGGCGAAAACGGCGTCGAGCGCGCGGTAGCCCGCAACCGCGCCAGGCACAAGCCCACCAACTACTTCAGCCTGAAGCTGCCGAGGGAGACGCGTAACTATTTACCCAAGCTGCAGGCGGTGAAGAACATCATCTCCAACCCCCAAATGCTCGACTTCGAGCTCGAGGCGATTCCCAACGAGCCCTACTTCACCGTGATCGAGGCCCCGGCTCACATGGATGTGGTGAAGGCTGCCCAGCTCGCCGACATGCCGGTGGAAGAGTTCCGCTCGCTCAATCCGGCCTACTGCCGCCCGGTGATCATCCAAGCCACCGCGCGCCAGATTCTGCTGCCGGTGGACAAGGTGGACGAGTTTAACTCCAACCTGGAGCAGAATTCCGAGCCCCTGGTGACCTGGCAAACATACACTTTGAAGAAAGACGAGACGCTGGAGAAGGTTGCCGCCAAGTTCAATATCGAGGCAGACCGCCTCAGGGAAGTGAACGGTCTCAGCGGGCGCAAGCGCGTGCAGCCCGGTCAGATGTTGCTGGTTCCTCTCGAGTCCGAAGATGCGGAGACCAATCTGGACGAAACCTACCGGCTGCGCGACTTCCAAGCCTCGCCTGAAGAATACGCTGCTTCGGTGCGCTACCGCGTGCGCTCGGGCGATACCCTTTCCAGCATCGCGCGCCGGCATCACACCAGCGTCGCGCGCATCAAGACCATCAACAGCCTGAAGAGCAACCAGCTGCATGCAGGCCAACGGCTGGTGATCTACCAAGACTCGCGTCCCGCGCGCCACGCCACGTCGCGTCGACGCCACATCCATCGCGTAAGCAACTGACACGGGCCATGCGCCCGTGGGTGGCACCGGTGCGAACCGGCGCTCGCTACTACGCTCCCTTGCCGTAAAGAAAGCACCGCACCTTGTGTGTCGCCGAGATCCTCGTCGCGCCCGGATAGGTCTGCCGGCATTCGGGCATCACATTCGGGCAACGCGGGTGGAAGTGGCAGCCCAAAGGTGGGTTGACCGGTGATGGCAGCTCGCCGCGCAGCCGGATGACTTCGCGCTGGTTAGCCGGATCGATGACGGGGACTGCGGAGAGCAGGGCGCGGGTGTATGGATGACGCGGCGCGCCGAGCACTTCGTCCACGCTGCCTTGCTCCACGATGCGCCCCAGGTACATGACCGCTACCTCGTGCGCGAGAAATTGCACCACCGAGATGTTGTGCGTGATGAACAGGTAGGCCAACCCCAGGCGCTGCTGAAGGTCTTTGAGCAAATTCAGAATCTGCGCTTGCACCGAGACATCGAGCGCGCTGGTGGGCTCGTCGCAGATGAGCAGCTTGGGCTCCACTGCGAGCGCGCGTGCGATGGCGAGACGCTGCCGTTGCCCACCGGAGAACTCATGCGGATAGCGATATTTCATGTCCGGCGAGAGACCGACTTGCACCAGGAGTTCGTCCACTCGCCCCAGACGCTCACGCTGGGCAGCGCCGACTCCGAGTGTGGTCATGCCTTCTTCCACGATCTCGGTCACGCGCATGCGCGGATTCAGCGAACTGTAGGGGTCTTGGAACACGATCTGGAAGTCCTTGCGCAGCGGTCTCAGCGAGCCTGCCGTCAGGCTACCCAGGTCCACGCCCTCGAAAGTCACGCTTCCACCGGTGACTGGCACCAGCTGCAGAATGCCCTTGCCCACCGTTGTCTTCCCGCAGCCGGACTCGCCCACTAGCGCCAGCGTGCGATGCGAATGGATCTCCAGCGAGACGCCGTCCACCGCTTTCACCTGCGCAACCACGCGCTGGAAGATCCCCTTTCTTATCGGGAAATAGACTTGCAGATCCTTCACGTCAAGCAGCGAGGATGCCTCAGAGAGGCGGCTGGCAACATCCGCGGAGTCGGCATCCGTCCGTGCAGCCGACTTATCCTGACTCCTGGCGCCTGACTCCTGATTCCTGGAGTCGTACAGATGGCATCGCACCGCGTGCCCGCCCCCGATCTCGATTGCTGCCGGGGCCTCCTCCCGACAGCGCGACCAGGCGAACTCGCAGCGGCTGGCGAAGCGGCAGCCGACAAACTCCTCTGCCAGCGACGGCACTGTCCCTGGGATGACGGCAAGGGCGCGGTTGCGCCCGGCGACGTCCGGTACGGCCCGCAACAACTTCTGCGAGTAAGGATGCGCAGGACGGGCGAAGAAGGCCGCGGCCGGCGCAAGCTCGACGATTTCTCCCGCGTACATCACGGCCACACGGTGCGCCATCTGCGCCACCACCCCCAAGTCGTGGGTGATCAGCAGCACCGACATGCGCGTCTCGCGCTGAAGCACTCTCAGCAGCTCGAGAACCTGCGCCTGGATGGTAACGTCCAACGCTGTGGTCGGCTCGTCGGCGATCAGCAGGGCGGGGTTGCACGCCAGCGCGATCGCGATCATGGCGCGCTGTTTCATTCCACCCGACATCTGAAACGGGTACTCGTCGAGACGTCGTCGGCTGTCCGGAATTCCGACGGATTCGAGCAGCTCGAGCGCGCGGCCGTGCGCAGCTTCCCCGCGCAGGTCGGTGTGCCGCTCGAGCACCTCGACGATCTGCGCGCCAACCGTCATCACCGGGTTGAGGCTCGTGCCAGGCTCCTGGAAGATCATCGCCATCCGCCGCCCACGCACGCCGCGCATGGCCGTTTCGGGCAGGGTCAGCAGGTCGGCGCCATCCATGCGGACCTCGCCCGACACGACGCGGCCGGCGTCCGGCAGCAGCCGCATGATCGAAAGCGCGGTAATCGACTTCCCGCTGCCTGACTCGCCCAGCAAAGCGAAGGTCTCCCCCGCCTCGATGCCGAAAGACAAGCCGTCTACGGCTCGCACCACGGTATCCCCGCTCGCCAGCCAGGTGTGCAGGTGCTTGACCTCCAACAATGTCGGGGTTGCGCTCATCGACAGCCCGCTCCTCTCATCTCAGGTTGGCCTGAAACGCAGCCAGGCGAACCGCGGACTGGCTCCCGAACGGATGCGCGGATCGAACGCGTCGCGCACCGAGTCGGAGAAGAGATTTGCCGACAAGACCAGCAGGAACATGAAGACAAACGCAGCCAAAAGCGACCACCACACCATCGGGTCTCGCGCCAGCTCCAACCGCGCGCTGTTGATCATGGTGCCGAAGCTGATCATCGAGGGATCGACTCCGACGCCGACGTAGGACAGAATCGCTTCGGCCAACACCAGCGCGCTGAATTCCATCACCACTGTGATCAGCACGATGTGCATCACGTTGGGCGCCAGGTGACGGGTGATGATGCGCCAGTCCGACACGCCGAAAGCGCGTGCGGCTTCGACATAGTCCAGCTCGCGCAGCTTGAGCGCCTCGCCGCGCAACAAGCGACACAGTCCCGTCCACGCGGTGATGCCCAGGATCAGGCACAAGAACAGCAGGCGCACGTCGGCGCGCTGGGTGACGGTTTCGAACATCTCCGGATTGCGATCCATCCAGGCCTGGGTGATCAGCACGGCCGCCGCAATCAGAAGCACGCCGGGAATGGCGTTCAGGGTCGTATAGACGTAGGTGATGACGTCGTCCACCCAACCCCGGAAGTACCCCGCCATCAAGCCCAGCAACAGCGCGAAGGGCAGCATCACCAGGGTCGTGAGCGTGCCGATGACGAGTCCCGTGCGAATGCTCTTGAGCGCCTCATAGAACACGTCCTGACCCACCTTGTCGGTACCCATCACGTGATAACGCGCGCTCAGCAGCGTCAATGGGACAGCGACCACCAGGATCGCTCCGGCGGTCAGCAGCATGGCGCGCCAGGGCACCTCCGTCTCACCGTGGATGATAGAGGACAGCATGCGGCTGAAATCGGACTTGTACACCCCCGCCAGCCACGCCGCAGCCGTCATCGTGAGCACGATCCACAACACGGCCGCAACGCCGATTGCCCCGATCAGCCCTCGCATCACATCGGGCAGGAGCTCTTGCGCCGGGTCTTTGAGATGAGCGCCTCCGTACTTCAGCCGCGGAAACTCGCGGGCCTGTGTGCCGTCGGGTCGTTCGATCGTTTCCTTGGAAAAGGAATAGGCGGCGAACGGGGCCGAGTAGGTCTTCTCCAAGCGCCTTCCGAGCGGTGCAACCAGCGCGTCGAATACGCTGCGCACTTCGACCGCGTACGCGGCCTTGCCCTCCAGCGAGCGCACCTCGAGGCGCGGGCGATAGTGGAGAGAGTCGAGAAGCCCGATCGCGACGAAAATGCTCAGGATAACGAGCGAGCACATGCCATAACGGCTGCGTATTACCTTGCGCCAGGGTGCACGCAGGTGTTCCTGACCGCGGATGTACCACACGCTCGCGATCACCACCGCCACCAGCACAAAGACCAGGGCGTCGGTCCAGAGAATGACGGGCTTGAAGGGCATCTCGATCTACTGGAGTCGCACGCGCGGGTCGGCGAGCGTGTACGAAAAGTCGGTTAGGATCAGACCGAGGATGTAGAGCACGGCGCCCAAAAACACCATTGCGCGCACCACCAGAAAGTCCTGGGAGCGAATGGCCTCGATGGTGTAGCTCCCGAGCCCAGGGATACCGAAGAAGGACTCGAATACCAGGCTGCCGATGAATAGCGTGGGGATCGCGACCACCACGCCGGTCAGCACGGGGATCAGACCGTTATGCAAGACATGGCGGAACAGCACGCGAGCTTCCGATAGCCCTTTGGCGCGCGCGGTGCGCACGTAGTCCTTGCCGATCTCCTCCAGGAAGATTGTGCGATACAGGCGGGTGCTCCCGCCGACCCCGGCGAGCACGCCGATGGCCACCGGCAGCACCACGAACCGCCAGGCATCCAGCCCATAGCCGAACCCGGAGATCGGCACCAGGTGCCACGCCTTGCTGATCAGCCATTGCCCCCCGATGATGTAGAACAGCCCGGAGATGGACATCGCGGTCACGCACAGCACTACGCCCAGGAAGTCGACGTAGGTGGCGCGGAAGAACGCCAGGATGAGCGCAGCGGTGAGGTAGCTCATCAGCCCGATGAGGAAGCTCGGAACGGTGACCGCGAGGCTGGGGCCCATGCGCAGCCTGATCTCCCTCGCGATCTCTCGCCCATCGTCGGCGCGCCCGAAGTCGAACCAGAACATGCTCGCGGATTTCTGAAAGAAAATCGTATCGGTGACTTTCTCCTGACACAGCTTCGGGAGCGCGCTCCACCCGAACAGCGGTCTTTCGCACTTGGCGCCGGCGTTGAACAGCATCGGCTTGTCATAGCCGCGTTCCTCCTTCCACTTCTGGATCGCTTCCGGAGTGACGCGCTTCTGACCGAGCTGCATGCGCGCCATGTCGTCGGGCGAATTGACGAAGAAGAACAGCGCGAAGGTGATCAAATTCACCCCGATCAAGACCGGGATCGCTTGCCACAGACGGCGGACGAGATACGCAGCCACGCTCAGGCTTCTCCCGGGACCTGAGTCAGCGCGCCGGAACGCTCCCTGCGGCGATAGACGACGACTGCGGGAATGAGACCGAGGACCAGCACCGCCACAGCGATGAGCAGCGGCCAGATCACTGGCCGGTTCCATTTCCGTTGCAAAGTTTCGCGCAGCACCGGGTCCACCCGCTGGTACTTGAGCGTGTTGTTAGCCATCTTCGCCGGCTTACGGTTGAACACCCACTGGTGAGCCAGACTGTACTCCTTGGGATGCAACCCCCAGATCCAGGGCACGTCGCGTCGCAGGATCTCCAGCATCTGATCGACGATCGCTTGCCGTGCGGGGCCGTTTTCCATCTCGCGCATGCGCTCGAACAAGCGGTCGAACTCCAGGTTGGAATAGTTGGAGGCGTTCTCGCCGCTGAACTTCACCTTGCCCTGTGCACCGTGGAACAGGAACATGAAATTTTCGGGATCAGGGTAGTCGGCGTTCCAACCCCAGCTGTACAGCTGTTCGGTGCCCTTGCGGATCTTGTCCTGGAACCGGTTGTAGTCGGTGGGGCGTACCACCAGCTGCAAGTTGATCTTTTGGAATTGTTTGCTCAGCCAATCGATGGCGGCCTTCGCCTCCGGGCCGGAGGCGGCGCTGTCGAAGTAGATGATGAGTGGCGTGCCACTGGACGAGTCGATCCCGTCGGGATAGCCGGCCTCCCCCAGCAGTTTCTTGGCGTAGTCGACCGACTTGCGCTGCGGCGCTCCGTTCACCCAGTCGTACATGTGGCGGTTGATCCCAGCCTCGCCCTCCTTGTAGCCGAAGATGCCCGGAGGGATCGGCCCCTGCGCCGGGATGCCGCGGCCGTTGCGAAAGATCGAGATCGACTCCTCCTGGTCGATGGCGATCGAGATGGCCTGGCGCAGCTTGCGGGCGCGCTCCGAATCGCCTCCCACTACGGGGTCGAGCATATTGAATCCGGTGTAGGCGACCGAGGTCGCGACCGAGGTCTGCAGGCGGATGCCTTGGCGCTCCATCGACGGCGTGAGCTGCGGATCACCGGTGCCCGAGAGCTGGATCACCTGATCGAAGTTGTCGGACGTGATACCGGACACGTCGTAGTAGCCCTGCAGGAACTTGTTCCAGTAAGGGATGGCTTCCTTCTCGAGGCTCAACACCACCTTGTCGATGAAGGGCATGGTTTTCCCAGCATCCTTGAGCAGGCCTGCCGCCTCGTCTCCCGGCTCGCCTTCGCTCGGATACGCTTCACCCGGGAAGTTGGGATTGCGCTCGAGCACCATCTGGCGGTTGGGGTTGTTGACCGTCAGCATGTAGGGCCCCGCGCCCACCGGGTACCAGTCCAGCGACAGGTTTCTTTCCGCCATGCCAGGCTGAGAATAGAACCTGTCCACCTCAGCGGGAATGGGCGAGAAGAACGGCATTGCCAGCCAGTATAGGAACTGAGGGTATTTCCCCTTTACCCGGATGCGATAGGTATAGCGGTCGAGCGCGGTCACACCCGCAAGCTCGTACTGATTGAGGTCGAGGTAACCACCGGGCGGGAGGGTTTGCGCCGCCGCCTTCAGCTTCTGCGCGTAGTCCCCCAGGCCGATGATGTACTCGCTCATCAACCCGAAGATGGGCGAGTGCAGGCGCGGGTGCGCAAGCCGTTTGATCTGATACACGTAGTCATCGGCGATCACCTCGCGCGTGCCGGTATGCTTGAAGTCGCGCAACTCGCCTACCCCGCGCAGGTCCGCCGCCGTCAACGTCAGGTACAGGGGCCTTCCCTCCGAATCCATCGCAAAGGCAGGGTGAGGCTGGTACCTGAACCCCGGTTTGATGCGGATCTCGTACACGCTGTAGGCGATGCTCTTGGAGTCCGTGTTCTCCGGCAGGCGATGGTCGTTCTTGTCGTAGTACGCCGGGCGCGGAATCTGATCTGCGGTGAAAGGGATCAGCTGGTAGGGCCGCTTGAGGTAGTGATACTGCAGCGGCGGCGTGTAGATGTTGGCGATGATCTGGTACTCGTTATCCGAGTACGCCTGCACCGGGTCGAAGTGCTTGGGCCGCTCCACGAACGAGGAGTAGAAGATGTTCGCCTGCTGCTGCGAGGCGGGATAAGGATCGTTCCAGGGGTAGCTGCACGCGCCTAGCAGAGCAGGCATGCAGAACAAGAGGCGGACGCGGGTGAACCCGATCATGGCGAGCGCAGTTTACCGGAATCGCGGAATGCGTTTAAGGCAGCTGCGCGTGCCGTCCGTTCCCTTCGAAATTCAGCGCCTCGACTATAATCCTGCTTTTCGCGGGGGAACAGCATGGGCTTCATGAGCGACAAGCAGGTGCTGATCACCGGCATGCTCAGCAATCGTTCCATCGCCTACGGCATCGCGAAAGCCATGCATCGCGAGGGCGCGGCCTTGGCTTTTACGTTTCAGGGCGACGCCGTTAAAGACCGCGTGCTGGGGCTCGCGGGCGAGTTCGGCAGCGACCTGGTCTTTCCCTGTGACGTGACCAGCGACGAGCAAATCGACGCGCTGTTCACGGCTCTTGAGAAGCGCTGGGGGAGCCTGGACGGGATCGTGCACTCGATCGCCTTCGCTCCGCGCGAGGCCTTGTCCGGCGACTATCTAGACAGCGTCACGCGCGAAGCGTTCCGCATGGCCCACGACATCAGCAGCTACAGCTTTGCCGCGCTGGCCAAACGCGCGCTCCCGCTGATGCTGGGCCGCAAAGCCGCACTGCTGACTCTGACCTACCTGGGCGCGGAACGGGCGATGCCCAACTACAACGTCATGGGACCGGCCAAGGCCAGCCTGGAAGCGAACCTGCGCTACATGGCCTTCAGCCTCGGCCCCAAGGGCATCCGCGTGAATGCCATCTCGGCGGGGCCGATCAAGACTCTGGCGGCCGCCGGTATCGGCAGCTTCGGAAAGATCCTTGCGTACAACGAGAAGATCGCGCCTTTGCGGCGCAACGTGACCACCGAAGAGGTGGGCAATGCGGCAGCCTTCCTGTGCAGCGATCTCGCTAGCGGCATCACCGGCGAAATCATCTACGTCGACGCCGGCTTCAACACCATCGCCTTCGCCGCGCTCGAGTAGAGCTTGCTTTAACTCGCCTTCTCGATTTTCTTCTCGTCGACTTTGACGTCGGCCTTCTGCTTGAGGTCGGACATGCGCGCGGCCAAGGTCTCTTGTCCTGCCAGCGGATCCAGCTGCTTGGCCAGGGCCTTGCGCTGTTGCGGATCGATGCTCTCGCTTTCCACGACCTTGCTGATTCGGTACAGCATGAAGCGTCCACCCTGCCCCTCCACCCCCGCGTAGGCCGGTAGCTTGGAGCGATCGACGCGAAACACGGCGCGCGCCGCCTCCGGCGGAAGCCCCTCAGGTCGATCGCGAGAAACGGTCTGCGGAGCAGACCACTGAACGCCAGCATCCTCGCCTTTGCGCAACTTGCCGAGCAGCGTCTCGCCCTCCTTCCGAAGCAGCTCGGCTGCCTTCTGCTGGGTCAAGGTCTGGATGATCTCGGCCTGCACCTCCTCCAGCGGGCGCTGCTTTGCCGGCTCGTACGCAATCACGCGGGCCGATACCAGCATGTTGGGCGCGATTTCCACCGCTTCGGTGTTCTGCTTGTTCTTGAGAACCGAGTCGGAGAACACGGCGCGCAGGAACTTCTCGTTGTTCAGCAGCGGCGCCTCCCCGCCTTGGCGTGTGATCCAACCGCTCGTCTGCTGCCGCAGCTTGAACTTTTCGATCACCGGCTGGAGACTGTCGGGCTGATCGTAAATCAGATTGCTGAACTCGTCAGCGTCCTGCGCAAAGGCACGGCCGGCGTGCGCTTTCTTGAGCTCCTCTTCGAGCTTGCCCTTCACCGCCTCGAAGCTCGGTGCCTCGGACCGCTTGATGGCATCGAGCTTGATGACGTGATAGCCGAATTGCGTCTGCACCGGCCCCGCGATGTCGCCGACCTTAAGAGCAAACACTGCGTCGTCGAACGGCTTGACCATCTTGCCGCGCGGGAAGTATCCCAAGTCGCCGCCGTCCGCCGCCGAACCGGGATCTCCGGAGTTCTTCTTCGCTAGCTCGGCGAAGTTCTTGGGTGACTTTTTCGCCTCCGCCAACAGCGCCTCGGCCTTCTCCCGGGCCTTGGCCTTCTGCTCCGGCGTCGCACTCGCTGGGACCGCGACCAAGATGTGACTGGCGCGCCGCTCCTCCGGCTTGCCCAGCTGTTCCAGCCGCGACTGATAGTACTCCTGCAGTTCCTTCGGCGTCACCGCGACACGACCTTCCACCGCCGCAAGGGACAAGATGACGTACTCCACCCTGACCTTCTCGGGCAGCTCGAATTCAGCCTTGTGCGCCTCGTAGTAGGTCTTCGCTTCCTCCGGCGTAATCTTGACCTTGGCGGCGAACTGAGCAGGATCGAGCACGAACTGACTGATCTCCCGCTGCTGCAGGCGCAGGCGATAGATGCGATCAACCACCGTGTTGGGCAGAAATGCGGTGCCGCTGAATGCATTACGACTGCGGCCGACAATCAGATCCTTGCGAAGATCCGCCTCGAACCTTCCCTGGCTCATTCCCTGGGCACCCAGCAATTCGCGGTAGCGCTTGGGAGAAAACTTACCGTTGTCGTCCTTGAATGCAGGAATTTCGCCGATGACCGCCTGCAACTCTGCGTTGGGCACCGTGATACCCGATTTCACTGCAGCGCTGTAGAGGACGTGCTCGTCGATCAGCTGATTCAGCACGGCGCGGCGTATCTGCGGATTGTCGAGCATCGACGGGTCGGCCTTTCCCCCCAGCATCTGCCGCAGCTGCTCCTCGCGCTGGCGCAATGCCTGACCGAACTCCTGCTGGGTGATCCGCGTGCCAGCGACGCGAGCAACCTGATCGGATGAATCGCTTCCGCGGAAGTAGTAGTCGACCCCGAACAGCGCGAAAGGCGGGACAATCAGGACTGCCAGAATGATCTGAAGCAGACGTTTGTGCTTGTTGATGAAGTCGTACATGGCTCAAATGTGGATGCCGAAAGTGCCTGGCGCGGACCAGGTAAACAAAAAAGGCGAACCGAAGTTCGCCCTCGCGGGACTTGGCGGAGTGGACGGGACTCGAACCCGCGACCCCCGGCGTGACAGGCCGGTATTCTAACCAACTGAACTACCACTCCCCGCGCTCACCGCTACGCTTGCACGTCGCTATGTCCGGCCGGTAGCGCTGCGGCCGACCCAGATGCACCTGCGGCTTGCTTCCAGTCCAATTGGTGGGTGCTGAGAGGCTCGAACTCCCGACATTCGCCTTGTAAGGGCGACGCTCTACCAACTGAGCTAAGCACCCTCGAACCCGCGACGCGCCCCGCTGCCGCTGGCGTGCTCTCGCAGGGCGCGCCGCTATGCCACCCGGCCTGCGTGCGCTTTCGCGAACTATGCAACCCCTCTGGCCAGCCGGAGGCTTGAACGCTCACCGGCGCGCAGGATTGCCCACAAAGCAGGCTAGTTTACCGAATCCTTCAGTGCTTTTCCAGGACGGAACTTGGGGACCTTGGCGGCTCTGATCTTGATGGCGGCGCCGGTCCGGGGATTGCGCCCGCTGCGTGCGGCGCGCTTGCCGACATAGAAGGTCCCGAATCCAACCAGGGTGACGAGCTGGCCCTTTTTTAGCGATGCCTTGATGGCGGAAACCGCACTGTCCAGCGCGCGGCCGGCCGCCGCCTTGGAGATATCGGCAGACTTTGCGATCGTATCGATGAGTTCTTGCTTGTTCACGGCCATCCCCTTTCGTCGTTGTTGGCTGAGTTGCCAGATGACAGAACGCTGCTGTCGTTTGAACCACGGCCTATCTGGAGGGCCTCCCCGGAACGCGCAGATCAGGGCTGGGAATCGATCGCGGATCCGATGCTGAAGCACGGCGTTACGCAAGTTTTATAGCAAGCGCGAAAAGCCTGTGTCAAGCGCTTTCGCGCTTCCGGCGTGATGCAGTGCGGTCTACTACGTTGGCATGCGAGAGTTGATCAGAGCTTCCTTAAGATCAGTGCTTGACCACGATGGCAGCTTCCTGCGTCTCCACCGGAGGCAGGGGAACGGCCTCGGGCTTTGCCGGCAGCGGCTCTGGATGGCGCTCCAGCGCCAGTTCCAGCACCTGGTCGATCCACTTCACGGGATGGATGTCGAGGCGGTTCTTAATGTTATCCGGGATCTCCGGCAGATCCTTCACGTTTTCCTCGGGAATGAGCACCGTCTTGATCCCTCCGCGATGCGCCGCCAGCAGCTTCTCCTTCAGGCCGCCGATGGGGAGCACTTCTCCGCGCAACGTGATCTCGCCGGTCATCGCCACGTCGGCGCGCACCGGGATGCCGGTGAGCACCGACACCATTGCCGTGCAGATCCCTGTGCCTGCGCTCGGCCCGTCCTTCGGCGTGGCGCCCTCGGGAAGGTGGATATGGATGTCGTTCTTCTGATAGAACTCCTCGGGGATTCCGAGCTTCTGCGAACGGCTGCGCACCACGGTGAGCGCGGCCTGGATCGACTCCTGCATCACCTCGCCTAGTTTCCCGGTGGTGACCATCTTGCCCTTGCCGGGCATCACCGCGCTTTCGATCGTGAGCAGCTCGCCGCCCACTTCGGTCCACGCCAGCCCCGTGACCTGCCCCACTTGATTGTTCTTCTCCGCGATCCCGAAGCTGAAGCGCCGCACGCCGAGATAGTTCGACAGGTTCTTGGCGCTCACCGATGTCTTCGCATCGCGCTTCTTCAGCACCAGGGACTTGACCACCTTGCGGCAGATCTTGGAGATCTCGCGCTCGAGCGCGCGCACGCCGGCTTCTCGAGTGTAATAGCGCACGATGTCGCGTATCGCGCTCTCGGAGACGTTGATCTCCATCGCCTTCAGCCCGTGGTTCTTCAGCTGCTTGGGCATCAAATAGCGCATCGCGATGTTGATCTTCTCGTCCTCGGTGTAACCGGACAGGCGGATGACCTCCATGCGGTCGAGCAGCGCCGGCGGGATGTTCATGGTGTTCGCGGTGGCCACGAACATTACATCCGAAAGGTCATATTCGACTTCCACATAGTGGTCCGTGAATGAATGGTTTTGCTCGGGGTCGAGCACCTCCAGCAGCGCAGACGAGGGATCGCCGCGGAAATCCATTCCCATCTTGTCCACTTCGTCGAGCAGGAACAGCGGGTTGCGCACACCCACCTTGGTCATGTTCTGCAGGATCTTGCCCGGCATGGAACCGATGTAGGTGCGGCGATGGCCGCGGATCTCGGCCTCGTCGCGCACCCCGCCCAGCGACATGCGCACGAACTTGCGGTTGGTTGCACGCGCGACAGACTGGCCGAGCGAGGTCTTGCCGACACCCGGCGGACCGACCAGGCAAAGGATCGGCGCCTTGACCTTGTCCACGCGCTGCTGCACCGCGAGGTATTCGACGATGCGTTCCTTAACCTTCTCCAGCCCATAGTGATCCTCTTCGAGGATGGTCTCGGCCCGCGCGAGATCGGAGCTGATCTTGCTCTTCTTCTTCCACGGCAGGCCGACCAGCGTTTCGATGTAGTTGCGCACGACGGTGGCCTCGGCCGACATGGGCGACATCAGCCGCAGCTTCTTGAGCTCGGCCTCGGCTTTCTGCCGCGCCTCCTTGGGCATGTGCGCGGACTTGATCCGCTTGTCCATTTCGTCCAGATCGGCGCCCTCCTCCATGTCGCCCAGCTCCTTCTGGATCGCCTTGACCTGCTCGTTCAGGTAATACTCGCGCTGGCTCTTTTCCATCTGCTTCTTGACGCGCCCGCGGATGCGCTTTTCAACCTGGAGAATATCGAGCTCGGTTTCCATCAAAGCCAGCAGATGCTCGAGGCGCTTGCGCACGTCGAACATCTCCAGCACCTCCTGCTTCTGTTCCAGTTTGAGCGGCAAGTGCGCGGCGATGGTGTCGGCCAGGCGCCCGGGCTCGTCGATCCCGGCCAGTGAGGTCAGGATCTCGGGCGGGATCTTCTTGTTGAGCTTCACGTACTGGTCGAACTGGGAGATCATCGCGCGGCGCATGGCCTCCAGCTCCGTGCTCTCCTCGGCCTCTGGCGGGACCGGTCCAGCCTCTGCCGTGTAATGAGTCCTGAGGTCGGCAATTGCATCGATGCGGGCGCGCTGCACCCCCTCGACCAGCACTTTCACCGTGCCATCGGGCAACTTCAGCATCTGCAGGATGTTGGCCACGGTTCCCGTGGCATACATGTCATCCGCGGACGGTTCGTCCTTGGCGGCCGACTTCTGGGCCACCAGCAGGATGCTCTTGCCCGCTTCCATGGCCGTCTCCAGCGCTTTGATGGACTTCGGGCGCCCGACGAACAGCGGAATCACCATGTGCGGGAAGACCACCACATCCCGCAATGGGAGCAGAGGAAGGGTCAGGATGTCGGTCCCGGATTCGATGTCAGTCATCTCTTGTCACCCGAGTATGAGAACGCATAGGGTAGGTGGGGCGCTTGCAGGCACATTGCAAGCCGCAGCAGAAGTCCATGAAATGTCACGCATTCCCTGCCGTCGCGCCCCGCGGCGGGCAGCGGAAAGCGTCGAGTCACTGCGCCGAACCCGCCACCTTGGGCTGGTCCGAGTAGATCAGGAGAGGCTTGACGTCTCCGGTGATCGTGCCTGCGTCGATCACCGCTTTACGCACGTTGTTCAGGGACGGAAGGTCGAACATGGTATCGAGCAGAGCTTGCTCCAGGATGGACCGCAGGCCGCGCGCACCTGTGCGGCGCGCCAGCGCTTTTGTGGCGACCGCCTGCAGCGCCTCGGCGCGCACCTCCAGTTCCACACCTTCCATGGAGAACATCTTCTGGTACTGTTTGAGGAGAGCGTTTTTGGGTTCCGTGAGAATTTGGATCAACGCGGCCTCGTCTAGTTCATCCAGCGTGGCCACGACGGGGAGCCGGCCGACGAACTCCGGGATCAGCCCGTACTTGATCAGATCCTCCGGCTCCACGTCCTTCAATACCAGCCCGATGTCCTTGCGGTTGTCCTTGCTGCGCACCTCGGCCCCGAAACCGATGCCGCCCTTCTCCGAACGCGCGCGGATGATCCGGTCCAGCCCGTCGAACGCGCCGCCGCACACAAACAGGATGTTGGTCGTGTCCACCTGGACGAACTCCTGGTTCGGGTGCTTGCGTCCACCCTGGGGCGGCACCGAGGCCACCGTGCCTTCGATCAGCTTCAGCAGCGCCTGCTGCACGCCTTCACCCGACACGTCGCGGGTGATCGACGGATTGTCCGACTTGCGCGAGATTTTATCGATCTCGTCGATGTAAACGATTCCGCGTTGCGCCTTCTCGACGTCGTAGTCGCACTTCTGCAACAGCTTCTGAATGATGTTCTCGACGTCCTCCCCCACGTAACCGGCTTCGGTCAACGTAGTCGCGTCCGCCATCACGAACGGAACGTTCAGCAGACGCGCCAGAGTCTGCGCGAGCAGCGTCTTGCCCGAGCCGGTCGGCCCGATCAGCAGGATATTGCTCTTGGCCAGCTCGATATCGTCCTTCTTGCCGAGGTTCTTGAGCCGCTTGTAGTGGTTGTAGACAGCCACTGAGAGGATTTTCTTCGCCTGCTCCTGTCCAATCACGTACTGGTCCAGGATCGAGCGGATCTCGTGCGGAACCGGCAGGTCGGACTTGGCGCCCCGGTTGCCTTGCTCGCCTTGGCTCTCCTCGCGGATGATGTCGTTGCACAGCTCGATGCACTCGTCGCAGATGAACACCGACGGACCGGCGATCAGCTTGCGCACCTCGTGCTGGCTCTTGCCGCAGAAGGAACAGTACAGCAGTTTCTCTGAACCGGGCTTATCTGACATAGCGGGGCTTACGAGTGGGGGCTCGGGGTGTTCCCTGTGGACTGACTGCCGCGCGGACTCGCGGTTGAACCCGCATCACGCCGCAACCTCAGCGCGGCTGACCAGCACTTTGTCGACGAGGCCATACTTCGTGGCTTCCTCGGCGCCAAAGAAATTGTCGCGTTCGGTGTCGCGCTCGATCGTCTTGATGTCCTGCCCGGTGTGGCGTGCCAGGATTTCGTTGAGCCGTTGCCGCAGATACAAGATCTCCTTGGCATGGATCTCGATGTCGGTGGCCTGGCCCTGGAAGCCCCCCATCGGCTGATGGATCATCACGCGAGAATTGGGCAGGGCATAGCGCTTGCCCTTCGACCCGGCGGCCAGCAGCAACGCGCCCATGCTCGCCGCCTGCCCGACACACAGCGTGCTCACATCGGGTTTGATGAACTGAATCGTATCGTATATCGCCAGCCCCGCCGACACCGAGCCGCCTGGCGAGTTGATGTAGAAAGAGACGTCCTTTTCCGGGTTCTCCGACTCCAGGAACAGCAGCTGGGCGACGATCAGGTTGGCCGACATCTCGTTCACGACACCCACCAGGAACACCACGCGCTCCTTGAGCAGACGCGAGTAGATGTCGTAGGCGCGCTCGCCGCGACCACTCTGCTCGATCACCATCGGAATCAGCCCCAGGCCGCGGGGCTCGTGTTCCGGGTGCTCGAATCGTCGGCGTTCCCAATTCATCTCGCGTTACCCATCAGTTCGTCGAAGTCGGCAGGCTTGTCCTCGGCTCTCACCTTGGAGAGCGCCCACTGCACGACATTGTCCTCCACCACCAGAGACTCTACCTCACGCAGCCGGTCCGCGGACTGGTAGTACCAGCGCACCACCTCCTCCGGCCTCTCGTAGCTTTGCGCATAATCCTGAATCACCGCCTTCACCTGCTCGGGCTTGGCTTGCAGCGCATTCTGCCGGACCACTTCGGCGACGATCAACCCCAGTGTGACGCGGCGGCGCGCCTCGGGCTCGAATGCCTCGCGTGGCATCGGGATCTCGTTTGATTTCATCCCGCGCCCCGCCAAGTCCTTCCGCATGCCCGCCATCAGGCTCTCGGTCTCGAGCTCGATGAGCGACTTCGGTAACTCGAGCGTAGCGTTGTTGACCAGCGCCTTCATGACCTGGTCCTTCACCCGCGCCTGCACGCGGCGCCGCAGCTCGCGTTCCAGGTTGGCCTGGATCTCGCCGCGCATCTTGGCGAGGTCACCGTCGACAATCCCGAGCTGCCTAGCGAACTCGGCGTCTACCTCGGGCAGCACAGGCGCTTCGACTCGCTTGAGGGCAATCTCGAACTGCGCGCTTTTCCCGGCCAACTCCTTCGCATGATAGTCCTCCGGGAAAGTCAGTTCAAATGCCTTGGCCTCGCCGGCTTTCAAGCCCATCACCTGTTTCTCGAAGTCGGCCAGCAATTTCCCTTCACCCAATACGGTCACGTGGTCGCTGCCGCTGCCGCCTTCGAACCCCTGTCCATCCTGCGTTCCCCGATAATCGATGGTGATGCGGTCACCTTTCTGAGCGCCTCGATCCACCGCTTCGTAGCGCACGCGCTGCTTGCGCAGGATCTCGATGGTCTTGTCGACCTCGACTTCCCCCGGCACCACAGTGGGGCGCTCGATCACCACGCTGTCGAGAGTGCCAAGTTGGATCTCCGGATAGACCTCGAATGTCGCGCTGAATTCGAAGTTGTCTTTCGCCTCCGACGGCTTGGCCTCGAAGCGCGGGTAGCCTGCCACGCGCAGGTTTTGTTGCTTGATCGCCTCGCCGAAGGTCTTCTGAAGGACATCCCCCAGGACTTCCTGGCGCACCTGACCGCCGTACTGCTGCTGCACCAGGCGAAACGGTACCTTCCCGGGGCGGAAGCCATGCATGCGCACGTTGCGCGCAAGGCGTTTGAGGCGATTCTCGATCTCCCCGTCGATCTCCTGCACCGGAAGGGAGACGTTGAGCCGCCGCTCCAGGGCGCTGACTTTTTCAATGTTCGCTTGCATTTCCTCAAATCCCTGCGTCGCCGCGGCTGGTGCGAAAGGAGAGACTCGAACTCTCACGCCTTTCGGCGCCAGAACCTAAATCTGGTGCGTCTACCAATTCCGCCACTTTCGCTATCTTCGCATTTTATAATACGGAAGGCGCGTGGTTCTACTCGAGACGCGCCGTTTCGGGCATGCGCTACCATTAATAAGCTATTGAAGACGAAGCCCATTCCAAATGGGCAACCAGCCCCTCGCGGTCGACCACTACGAAAACTTTCCGGTTGCATCCTGGCTGCTTCCGAGCCGGCTGCGCGGGCCCGTGCGGCTGGTCTACGCCTTCGCCCGCCAGGCCGACGACTTCGCGGATGAAGGTGATGACACGTCGCAGCAGCGGCTGGACAAGCTCGCTAGCTTCGGCCGCGAGCTGGACATGATCGAGCGTGGACAGCCGGCCAGCTTGCCGCTGTTCCAGCTGCTCGCGCCGGTGATCCGGGAAGGGCGCCTGCCGATTCAGCCGTTCCGAGAGCTGCTGTCGGCCTTCGTGCAGGACGTCACGAAGGCGCGCTACGAGGACTTCGGTGAGGTGATGAGCTACTGTCGCCGCTCCGCCAACCCGGTGGGCCGGCTGCTGCTGCATTTGTTCGGAGAGAGCGATACGCGCAGCCTCGCCTACTCCGACGGGATTTGCTCGGCGCTGCAGCTCATCAATTTTCTACAGGACATCCCGATCGACTACGCCAGGGGACGCATCTATCTGCCCGCAGACGAGCTGCGACGTTACGGCATCGCGGAGGCCCAGATCGCCGCCGGTGACACGGGCGGCCGATGGGCGCCCTTCATGCGCTTCCAGATCGAGCGCGCACGCCGGATGTTGCAGGCCGGCGCGCCGTTGGGACGGGTGCTCAAGGGACGTATCGGCTTCGAGCTGAGAACGATCGTGCTGGGCGGAGAGCGGATCCTGGCCAAGCTTCACCACAGCAACGGCGACGTGTTCGGCCGACGCCCAATATTGCACAAGCGCGACCGGCTGCAGATGCTCGTGCGCGCCATGTTCGCGCGCTGATGACGCCGGACGAGTACTGTCGGCGCAAGGCAGCCGCCAGCGGTTCGAGCTTCTACTACAGCTTCCTGTTCCTGCCTCCTGAGAAGCGGCGTGCCATCACCGCGCTGTACGCCTTCTGCCGGGAGGTCGACGATGCCGTGGACGAGGCGGCGGATCCCGGCATAGCGCGCGCGAAGCTTATCTGGTGGCGCGGCGAGGTGCACGCGGCCTTTGACGGCAGCGCGCAACACCCCGTGGCGCGCGCTCTGGCGCCGGTGGTCCGCGCTTATCGAATCGCAGAGTCGGACCTCGCGCAGATCATCGATGGCATGGAGATGGACCTCGACTACAACCGCTACCCCGACTTCGCGACGTTGGAGGTTTACTGCCATCGGGTGGCGGGCGTAGTCGGGATGTTGTCGGCGGGGATCTTCGGATACACCCAGCCCGCCACGCTCGAATACGCCCGCACACTGGGCCTCGCCTTGCAGCTCACCAACATCATCCGCGACGTGGGCGAAGACGTGCGCCGCAACCGCATCTACCTTCCGCTCGATGAGTTGGCCCGCTTCGGCCTGTCCAGTTCGGACATCGTAGAGCACCGGGAGGACGAGCGTTTCGAGCGTCTGATGGCATTCCAGATTGCACGCGCCCGCGATTGCCACGAGCGCGCCTTGGCGCTGTTGCCGCCATCCGATCGGCGGGGGCAGCGAGCGGGCTTGGTCATGGCAGCGATCTACCGAGCCCTGTTGGAGGAAATCGCCTCGCTGCACGGTCGCACTTTGAATCAGAGCGTGGCACTGACGCCGATGCGCAAGCTCTGGATCGCCTGGCGAACCTGGGTCACGGCGTAACCAGTGACCAATGCAGTGAATAGTGATGCACGAACCAGCGTGGTGCGCACGAACTCGTTACTCGTATCTCGCGGTTCCTCACCGCATGTCGCGATCATCGGTGGCGGCTGGTCTGGCATGGCCGCGGCAGTCGAGCTGGTGGAGCGCGGCGTGCCGGTCACTGTGTTCGAAGCGTCGCGCACGCTGGGAGGGCGTGCTCGTCGCGTCGACGCGAACGGCGTGGCGCTCGACAATGGCTTGCATATCCTGATCGGCGCCTATCACGAGACGCTCAGGCTGATCGCGAAAGTTTCCGGAGGACTTGAGCGTGGGCTGTTACGCCAGCCGCTCGACCTTCATGTGCTCGGCAAGTTCCGGCTGCGAACCGCGCCGCTCCCTGCTCCGCTCCACTTGATTGCAGCACTGCTGCGCGCGCGGGGATTAGGCATCGCAGAACGTCTGCGCGCCGCGCAGTGGATATCCCAGCTTCGCGCCACGAACTTCCGGCTCCATCCGGATGTGACGGTTGCGCAGCTCCTTGCGCGTCATCGCCAGGGAGCGCGTGCGCTCCGTCACCTGTGGGAACCTCTGTGCACGTCGGCGCTCAACACTCCACCCGAGCGCGCCTCCGCGCAGGTGTTTCTCAACGTCCTGCGCGACAGCCTGAACGGCCGACGCGAAGACAGCGACCTGCTGCTACCGGTCACCGACCTCTCTGCACTGTTCCCGGAGCCTGCCGCGCGCTACGTCGAGCAGCACGGCGGGCAGGTGCTGCCCGGCACACTTGTATCCTCGCTGCAGCTCGACGGCCCGCGACTGCTGGTACACACTGCGGCAGGCTCCACGCCCTTCAGCCATGCGGTCTGCGCGCTTCCACCCTACCGAGTCGCGGAGGTGCTCGCTGCAGTGCCTGCGCTCGCCGGCGTCGCGCGGGTCGTCGAGCTCTTCACCTACGAGCCCATCCATTCCGTTTACCTGCAGTACCAGCACCGCTTGCGCCTGCCGCAGCCGATGTTCGGCCTGAGCGAGGGGATTGCGCAGTGGGTCTTCGATCGCGGCGCGCTGTGCGGACAGGACGGCCTCGTCGGCGTCGTGATCAGCGCATCGGGCCGCCACCAGGACGTGGCGCAGGATACGCTCGCGGCCACAGTCCACGGCCAGCTGCGCGCGCACTTTCCACAACTGCGCGAGCCGCTATGGAGCCAGGTCATTGCGGAGAAGCGCGCCACCTTCTCGTGCGTGCTCGGGGTCGATCGCCCCTCCCAGCGGACGCCCGCGCACAACGTCTATCTGGCCGGCGACTACACCGCCAGCGACTATCCGGCAACGCTCGAAGCTGCCGTTCGCAGCGGCGTGGCCTGTGCGCGTATGATTGTCGAAAGCGCCTGACTACTGGCGTGCGCGAGGCCGCACTCCCCACGTGCCTGCGCGTCCTGCGGTCCCCGCCTTCCATGATCGAAGTCAAGCACTACCGGCCCATTCCAGATCTGTTGCGAGAGCGCGTCATCCTGGTGACCGGCGCGGGCCGCGGGATTGGGCGTGCCGCTGCGCTGGCGTTCGCCGCGCACGGCGCGACCGTGATTCTCCACGGGCGCGATGTGGCCCAGCTCGAATCGGTCTACGACCAAATCGAAGCCGCGGGCGGGCCGCAGCCCACTATCCTGCCGCTCGATCTCGCGACGGCGCGCGACCGCGACTTCGAAGCCATGGCGCTCGCCATCGAGTCGCAACTCAAGCGCCTCGACGGCATCCTGCACAACGCATCGCACCTCACCGACCCCGCGCCGCTGGACAATCAGACGCTGGACGAGTGGCTGCTGCTGCTGCGCGTGAACCTGGTGGCACCGTTCGCCCTGACGCGAGCATGCGGCCATCTTCTGCGGGCTGCACCCGACGCTGCGGTGATCTTCACCTCGGAGACGCATGCGCTCGAGCCGGCTGCGTATTGGGGCGGCTTCGCGGTGGCCAAGAGCGCACTCACGGCGCTGGTCAAGATCCAGGCGCAAGAGTGGGAGGGGCTCTCCAACCTGCGCGTCAATCTCCTGGTTCCAGGTCCGGTGGACTCGCCGCAGCGGCGGCACACTCACCCGGGCGAGTCCCCCGCCAGCCGGCCCCGCCCTGAAGCGCTCATGCCGGTCTATCTGTATCTGATCGGACCGGACAGCCGAGGCGTGACCGGCGAGGCTTTTTATTGCTGAAGGTGTTTGCGCAGCCAGTCCGGCAGCGGGCGTGATTTTCCATCGGCGAGATCGATCCACACCATCACGGCCTCGCCGGTGGCGTAGACGCGCGCCGGGTTCTTGTCATCGCTGATTGCGCTGCTCAGCACGAAGCTGCTCCTGCGGGGCTCTCCGGCATACAGCGAAATCGCGAGTTCGGCCGGATAGACGACGGGGATGCGAAAGCGGCAGCTCACGCTGCCCAGTATCGGGGCTTGCGTGCGGTCCGCATAGTCGATACCGAGTCCGTCGAACCAAGAGATGCGCGCCTGTTCCAGGCAGCGGAAGTAGACCGTGTTGTTCATGTGGCCGAGCGCGTCCATATCTGCCCATCGCATCTTCATGCGCTCCACATGGACCAGCCTGCCTGCCAGCTGCATCACGTCGTCGCCCCCGCCTGGAACGTTTATGATGGCGCGTTGTCTCAAGCCGGCGCGATTCTAACAGGGTCCGCAGCCGGGCTGGATCGGGTGAGTCGCGCGTGAGGGATCGAAGTTGGCAGAACGCGAGTCGATGGAGTATGACGTGGTGGTAGTCGGGGCCGGTCCCTCGGGCCTCTCGGCTGCCATTCGCCTCAAGCAGCTCGCCAACGAGCACAGCCGCGACATCTCCGTCTGCGTCCTGGAGAAAGGCTCTGAGGTCGGCGCGCATATCCTGTCGGGTGCGGTGTTGGAGCCGCGCGCGCTCGACGAGCTGTTCCCGGACTGGCAGGCGCGCAACGCGCCGCTGAACACGCCCGCGCAGGAAGACCGTTTTGTCTATCTAAGCCCAAGCAAGGCCTGGCGGCTGCCCACGCCGCCGCAGATGCACAACCGCGGCAACTACATCATCAGTCTGGGCAACTTGTGCCGCTGGCTGGCGAGCCAGGCCGAGGCGTTGGGCGTGGAGATCTATGCGGGCTTCGCCGCGTCCGAAGTTTTGTACGGCAAGGACGGAAGCGTGAAGGGCGTGGCCACGGGCGATCTCGGCATAGGTCGCGACGGCAATCGCACGGAGCGATACCAGGCTGGCATGGAACTGCACGCCAAGCAAACCATTTTCGCCGAAGGTTGCCGCGGGTCGCTCACCCAGATGCTGTTCAGGCGCTTCAAGCTGCGCGAGGGGGTCGACCCGCAGACCTACGGGATCGGCATCAAAGAGCTGTGGGAGGTGCAGCCCTCCAAACATCAGCCCGGCCTGGTCGTCCACACGGTGGGCTGGCCGCTATCCAACGCCACATACGGCGGCTCGTTCCTGTATCACCTGGAGAACAATCAACTCGCTGTGGGCTTCGTGATCGGGCTGGATTACCGCAACCCCTATCTGTCCCCGTTCGAGGAATTCCAGCGCTTCAAGACCCACCCTGCGATCCGGCCGACGTTCGAAGGCGGGCGCCGCATCTGCTACGGCGCGCGCGCGTTGTCGGAGGGCGGGTTCCAGTCGATCCCGAAGCTGACCTTTCGGGGCGGGCTCCTGGTGGGCGATACGGCAGGCTTTCTCAACGTGCCGAAGATCAAGGGGACGCACACGGCCATGAAGTCGGGCATGATCGCGGCGGAAGGGGTGTTTGATCACCTGCGCCGCGGCGCGGGCAGCGAGGTCACCGGCTATCCAGAGCGGCTGCGCCATTCGTGGATCCTGGATGAGCTGTATCGGGTGCGCAACATCCGCCCGTCGTTCCGCTGGGGACTATTCGGCGCAATCGCGTACTCCGCGCTGGACACCTACCTGCTGCGCGGCAAAGCTCCCTGGACACTGCGCAATCACGCCGATCACACCCAGCTCAGTAGAGCCTCGGAGTCCAAACCCATCGCCTACCCCAAGCCCGACGGCGTGATCACCTTCGATCGGCTGTCCTCCGTGTTCGTGTCCAACACCAATCACGAGGAAGACCAGCTGCCGCACCTGCGGCTGAAGGATCGGTCGGTGCCGATCAGCATCAACCTGGAGCTGTACGACGCGCCCGAACAGCGCTACTGTCCGGCCGGGGTATACGAAATCGTGCGCGATGCCAATGGCCACAACCCGCGCCTGCAGATCAACGCGCAGAATTGCGTGCACTGCAAGACCTGCGACATCAAGGATCCGACCCAGAACATCGACTGGGTCGTGCCCGAAGGCGGCGGCGGGCCGAACTATCCCAACATGTAATCTGCGTTCTCTCGTATCGGATGATCTCTCGCATTGTTCTAGTCGGTTCTCGTGCCGCGCGGCTCGCCGCGTGCTCGTTGCTCGTTCTGCTATTGGTGGCTTCGGCGGGTGCGCGGCAGCTGCCCGACCTCACCTCCTGGCCCCAGGAGCACAGCGATCTCAGGCCCGATCCCAGCGTGGTCTACGGGCGGCTGGACAACGGCATGCGCTATGTGCTCATGCCCAATGACACGCCCAAAGGGCGCGTCAGCCTGCGCCTGCTGGTCGCGGCCGGATCGCTGATGGAGACCGATAACCAGCAGGGGCTGGCGCATTTCCTCGAGCACATGGCATTCAAGGGTTCACAGAATATGCCCGCCGGCGATCTGGTGCAGTACCTGCAGCGGCTAGGCATGGCGTTCGGCGCCGACACCAACGCGCATACCGGCTACGACCAGACCGTGTACCAGCTCGAGCTGCCATCCAACGACACCGGATTGGTAGACAAGGCCCTGATGGTGATGCGGGAGACCTCTGACCGGCTCCTGATCGTGGCTGCAGAGATAGACAAGGAGCGCGGCGTGATCCTGAGCGAGAAGCGCCTGCGCGACACCCCCGACTACCGCGCCACAGTCAGCAACCTGGGCTTCCTGCTTCCCGACTCGCTGATCCCATGGCGCTCCCCGATCGGGCTGGACTCGGTGATCGAGACTGCGCCGCGGCAGCGCTTCATCGACTTCTATCACACCTGGTACCGGCCGGAGCGGATCACCCTGATTGCAGTCGGCGCCATCGATCCCGCGACCTTCGCCATGCGCATCAAGGAGCGTTTCGACTCCATGCGCGCCGTCACCCCGCCGCGTCCCAGTCCGGACCTCGGCACCATCAGCAGGCGCGGGCCCGCGGCTCGGCTGTACAGCGATCCCGACGGTCAGACGAGAGTCAGCCTCGAGAGCGTGAGCTCCGCGGATCCCGGCGCCGACACGCGGGCCAGCCGCGAGCACGACATTGCCCTCGACCTCGCCAACGGGGTGCTCTCGCGCAGGCTTGCCAGCCTCGCTTTGCAGGGCAACGCCAGCTTCATCAGCGGATCGGCGCACTTCAACGACTGGCTGCACTTCGTGCGCATCGCTTCGGTAGACATGCACTGTAAGCCCGACCAGTGGCAGCCGGCGCTGGCCACTGCCGAGCAGGAGCTGCGGCGCGCGCTGACCTACGGCTTCACAGCCGCCGAGCTGGATGAGCAGAAGAAGAACCTGCTGTCGCTGTTCGAGCAACAGGCCAAGGGCGCGGCAACACGTGAATCGCCGGAGCTTGCTAACGATCTCGTGGAGCACCTGACCGAGTTCAACGTCTTCACCGACCCCCGTTACGATCTGGCCGAGCTGCAGCGCGTGCTGCCGGCAATCACTTCCGAGCGCGCACTCCAGACCCTGCGCGACGTGTGGCAAGCCGGCGGCGGCCCGCTGGCCTTCATCACTGGACCGATCACGCTCGAGCATCCCGAAGCCGAGATCTTGCATACGCTTCAGTTGAGCCAGGAGCAGCCTGTGACCCCACCGACCGACGGTGCCACGCAGGAGTTCGCCTACACCGACTTCGGGACCCCCACGCCGGTGGTGGAGAAGAAGCTGGCTGCGGCTCTCGATGTGATCCAAGCGCGCTTCGGGAATAACGTCCGGCTCAACCTCAAACCGACCCAGTTCGAAGCCAACTCGGTCCTGCTTGCCATCCGCTTCGGTGGGGGACGTCTGGAGCTTCCACTCGACAAGCCGGGCTTGAAGCTGTTGGCCGAGCAGGCTTTCATCACCGGCGGGCTGCAGAAGCACAATTTCGACGATCTCAACCGCATCACCGCGGGCCGCAACATCGCGCTCGAGTTCAATGTCGACGACGATGCATTCGTGTTGAGCGGACACACCACACCCGACGACCTGCTTCTGCAGCTGCAGGTCATGGCCGCCTATTTCACTGCGCCGGGCTACCGCCCCGAGGCGCTGGAACGCTTCCGCCAGGCGCTCGGCCCGCTGTATCTGAACCTCACCCGCACGCCGGGTGGTGTCCTGCAGTCGCAAGTGGCGCGTTATCTGCACGACGGCGATCCGCGCTTCGGCTACCCGAACCGAGAGGAGGCGGCGGCTCGCACATTCGAGGAGCTCAAAGCCTGGCTGTCGGAACCCCTCACGGCGAGCTACCTGGAAATCTCGCTGGTGGGCGATTTCGACCCCGACGCGGCGCTGCAGGCTGTCGCCGCCACCTTCGGCAGCCTGCCGATGCGCAATGCGATCAAGCCGCCCTATACCGCGCAGCGCCAGGTCCGCTTTCCCACGGAACATCAGCTCAAGACCTTCACCTTCGAGTCGCGCGACCCCAAGGCCTACGCCGCCGTGTACTGGCCGACGACCGATTTCAGGCACATCACCGAGACGCGACGGTTATTCGTTCTCGCTAAGGCGCTGGAGGGGCGCATCCTCGAGCGCATCCGCGTGCAAGAGGGGCTTTCCTACACCGCACAAAGCGCCAATGTGCCCAGCCAGGCCTTTCCCGGTTACGGAGTGCTGTATGCGCTGGTCGACGCAACGCCGGACAAGGCGCTCGAGCTGACGCGACAGATCCGCGAGATCGGCACGCGCACGGCGCGCGAAGGCATTACAGAGGATGAGCTGGAGCGAGCCCGCAACCCGGTCGTGAGCGCATTGAAGAAGCTGCTGGCGGACAACCACTACCTGCTGTCGGCCATCGTCTCGGGCTCGCAGGAACAGCCCGAGCGTTTGATTCGCGCCACCACCAGTCTGGCCGAGCTGCAGGGGCTGACCGCAGCGGCCTTGAACGACGTGGCGCGCAACTATTTGAAGTCCGAGGACGCTCTGCCTGTGGTGGTCGTCCCGCTGCAGACGACGGGCAAAGCCTCACCCGCGCGGCCCGCCCTCCCCGAATCGGCGCTGGCGCCAGCGCACTGAGAAAGACATCAACCGGACTTGTTTGTGTTTCCCGTTGCGCCCCGGCCCATCGCCTGAGTAAGCGACCCCAGCATGTCCATCGGGAACACGATGGTGTTGCTCTTGTCGCCGGCGATCACGGTCAAGGTCTGTAGATAGCGCAGCTGCATTGCTTCCGGCTGCGCGGCGAGCGTCCGTGCCGCTTCCAGCAGCTTCTGCGAAGCCTGCATCTCGGCCTCCGCCAGGATCACCTTTGAGCGTCTCTCGCGCTCAGCCTCAGCCTGACGCGCCATGGCGCGGACCATAACCTCGTTGAGGTCGATGGCCTTGATCTCGACCATCGACACCTTGATCCCCCACTGATCGGTCAGCTCGTCGAGCTGATGCTGGATGTCGAGATTCAGCTTGTCCCGCTCGGCCAACATCTCGTCGAGCTGGTGCTTGCCCAAGACCGCCCGCAGCGTGGTCTGGGCCAGCTGGCTGGTCGCGACGAGATAGTTCTCTACCTGGATGATGGCTTTCTGCGGGTCGACCACGCGAAAGTAGATTACTGCGTTCACTTTCACCGAGACGTTGTCGCGCGAGATGACGTCCTGGCTCGGCACGTCCATGGTCACCGTGCGCAGCTCCACCCGGACCATCTGCTGGATCACGGGGATGACGATCACCAGTCCGGGACCCTTTACGCGCCAAAAGCGCCCGAGCTGAAACACGACACCGCGCTCGTACTCCCGCAGCACGCGGACGGAATAGAACAGCAGTGCAGCGATGAAGATCAGTACGACGATTCCGCTTATGCCTTGCATGTCCCCTCTCCTCGTTATGTGGCCTGGGTGTCCGCTTCCACTTCCAACGCCAGACCGTCGATGCCCGTGACGCGAACGCTATCGCCCGGATGCAGCTGAGCGCGGCTGCGCACCTTCCAGACCTCGCCGTGCACGCGCGCCCACCACTGGCCGTTGGCGTGCTCGATGATCTCGCCGTGCGCCCCGATCAGCTCCTCGCGACCGCTGACCACGGGTTGCCGCCGCGCCCGCAGGGCCATCCCGATCACGACTAGGAAGAAGGCGGCGCTGACTGCCGCCACCAGCGCAATCAGGGTCCACGGAATGTCGTATCCCGGTATGTCGGTCTCGATCAGCATCACGGACCCCAACACGAATGCGATCACCCCGCCGATACCGAGCGCGCCGTACGAAGTGACGAACAGCTCCGCCACCATGAAGCCGATGCCCAGCACGATCAAAGCTAGCCCCGCATAGTTCACCGGCAACAGCTGGAACGCATACAGAGCCACCAGCAGGCAGATGCCTCCCACCACTCCAGGCAGCACCAGCCCCGGGTTGTAGAACTCGAACAGCAGCCCGTAGATGCCGAGCAGCATGAGAATGTAGGCGATGCTCGGATCGGTGATCACCGCCAGCAGGCGGCTGCGCCAATCCGGCTCGACGCGCACCAGCACCGCGCCTTCGGTGTTGAGCGAGCGCTTCTGCCCCTGGATCTCCAGGGTTTTTCCGTTCACTTTCTTCAGCAGGTCTGCGAGGTCGGTGGCGATGAGGTCGGCAACGTTGAGCTTGATGGCCTCCTCGGCCGGCAGGCTCACAGCCTCGCGTACGGCCTTCTCCGCCCACTCGACGTTGCGGCCGCGCAGCTCTGCGAGCCCCCGGATGTATGCGGATGCGTCGTGGATCGCCTTCCGGCTCATGGTGTCGCCGGGCTCGGGAGCGCCCTTCTGCCCGCGCTTCTTGGCGCTGCTCTTGTCCCCCTTCTTGCTCTCCTCGGGCTTGCCCTTGTCCTCGGGCTTGGACGGCTCGGCCCCGCCGGGCCCGCCGATCTGCACCGGCGTCGCCGCGCCCAGGTTGGTGGCGGGCGCCATGGCGGCGATGTGGCTGGCGTAAAGAATGTAGGTTCCCGCACTCGCCGCCCGCGCACCGCTCGGGGCGACGTACACGGCGACCGGGACAGGCGCGGCGAGGATATCCTTGATGATGGCTCGCATCGAAGTGTCCAGGCCGCCGGGTGTGTCCATCTGCAGCACGACCAACTGCGCGCCCTGCTTCATCGCGTGCTCCAGCCCACGATGAAAGTAGTCCGCGGTTGCGGGGCCGATGGCGCCGTTCACCGTCAGCACGACCACGGGCCCGGACGCCGCCGATGCGCCCAACAGCACCAGGGAGGAAAACAAGGCGAGCAGCAGGCGCATGAGTCGCAACATCGAACCAGGCCAATATAGACCGTTTCCGCTGCTCACGCAGCGCCGGAAGTCGCAATGCTTCAACGCTCGGGGTCGATCAGAACGCCCGGGTTGAGCATGCCCTTGGGGTCGAGGCGGCGCTTGGCGGCGATGAGCGCCTGGGCGAACAGATCGGGCCGCTGGCGGTCGTACCAGCGCCGGTGGTCGCGCCCCACCGCATGATGGTGAGTGATGGTGCCACCCAGCTCGATGAGGACTTCGGAAGCAGCGGTCTTGATGGCCCAGGCCTGCTCCACCAGTCGCGCCTTGTCGCCCAGAGCGTGGCAGGAGAAATAAGGCGCGGGGCCATCGGGATAAACATGCGTGAAACGGCACGTGACCAAGCCCGGCCTGCCCGTGACCTCTTTGATCGCCGACTCGGTGGCCGCCTTGACCTGGGCATGGAACTGCGGGAAGCGGTCCCACGTGATGGCGCTCTCGAACGTTTCAGCGATGATGCCGCGCGGGGTGAGGACCTCGCGGTTGTAAGGCATGCGCAGAAAGCTATCGCGCCATTGGCCTGCCGCTCCCTGCCGCTGCCCTGCGTCGCTCTTGGCCGGCGCGGCGTCGTACTCGCCGCCGTGCGCGCGAACAATCTCCAGGGCGCGCGCGAGCATCGCATCCATGGGGCGATCGGCCGACTCGAAGTTCAGGACCAGCACGCAACGCGTGCCGTCCCCCGCGCCATTGACCAGCGCCTCGTCCGCGTCGAGCAGCCGGCAATTGGCTGGATACAGGTGCGCCTGGGCGATGGCGCGGACCGCTTCGGCAGCGCGGTAGAAATCGCCGAAGCGCACGCTGCTGGCCGCGCGGAATGTCGGGCGCGGCCGCAGCTTCATCCACGCCTCCGTGATGATGCCGAGCGTTCCCTCCGAGCCGATGAACATGCGGTCGGGGCTGGGGCCGGCACCGGAGCCCGGCAGTCGGAAGGATTCGATGATCCCGGCCGGGGCGACCACGCGCAGGCTCTCGACGAAGTCGTCGATGTGAGTGTACAGGGTCGCGTAGTGACCGCCGCCGCGGGTCGCGATCCAGCCGCCGAGCGTGGAAAACTCGAAGGACTGCGGAAAGTGGCGCAGCGTGAGCCCGCTCGCTTTCAGCTGGTTCTCCAGCGAGGGTCCGTAGACTCCCGCCTGGATGCGTGCCGCTTGCGAGATCTCGTCGATCTCGAGCACGCGATCCTGATGCTTGAGGTCTACAGTCACGATCGGGCGATCGGTGCGTGGCGGTTCCACGCCCGCCACTACGCTGGAACCCCCGCCCCATGGAATGACCACAGCATTGATCGAGGCGCACCAGTCCAGGGTCGAGACCAGCTGGGCCTCGCTGCGCGGGAAGGCGATGACATCGGGCGGGTTGGAGAAGTCGCGCGCGAAGACGCGCGCGCTGTCGAAGAAGGACTTGCCGTAACTGTGCAGCAACCGCTCGTAGTGATCGACGGAGCAGAACTCGCCGAGACTGCGGGGCGGTTGCATTCGAGGCTTGCGCAACTCGATATCCTCCGCGCTCGGCACCGCCGTGGCCTCAAAGCCGGAAACCCCGAAGCGCTTCGCGTACGCAGCCTCCAGGCGGCTTACCTCAGCGGCACTCAAGCGCTCGTTCTCGAAACCCCAGCCCCAGAACTTCAGGCGCGCCGCGCTCATTCGTCATTACTCCTGTCGTATCCAGGTCTGGGAGCGGCCGAACAACGATAGGCCGATATAACCGCGCACTTCGAGCTTGCGACCACCCTCGATCAGCTTCATCTTGGCGCGGTAGATCTTGCCGTTCTTGGGGTCGAGGATCTCGCCGCCGCTGTACTGGTCACCATCTTTCTTCAAACCCCACAGAAAGACCATCCCGATGATCGGCTTGTCCTTGCGCTCGCCCTCGCACTTCTTGCACAGGTGGTCGGGGTCATCGCCTGGCTGCTCGAAGATCTTCTCCACTTTGCCCTCGAACACGCCATCGTTGTCCACGATGCGCACCACCGAGCGCCCCTTGCCGGTCTTGTCGTCGATCGTCTTCCACTGCCCGGCAGGCGTATCCACGTCGGCATGGGCTGCACGCGCGACACCCAGCGCAAGCACGCAGGTCAACGCGTAATTCAGCATCCTCATTCTCGGATCCTCCGTTAATGGCCCCTCAACGGCGCCGGGCCGATGCGGTCTTTGCTGGTTTGGATCTCGCACGGGAGATCGCTATGACATCGGGGGGCGCTCTGCGCTGCCGCTCGACCGCCTTCCAATCCCACTCGATGCCCAGCCCAGGCAGATTGGACGGCAGTGCATAGCCATTCTGCATGACGATGCGCGAGGTCGTGATGTCGTCGAGCTGCGGGATGTGCTCCAGCCAAGTGGCGTTAGGCACCGCGCAACACAGGCCCAGGTGGATCTCCATCAGATAGTGCGGGCAAACCTGCACGTTGAACGTCTCGGCCAGATGCGCCACCTTGAGCCACGGCGTGATGCCCCCGACACGGCTCACGTCGACCTGGACGATGCTGCAGGCCCCGCGCTGCAGGTACTCGCGGAAATGGCTTGGGTGATACAGCGACTCGCCGATCGCGATGGGTACCGAGGTGGATTGGGACAGCAGCACGTGACCGTTCAAGTCCTCGGCCGGAAGCGGCTCTTCGAACCAGCAGACGTCGAGCGCCTCAAAGTGACGGGCGCGGCGGATGGCCTCGGACAGCGTGAAGCCCTGGTTGGCGTCGGTCATGATGTCGAACCCTGCTCCCAGCGCCTTGCGCACCGCTGAGAGCCGGGCCACATCCTCTGCGACATGCGGCCGGCCGATCTTGATCTTCACGCCGCGGAAGCCCTTGGATTTCGCCGCTAACGCGTTCTCCACCACCTCGCCCGGCCGCAGATGCAACCAGCCGCCCTCGGTGTCGTACACCGGGACGCGGCGCTGGGCGCCGCCCGCCATCACATGCAGAGGCAACCCGGCCGCTCTACAGCGACGGTCCCACAAGGCGGTGTCGATCACAGACAGCGCAATGCTGGTGATCGCGCCCACCGACGTGGCATGCGTGAAGAAGAACAGGTCCTTCCAGATCTCCTCCACCATGTCCGCGTCCTTGCCCAGCAGCCGAGGTGCCAGATGGTCGCGCAGCAGGGCGATCACGGAGGATCCGCCGTTGCCGATGGTGTAGGAATATCCGGTTCCCTCGGACCCGTCATCGCAGAACAGGCGCAGCATCGGCGTTTCCTGCAACGAGAACGACTGGATCGCGTCGCTGCGGGCCACTCTGGGTTTGAGATCGACCTGAAAGATCTCGACCCGTGTGATCTTGGGCATAGATGGCGTCGAGGCCGTGTGGAGCGGACCTGCGCTCGCTCAGCGAACCGACTCGAATATACCGGCAGCGCCCATGCCGGTGCCGATGCACATCGTGACCATGCCGTATCTCTGCTTGCGGCGGCGCAGGCCGTGCACGATCGTCGCGGTTCGGATCGCCCCAGTCGCACCGAGCGGATGCCCTAACGCGATGGCTCCGCCCAGCGGATTGATCTTCGCGGCATCGAGCCTGAGATCGTTGATCACCGCCAGGCTCTGCGCGGCGAAGGCCTCGTTCAGCTCGATCCAGTCCATGTCGTCTTGTTTGAGCCCCACCTGCTTGAGCACCTTCGGAATCGCGAACTTCGGACCGATCCCCATGATTTCCGGCGGTACCCCGGCCACGGCAAAGCCAAGGAATCGCGCCAGGGCCTGCATCCCGTAGCGCTTGACAGCCGCTTCGGAGGCGAGGATCACCGCCCCGGCGCCGTCCGAGGTCTGCGAGCTGTTACCCGCGGTCACGCTACCGTTGGCGGCGAACGCCGGCCTGAGCTTGGCCAACACCTCTGGCGTGGTGCCCGCGCGAGGGCCCTCGTCCACCGAGGCGATACGCATGTGATGTTCGATCTCATGCGAAGCGAGCTCGGGCAGCTTCTCGTCGATCGTGAAGGGCGAGATCTCGTCGCGAAACTCTCCGGACTCGACCGCCGCCAGCGCCTTGCGGTGGCTGTCGGTAGCGAACAGATCCTGAGCCTCGCGCGACACGTTCCAGCGCTGAGCAACCTTCTCGGCTGTAATGCCCATGCCGTAGCCGATGCCGATGTTCTCGTCGCGGTCGAAGATGTGCTCATTGATGGCGATCTTGTTGCCGCCCATGGGAATCATGCTCATGCTCTCGGTGCCGCCGGCGATCATCACCTCGGCCTCGCCCAACCGGATGCGGTCTGCGGCCATCGCCACCGCCTGCAGCCCGGAGGAACAGAAGCGGTTGACCGTCACCCCGGACACAGTGTTGGGGAAACCTGCGAGCAGCAGGCCGATGCGCGCCACGTTCATGCCCTGCTCCGCCTCTGGAATGGCGCAGCCGACGATGACATCGTCCACCGCGCCGGCCTCCAGCCCCGGCGCCTGTCGGAGCACGCTTTTCAGCGCATGCGCCAGCAGATCGTCCGGCCGCGTGTTCCGGAACATCCCGCGCGGCGCCTTCCCCACCGGCGTGCGCGTGGCGGCCACGATGTACGCGTCTTGAACTTGCTTGGCCATCGAGAAACTCCGTCGCCGAACGCCCGAGGTTTCAGCGCATCAATTTCGAAGCGGCTTGCCGGTCTTCAAGGTGTGCTCGATCCGCGCCTGAGTCTTAGCCGTGGCGATGAGCTCCATGAAGCACTCGCGTTCCAGATCGAGGAACCACTGCTCGTCGACGAGGCTGCCGGCCTCGACGTCGCCCCCGCACAGCACATAGGCAATCTTGCTCGCCACCAGGAAGTCGTGCTCCGAAATCTGTGCACCCGCAACCAGGTTGGCGAGGTGCGCCTTGAAGGTGGCGATCGCCGTGCGTCCGGCGGCGGGGATGTCGCAGGCCCTCAGCGGGGGGCGGTACCCGGCCTCGGCCATCGCATTGACTTCGGACTTCGCGACGTACAGCAGCTCCGCGCGATTCATCACGATCCGGTCCGCAGGCTTGAGATAGCCGAGCTCGCGCGCCTGCTCGGCCGATTTGCCAACGGTGGCGAGCGCGACGTTCTGGAAGTACTGGCGCAGGAACGGGAAGGAATCGCCGCCCTTGGCCTCCAGCGCGCTGCGCAACGCCAGCTCCTTGCACCCACCGCCGGCCGGAAGCAGGCCTACGCCAGCCTCGACCAGGCCGATATAGCTCTCCAGCGTGGCCACCGCGCGCCCCGAGTGCATGATCAGCTCGCAACCTCCGCCCAATGCCAGGCCTTCGACCGCAGTAACGGCAGGCACCAAGGCGTACTTCCAGGCCTGGGTCGTGGCCTGGAACTGCTCGACGATGGCTTCGACTTTTTCCAGCCGCCCCGCCATCACCGCGTCAGCCACGTTCAACTTGCGCGCCGCCTTCAGCACGATCGACTGCGCCTCGCGGCGGAACCTCTTCATCACCGAAGTCAAGGCGGAGCGCTTGGCCGCGCCTGCCGGTCTGGGCGAGGAGCCCGAAAGGTTCGCGCCGACCGAGAATGGGGGCTGCGTCTGCCAGACGATCACGCCCTTGAAGCTTCGCTCCGCCTCCTCGATCGCTTGCATGAGGCCGTCGAGCACGTCTTCGCCGATCGCGTGCATCTTGCTCTTGAAGCTGACGATGCCGATGTCGTCGCCGGTGGTCCACATGCGCACAGCGTCGGTCTCGAACACGGTCTGGCCGTACTCAACGCGCTCACCTACCAGCGCATCGGGATAGGGTTGCCGACGGTACACGGGCAGGCTCGAACGCGGCCGCAACGCGTTCGCCGATGCGCTGTACGAGCCCTGCGGCGTATGCACCCCGCTGCGCCCTTTGTCGATCGCCCACGCCGGCAAAGGCACGCTGCCCATGGCTTTCCCAGCGCTGATGTCCTGGCCGATCCACTCAGCGACACGCTGCCAGCCGGCGGTCTGCCAGATCTCGAACGGGCCCTGGTTCCAGCCGAAGCCCCAACGCACCGCGAGATCCAGATCGCGCGCATTGTCCGCAATGTCTGCAAGCTGAAAAGCACAGTAGTGGAGCATGTCGCGAAACACTGCCCACAGCAGCTGAGCCTGGGGATGCTGGCTCTCCCGCAGCTGGCCGAAGCGTTCGGCTGCATCTGCCGTCTTGAGCATCGCCACCACCGCCGGGTCGGGCTCGGCCCCCGAGAGGCGGTATTCGCCAGTGGCCAGGTCCAGGACCTGAATATCCTTGCCTTGCTTCCGATATACGCCACGCCCGGACTTCTGGCCGAGCGCGCCTTGTTCGAGCAGCTTGCGGTACCAGTCGGGGACATGGAAGTACTTGTGCCACGGATCGCCAGGCAGCGTCTCCTTCATCGTGTTGACCACGTGCGCCAGCGTATCCAGACCGACGACGTCGGCGGTGCGATAGGTCGCGCTCTTGGGCCGGCCGATCAGCGGGCCGGTCAGCGCGTCCACCGCATCGAAGCCCAAGCGCAGGCGCTGCGTGTGATGGAAGGCGGCCAGAATCGAAAACACACCGACGCGGTTGGCGATGAAGTTGGGCGTGTCCTTGGCGCGGATCACGCCTTTTCCCAGTGTCGTGGTCAGGAAGGCTTCGAGCTGATCGAGCAGGTCCGCGCGGGTCTCGCGAGCTGCGATCAGCTCGACCAGGTACATGTAGCGGGGCGGGTTGAAGAAATGCACACCGCAGAACCGTTGGCGCAATGTCTCTGGCAACGTCTGCGCCAGGGCATTGACCGATAGACCCGACGTGTTGCTGGCCAGCACCGCGTGATCCGCGAGATGCGGTGCGATTCTGTCGTAGAGCGCCTTCTTCAGGTCCATGCGCTCGGCGATGGCCTCGATCACCAGGTCGCAATCGCGCAGCTGCTCCAGGTGCTGGTCGTAGTTGGCGGCCTCGATGTACGCTGCCTTGGTGGTCGAGGCGAGCGGGGCGGGCTCGAGCTTGCCGAGGTTGTCGATCGCGCGGCGCACGTTCGCGTCAGGGTCCCCGTTCTTCGCAGCCAGCTCGAACAAAACCACGGGCACGTTCGCATTGACCAAATGCGCGGCGATCTGAGCGCCCATGACTCCGGCGCCGAGCACTGTGGCTTTGCGAACCTGCTGCTGAGAAGTAGTCATTGGGCGCAGAGTCGAGAGGAACGAGGCGGCGGGCGCTGTCGTCGCCCGCGCGGTCGGCTCAGAAGCTGTAAGCCACTTGTACGCTGATGATATTCACGGAATTGTCGTAACTGCCAATCAGTGTCCCGGAAGCCTGCTCGGTGTGGTTGATCGATGTGCTCGGCACGAACAGGTGAGCATAGCCGAAGTCGAGCGAAGCCCCCTTCGTGAAGTACCAGCTGGCACCCACCGCAAGCCAAGTGCGGCTGTTGTCGGGGACGCGCGCAGTGCGCAGCGTCGAATTCGGCACCGGTGTCTGGTCCCAGGCGATACCGCTGCGCAGCTTCCATTTCTCGTTGGGTTTGTAATTCATGCCGAGCGAGAAGCGCCACGCGTTTTGCC
>Ga0335084_10000275_pt1 | contig 41156 bp, 29 predicted proteins | sample Lox_Sample_44_FD_206721 | JGI IMG/M metagenome (GOLD analysis project Ga0335084, IMG submission 206721) | Soil microbial communities from Loxahatchee National Wildlife Refuge, Florida, United States - Lox_Sample_4.4 | ecosystem: Environmental > Terrestrial > Soil > Wetlands | place: USA...
ACGGTGCACGTGCGTGAGCTCGACGCCATCGATGCGTGCCACGCACTGCTGCGGGAGCACCAGATCCTCGCGGGGGGCTCGAGCGGGAGCGCGTACGCCGCGATCCAGAGCTACCCGTTCCCGGAGCGCAGTCCAACCGTTCTGTTCCTGTGCGGCGATCGCGGGACGGCGTACATGGACACCGTTTACGCCGCCAGGTGGGTGGCTTGGCGGCGCGAACAGGAGGAGACGGGCCCGTCGTCGGGGCTCGGACAGGAGCTCTCGACCCCGATCCTGGTGGAGCAGCCCTGAGCACCCAGGCTCCTCCTATCTTCGTGACGGTCGGCGGCAGGGTCGTCCAGTCCATCGTGTTCGGCGACATCGAGGGCTGCATGGACGTCGTGCGCGCGGCGTACCTGGCGCACGGGGCCGGTCACTCGGTCAACCCGAACAGCTTTTTCCTTCGCTTCCCTGACCGCCCGACGGCGCGAATCATCGCGCTCCCTGCGTATCTCGGCGACACCTTCGACGTGGCCGGAGTGAAGTGGATCTCGAGCTTCCCCGAAAACGTGGCTCAGGGGGTTCCGCGCGCCTCGGCTGTCCTCATCTTGAACGATTGCGCCAATGGCTACCCCTTTGCGTGCCTCGAGGCTTCGATCGTGTCGGCGGCACGCACGGCGGCCTCGGCGGTCATGGCGGCACGGGCATGCGCGGAAGGTCGCCCACTGCTCCGAACTCTGGGAATCGTCGGGAACGGGCTGATCGCGCGCTACCTCTACGAGTTCCTCATCCGCACGGGGTGGACCTTTCCGAACATCCGGCTCTATGACGCTGCGCCCGGCGAGTCGCGGCGCTTCTCCGAGCGCCTGGCGCTCGACGCGCGCCACGCGGTCGCCCATGACGAGGTCATCGAGCCGCTGCTCCGCGAGTCCGACCTGATCATTTTCTCGACCACTGCCGGCGCGCCCTACGTTCACGACACCAGCCTCTTCGCCCACAACCCGATCGTGCTCAACATCTCGCTGCGCGACCTCGGGACCGAGGTCATCCTGAGCTCGTACAACGTGGTGGACGACATCGGGCATGTCCTGAACGCCAACACGTCTGTGCATCTGACCGAACAGCGGGTCGGGCATCGGGGGTTCATCCACGCGACGATCCCGCAGCTGCTGGCGGGCGAACGCCGGCCGGGAACCGATCGCCCGGTGGTCGTCTCGCCGTTCGGCCTGGGCGTGCTCGACCTTGCCGTTGGCAAGTGGGTTTACGACAGGGCGAAGGCGCGCGGCGAGCTCGTCGAAGCGCCGGACTTCTTCTGGGAGCTGACCCGGTAGTGCGGGCTTCCACGGAAGGGGCATGATTGCGATGTCGCTGGTGTGGAGCTGCAACGAATGGGACCCTCTGGAGGAAGTGATCGTGGGGAATCCGCTCCACGCGCGATTTCCGACGTCGGATCCGAGCACCCGGGTCGCAGAGTTTTCGGACCGTCGTCTCGAGGACATACCCCAGGGGCCTTTTCCACAGCGGATCATCGAGGAGACGGAAGAGGACCTGAACGCGTTCATCGCCGTCCTGACGCAGGCGGGCATTACCGTCAAGCGCCCGGAGACATGGCCCCACGAGGCCAGGTTCTCCACCATCCACTGGGAATCCCGGGGCTACTACAACTACTGCCCCCGCGACGTCCTGCTCGTCATCGGGGACCAGATCATCGAAACCCCCAATGTCATCCGCAGCCGTGCCCTGGAGACCTTCAGCTATCGCGCTCTGCTGCTCGACTACCTGAAGTCGGGCGCGAGATGGTACGGGGCCCCCAGACCCATGCTTCTCGACTCGCTGTTCGAGGTCGATCTGACCAGACCCACGCCGCGCAACGACGAGCCGGCTTTCGATGCGGCGAACGTCCTGCGCCTCGGCCAGGATCTGATCTACCTGGTGAGCAGCACGGGGAACGAGCTGGGGGGGCAATGGCTGCAGACAATCTTAGGCGACAAATTCAGGGTGCATTTGTTCAAAGATGTGTACTACGGCAGCCATATTGACTCGACCTTTGTGGCCCTGCGGCCCGGCTTGATGCTCTGCAATCCATCCCGGGTCGATCACGAGACCCTGCCCGGGATCCTGAAGCAGTGGGAGGTCATCTACAGCCCGCCCATGGAGAATACGGACAGGTACGATGCCGACTATCTTTCCAAGAGCATCGGCAGCGACTGGATCGACATGAATCTGTTCAGCATCCATCCCGGCCTGGTCGTGGTCGATCGCGACCAGACGGCTCTGATCCGGCTCCTGGAGAAGCAGGGCCTCGATGTCGTCCCTCTCAAGCTCCGGCACTCCAAGATGTTGGGCGGTGGATTCCACTGCGTGACCCTCGACATCCGCCGACGAGGAACGCTGCAGCGATATTTCGACTGAGCATCAGGCCACGCTTCGGGTGACAAGAGCAGCGCAACCGCTAGCTCCGTCGATCACGTGGGCACTAAATCGCTCCGGCCCGCCGTGGTCGCGAGGCGCGTGAACGACGCGCACATCTGGGGTCAACTCGAATTGGAACGCGTCGAGGCCTAGGGGTAATCCCTCTCCAATGGATTTCAGCGCCGCTTCCTTGAGGCTCCAGAGCTGGAAGAAAGTCCGCAGCCGCGCCACACCGCCTGCCCCTGCGACGGTCTTCGCCTCGGCTTCGGAAAAGAATCGTTGCGCGAGCTCCGCCGCCTCCAAGTTCCTCGTTTGATCTTCGAGGTCGACACCGATCCCGTGTATCCACGACCAAGCCGCGAGAAAACCGAACCGGCAGGAGGAAAAACTGAACCAGAGATCCGGCAGCTCTGGAAGATAGGGACGTCCTTTCTCTGTTTCCTCGAATGCAATCCGCGATAGGGGCCGCGGTGATCCGAGCACCAAGGCGCCGCAGTAGCGACGAAACGCACGCCGCTGTTTGAAATGCGCCTTGCCGTCTTCCGTCACAAAGCGGTCCGCCCGCTGCAACTCGGTATCCGACAACACTGACCCGCAACGCCTCGATGCCTCGGGATCCCGCGAAACCGGCGCATACAGCACGCAAGCCGCATGACGCGCGGGCGCCGGTGTCCAATCGCGCGCGCTGGCGGCGAACAGATCGTTGACCCAGTCGCTGTCCTCTCGCCTCATCTAACAGCGCGAGGCCCGTAAACCGATTCTCTTCGCCGACAGACGCCTCGCAGGCAGCTCAGAATGTCCGCCGCCTCATATCAGTTAGCGCGCTTGATCGACGCCACGCACCCCGCAGACAGGCTCCCGGCATTGTCCCTGAGACACCTCGCTATGCGCCCCTCACCGGGCGCGACACTCGCGCAGAACTTGTCGATGTCGCTCTTGCAGGCCTTGCCGACCTTCTTCAGCTCCGCCTTGATCGCCTTCGCTTGGGCCTGGATCTGGGCCTTGCAACTGGGGGTGAACTTGTCGGAATGGGTCTTCAGGCACTCGACGACCCGGAACTGGCCTACGACCGTGTCGCCGCAGAACTTGTCGATCTGCGCGGCGCACTCGTCGTCCACGGCCCTCGAGGTCGTCGGCGCAAGGAATCCGGCAAGTCCGGCAACAACGAGCGTGCTGAACACAATCGTCTTCATCTGGTTCTCCTGGCATAAAGTGGTTGGGGTGTGATGCGGCGGCAAGGAATAGCATGGGTACCCGCACTCCGTCAAGCAAATACCCCGAGCCCTTGTGGCCAGGGCATCGATTCTCATTTGCGATCCTTGGCGTTCCTTTGCGTCCTCTGAAGTCACGAGCGATTCTCTGAAGAGCGGCAGTCAATCTCCGCTGATTGACGCCTTCCAGCTCAAGGATCCGAATGTAGCCAGATGTCATTCAACGGACGGAGCATCTGGCAGAAGACATTAAAGAGTTCATCATCGCTGGTCTGATTCGTTTTCTTTTCAGGGTTACGAATGATCACGGCAAATCGCGCACGAACTTCACAATCAGCTCCAAGCCGGCAAGCTGGATAGCGTAAATTTCCAGGGTGTGCCGGCCGATGAAGCGCAGCGCGCCTGCCATGATCTCTGGCGGTTGGATGCGACTCGGGCCGCGCAGGAATAGACACAGGCCAAGGGACATGACGCCGAGACACAGAATGAACACGGCGAATTGGGTCTTGGAAAACGAGAATTCCCTTTGTTCCTGCCAGACGTAGACGACCGCAGCGACGAAGCAGGCCAGCAGTGGCAACAGGCCCGCGTTCTCTTTCATCGCGTGCGCGGTGAATGACGAGTCTCGAGCTCCAATGCCCGCGTCGGGAGCTGATCTGCCGTCGACATATCGGCGCTGGTACAGGCCGAACAGGGCCCACAGCCATCCCTCCGCGCCGTAGTCGACAAGCTGCGCCGTTATCGGCAGCGCCGCGAGAAGCGCGGAGGTAACGAAAGCGTAGGCGGCCCAGCCGTGACGTTGCACAAGCGCTTCTACATAGGGGCGTGCGATGCGGACGAGCGCGAAGCTCAAGAGAATGTTCGGTGGCATCCAGGTCCAGTCGTTGTTCGAGCTGTCGAGCAGAGTCAGGATGGCACCGATCCAGATCCAGCGGGCCGGGACGGTGCGGGTCTTCGCATAGCCCATGAGGAAGAAGAACGCCGGAGCCGCAAGCAGTCCGAAAACGCTCCACCAGCGGTCGTCTTGCGCGAAGAACTGGCCGATATGGCCAACCGCGGCCGAGATGAGCGCCGCGGTTTTCAGCCAATCGGTGTTGTCAACCGCCTGAGGCGTGCTCGTCGAACGCGTGGCGTCGTGCATTCTTACGCTCAAGCTTCAGCCGCTCTCATAGCCTCCGCGGGGTTCCCCTCGTAAGTGCCTGTGATCAGGTTCATCTCCTTGCCTACCAGGGATAGCGGCAAGAGCGTCGTGTCCCGCCCAATGACCGCGCCGCCCATCACCGTGGCGCCGACGTTGACGGTGCAGCCGTCCTGAATGTGGGTTCGCTTCACCTTCAGCATCATGTTCTCGAGGGTGTGAAACTGCAGCAGCCCGTCGATAACACAGTCGTTGCCGAAGCTCACCGCGTTCCAGTCAAAGCACTGCATAGGCTGGGTCACGACTGTCCGCTGGCCGATCTGGCATCCCATCCCTCGTAGGATAGGATTCGCGAGGATAGTCCCGGCGCAAAACCCCAGAGACCCCCTGCACCAGACCAGGAAGCAGTCCTGCGCGAAGAAGTAGGCGAAGTGCCGCCAGGACCAGAAGGGCGTCGAGTGATCGGCCCCCCATTCGCTACCGACGAGGGATTTCTTGATTGCGACGCAGAACAGGATCAGATTGACTTCTGTGAGCACCAAAGCAATCAGCGCGCTGGCGATCGGGTGTGCGCCCAATCGCAACACACAAATGTACAGAATCGTGAAGATGAGCCCTTCGGGGATGCGCAGCAGGCCGATGCTGAAGAGGTCGTTCAGGCCGACCCGAGTCAGGAAGAGGGGGAAGTCCGGCAGTCTGTGGATCTCGTTCTCCGCCTCAAGCGACGCGCTCCCAAACTTCACGGGCGGATTGCCTGCGACCGTCATGGGCTTGCCAAGCCGCGACCGCATCTGTCGTCGGAACCGGATGTCATTTGCAGGCGAGGAGACGCCCAGGAGAAAGTTGGACGGGAAATGCCCGTACTCCGCCACGCAGTTGTTGCCGCAGAAGAAATTCCGGGGCATGTCGAGTTGGCGCAGCTTGAAGTGCTCGGCGCCATAGTCGAGCATATTGGTGAAGCATCCATTGGACCAGAAGACCTGGGAGTCGGCGGTGGCGAGCTCCGGGACGAGGTTGAACATGACGTCGCACTCCGAGCCTCCGAACCGCGGGAAGTGCACGCCAGCGAGCGCCCGCAGGTACTGCCCGGTGATAGTCCAGGTCCACAGTCTCTGGATGCCGTTCATCTTGTTCATTCTGTACATGAGGAGCGCGCCCCTGAGTCCGTGCGAGGGGTAAAGCCCCGGCGAAGCGGCCGTGCAGCGGATGAAGAGGCAGCCGAGCACAGAGGTCACGACGACGGTGGCCCAGGTGGTGATGAACGCGTAGAGGGTCAGGCGCCAAACGATCTCGAACAGCGGCGTCAGCTGGAAATATGCGCCCGAAATGTCGGTTTCTCCAGCGGGTATGAAGCCACGGGCGAACCAGGAGATCGCAGCGGCGGGAACCACACTGAGGCAGAAGAATATGACGATCCCCATAAGGATGTTGAGGGTCTCCAGTATCCAGATCGGACACGCGTACCGGCAGGCGTTCGCTGTACGCTTCAGCTCCGTGTAGCGGCCGGTGAGGCGCGCGGGAGCCCCTTCCCACATCTCCTGCGAACCGACGTCGCTGAGGATGGGGGTAAACGGAGTGATCCAGGTGCCGCGGCCCACCGTCACATTGTTGGCCACGGCGGCCCGCATTCCGATCTTGCAACCGCTCTCGAGGTGAACTGGGCCGACGTGCAGATATTGCCCCGACCACCCTGCCGTTTGGATGTAGGCTCCGGTCTGGATGGCGACGTCGTCCTCGACGGACATCAAGTCCAGGGGGCCGGATAAATGGGCATCGTGCGCGCACTGAAGGTTGTCGCCCACGGTCGCGCCGAGCCGGCGCAACGCGAATGCCATAAGCGGCGCGCTGCGATACACCGCACCCAACGGTAACAGCACCATGCTCTGCAGCCGTGCGATGCACCAGACTCGCAGATGCATCTTGCTCCACTTGGGATATACGCCCGGGGTCACATTGTTCTTGTAGACGGAGCCGCCCATCAAGAGCTTTATCGTCATGACCCAGAGCAGGCTGGCGAAGGGCGTGACGAGGGCCGCCAAGTATAGAAAGAATCCGAGGATGATGAACGCCCAGAGGCTGGCGGTCGTGAAGAACGTCCCGACTTCGGCGACGTCGATGACGCCGAGGACGACCACGAAGGCTGGGGAATACAACAGGATCGCGAAGAGGACCTGCAGGATAGTGAAGTATCGGACGGAGAGCACCTCTGCCGCGGCCTCGTCGCGCTCGGCGCCGTTCTGGTCGGATTTCACCGGGGCGGTCGGGGCCTTGGAGGCCTGCTGAAGCGCCTGCCGCGAGTTGGCCACCTTGCGCGCGGTGTTGCAGTCGGTGAGCAGCGCCCGGACCGGCACCACCCATCCTGCAGCTTGCAGGTGCTGCGCCAAGCGGGCGATGACGATCGAGTGCCCGCCAGCCTCGGCGAATCCATCGTCCAGTCCCAACGGCGTCCCGAACACGGCCCTGCAGATCGCCAACACTTCCTCACACCGAGCCTCGATGCCATCGGCATCAGGCGGCTTGACCTCGCCTGCCCCGATATCCCGCGCGCTGGCCGCCGTGTCCCTATGGGTCTCCTCCGCTTCCGGCTCGGCGTCTCTCAGCAGATGAGTCAGGTCTGGCAGGCATTTCCGGTCGATCTTCCCCGAAACCGGCTGCATGACGAATTTCTCTACCAGGAAGATTCTGGTCGGGACCGAAGGCGCTGGAAGTTGTTTGGCGAGGGTCGCCGTCACCCGGCCGGCCCACTCCGTCGGCGCTGCAGCGACCAGCGAGATCGCTCCTTTGCAGACCGAAGGCGCGGCGACGAAGGCGACGAGCGACTCGTTCTGGTAGTCCAGAACGGCGGCCTCGATCTCACTGAATCGCGTCTGGAGGATGTCCTCAACGGCCTGCGCTTCGACCCGGTGCCCGCGCACTTTGAGCTGCGCGTCGATGCGGCCGAGGAAGTGCACGCGTTGCGTTTGGATGTCGACTTTGCATTTGTCCCCGGTGCGATAGAGGCGGCCGAACTGAGGGTGCGTGATGAACTTCTGGGCGGTTTGCTCCGGCAAGTTGCGGTACCCGCGCGCAACGTGCACCCCACCGATGCAGAGCTCTCCAACCTCCCCGTGCGGCAGTGGGCGGAGCTGGTCGACCTCGAGGATCACGTAGGTGACGTTGGGGAACGGAGAGCCGATGGTGATGGGCTCCCCCGGCCGCAAACTCTGGCGACTCGTGTCGGTGCTCGCTTCTGCGGGGCCGTAGGTGTTGATGATCTGCCGTCTGCCCCGGGTCCAAGGCTCCACGAGCGCGCTGGGGAAGGCTTCGCCCGCCGGGACAACGTAGCGGCACAGTGGATAGGGGAGATCCACCTCGGGGGTTGGTGTGAGGGTGGTGAGCAGCACCGGCGGACAGAACAGCACCGTGACCTCGGCTTCGCGAAGGATGGGGACGAGGTCCGGGCCGGACCGGATCTGCTCCTTGGTCAGCATGACCACGGCGCAGCCCGACACCCAGGCGCTGTACATCTCGGAGATGCTGCCGTCGTATCCCAGCGATGAAGTGAGCGAGGTCGCGTCCATGCCCGCAACGAGATCGAAGTAATCGGCGTAGCTCAGGGCCAGATTCACGTAACCTGCGTGCGGGCACTCCACCCCCTTTGCCAACCCAGTGGTTCCGCTCGTGTAAAAGATGGCCGCAAGGCGCTGCGTGGGATCGTCCAGCCAGGGCGGCGGTTCTCTTCGGGGCGTCCTCTCGGGCAACGTCAGGACGTCGAGCGTTGGCAGGTCGCGGTACTTGTCCTGCCCCCGCGTGAGAATGACCACCGGCCGTGCGTCGTTGAGCATGTGGGTGATGAGGGCGTCGGGCAAAGTGGTGTCGACGAACATCAAGGTACCGCCAGCCTTGAGAATGCCGAGGTGAGAGGCCACGATTTGCCAGTTGTCCTGCGACATGGCCACGGCCACCACCTGGTCCGGACCGGTGAGGAAGGGAGAAAGGGCCGCGGCTACGTTTTCCGCTCGCGCGTCGAGCTCAGCGAAGGTCAGGGACTCGCCGGTGTGGGGAATCTGCAATGCCGTGAAGTCCGGGTACTTCTCTACGGAGCGGCTGAAGACCTCGGTAAGCCACCGGATTCCTTCCTGATGCGGTACGTTAACGAGGTGCCGCTCGCCGAAGGCATCCGTCAAGCTGTATCGGCAGGTATCCACCTGCCCGCGCGGCGCGTTCTCCGCCACCCAAACATATCGCCTCCACGCCACGAACGTCAGCACAAAGAACACCGCGAAGGCGGTCGTCACGACAATTGCAGCCAAAACTCTACCTCACAGGCTGGTGAAGTATGGACTCCTGAGCATCGTGCGCGCGGGAGGCTAGATCACCAGCTTCCAGAGCAGGCGGAGAAGCTCATCCAGGGGATACACGGTCAGCAGCAGGGGCGCCATCGGGAGCAGGCTGGCCATGACAAGTGCCAGCGTATCCGAAGGATTGAAGGGAAGCGGCCGCATCTTGGCCAGGATTTCATAGGCGCCGCCCAGGTCCGCGAGCGACGAGATCTCTGGAGCGCCCAGCAACGGGTCATTCCCTGGATTGACGCCCTGCACCCACTTCCGATCGAAAACCCGGTGATGGGCGACGCCCAGAGCGCTGTACTCGCGCACGCTCGTGATCCTGGCCTGGATCATCCTCGGCGTGAACATGAGCAAGGGCCACAGGAAGAACAGGAGCACCAGCACGACGAACCCGCCGATCCCGAGGGCGTAGCTCTTCAACGGGACGCCCACAAAGACGACCTCGTCGGCGATGCCCCCGGCTATCCCGGCCGAAATCGCAACGACGATGACCCAGAACAAGCGCTGACCGTCTCCCACGAATCCCAAGCCTGCCGCCCGGTCGGGGTGGGTCGGGATCAGGTGCAGATCGAGCTTCGACATGCGCCAGAGAAAGCCGTACCAAATGAACAGTCTCCAGAGCCATCGCCAGCACAGAAACTGAACCGAGCCTCTTCCCACGACCAGTTCCCACCAGCCGGCCACCGTGCGCGTGTGCACCGAGCCCGACACGAGGGAGCGCCATGAGGAAAAGTCGAAAGGGAATTCACGGGAGGCGATGACGACGGTCACTGCGGTCAGCCCCAGAAGCGCCCCTTCCACCAGAGAGGAGTCGCGCCACCGGGCAGCACGGGCCAGCGCAGCGTTGTAGACCTCAACGTCAGCCCCCGTGACGAGATCGCAGCGGACGAATTGAGCAGCCACTCCGGGCAGACCACGCTCGATGACGGCTTCCGCCAGGATCAAGAGTGGAAGCGCCACCAGGTACATCGAGTAGGCGTGGAAGTCGTGGAGAAACGGCATTACCACGTCGTGGCCGAGCGCCCGGCCTTCCAGAGCGGAAACCACGAGCAGCACGACCCAGGTCAGTACAATTGATAGCGCGACTCTCTTGGCGAAACCGGGCGAGTCCGGCTTGATCAGTCCCAGCCAGACTTGAAGCCGGTAGGTGGGTCCTCCCGCGACAAGGGAGAAACCGCCCTCGGAATGTGTTGTTGGATTCATGTCACCACGCCCTCCGACGAGCGTGCGTCGGACCACCCCGGTGGCACGGGAGGAAAGACGCACACCCTCGCTGGGCATCCGGGTCTCTAGCTCCTTTCCGAGGGGGTCCGGCCGCACCCTACCGCGCGAATGAAGCGCCTGTCAACTTTCGACCACTCGATTGACACCGACATGAGTGATCCGATCCAGACCATGATCGAAGCGCTCGTCACCGTCGGGAAAGCAGCGTTGGCAGGCCGGGCGGCCGTGTATATCATATAGCGCGCCATTTCAAGCGAACCTCGACAAAGCGACGGATCGACGGTGCGCGTCCTGCTCTCCCGCTCTTCTCGGTTCGCGACGCTCCCATACACAGCGCTCCTGGCGGTGACGCTTAGCCTTGCCTCGCTGCAAGGCGCGCGCGCTCAGCAGCTGGACCCGCGCACCTACTCGAACCAGCCGATCGGGCTCAACTTCCTGCTCGCCACCTACCAATACTCCTGGGGCGATGTGGTGTCCGATCCGTCGCTGCCGATCAAGAACGCCGACGCCAAGGTCAATGCCGTTGTTCTGGGCTACAGCCGAGTCCTCGACTTCTGGGGTGAGTCGGGAACGCTCGCGGTCGTGCTTCCCTACGCGTGGATCTCGGCCAACGGCGAGGTCGAGGGGCAGGCTAAGAACGTCGACCGCTCGGGGTTCGCCGATCTGGGCCTGCGGCTGTCGGTGAATTTACTCGGGGCTCCTGCCCTCTCGTTGAAAGAGTTCCGCGACTACCGGCAAGACACCATCTTGGGCGTGAGCCTGGTCGTCACCGCCCCGACGGGGCAATACGATTCCACCAAGCTGATCAACGTCGGCACCAACCGCTGGTCCTTCAGGCCCGAGGTCGGTGTGTCCAAGGCGCTGGGGCAGTGGGTTCTGGAGGGGGCCGCCAGCGTCGCGTTCTTCACCGACAACAACGAGTTTCTCGGCAACAACGTGCGCAGCCAAGAGCCGCTGTATGCGCTGCAGGCGCACGCGATCTACAACTTCAATCCCAAGCTCTGGGGCGCGCTCGACTGGACCTACTACGTCGGCGGTCGCACCTCCGTCAACGGCACCCTGAACGAAGACCTGCAGTCGAATGCGCGCTGGGGAGCCACGCTCGGGCAGTCTCTGGACACTCACAACTCCATCAAGCTGTACCTCTACTCCGGACTGTATGCACGGACCGGAACCAACTTCACTACCATCGGCCTCGCCTGGCAGTACCGCTGGGGAGCGGGGCTTTGATTCCGTGTGACGCGCGCTCGCGCCCGTAGCGGTGCTCCGTGACGGCGAAGCCGTGAATGCGCGCAGAGGTGAGGTGCCAAGGAGCTGACAAGCTGGCGCGAGACACTGTATGGTTCGACCTGGCAGCTCCGGATGTTTCGGATAACGACTGCGGTCAGCTGATGCAACACCTGAATCGATGACGGCGCAGACGATACAAAGGAGGAGGACATGATTCGAGCCTTCGAAGTCAAGCGATGCCTGGCCGTGATGCTTTTCGCGGTAATCGCCGTCGCGGCTGCGGCGCCGGTCAGTGCCGAAGAAACCTGGTCCGATGGAAAGTGGCATTTCACCGTGACGCCCTACCTGTGGTTTCCGGACGTCAGCGGAACGGTGACCTACAACAATGTGGCCGGTAGCAGTGCGAGCGTCTCCGCGCAGGTCGACCCCAGCAGCTATCTCCAGTCGCTCGACTTCGGTGCCATGTTCACCGCCGAGGGGCGCAAGGACAATTGGTTGGTATTCACCGATTACATCTATCTTCACTTGGGCGGCGACGAGTCGGCCGTGAAATCGGTCACCGGTCCGGGTGGATTCGTGACGGTGCCGGTCAACGTCGGCGGCGCGACGACCCTGGTCTCGAACATATGGACGCTCGCCGGCGGCTACAACGTCGTGCACAAGCCAGAGGTATCTCTGGACCTGTTCGGCGGAACCCGCCTGCTCAACCTCAGCCACTCGCTCAGCTGGAACTTCAGCGGGCCGACGGGTGCGCTGGCGCAGGCGGGCAATACCTCGGAGACGATCAACAAGTGGGACGGGATCGTCGGCTTGAAGGGCGAGGTGCGATTCGGCGAAAGCAAGTGGTTCATGCCCTATTACGGCGACATCGGCGCGGGTTCGAGCAACTCGACCTGGCAGGCGATGCTGGGGTTGGGCTACCGATTCGGCTGGGGCGACCTGGTGTTCGTGGTGCGCAGCCTCTCGTACAACTTCACCGACAGCAGCCAACTCGACCTGCGCATGACCGGACCCGCGCTGGGCGCGTCGTTCAGGTTCTGAGGGCCGGAGCACGCTGCATACTGTTGATGCAGGCGGCCGCAGCCCAGCAGCACGCGGCCGCTGCGAGAATGCAGCTCGTCTGGGGACGCGTGAATCCAGTACTGCGGCTGGAGAAGTCGAATAAGAAGCAACCCGCAAATACTGATCGGAGCCCTGTTCATCGCCGCGGTCCCGAGGGTCTGGGCTGCGGAACAGGCGCCCCCCGAGCCTGTTTCGGGCGACGTGCTCCTACTCGACAACTTGGGGCGATCCGTTCGCGTGCCGGTGGAAAGCTTGCCTCAGGGCCTGCGACCGCGGTCGCAGACCGGGCTGAAGTACCAGACGCCGGCGCCGCAAAAGGGGATCGTGCCGTCACCCGAAGTGCAGGAGAAGCTCCAGTCGATGCAGGAGGGCCAGCCGGCGTTCGAGTGGTTCCCGGCCGCGCCGCCGCATCTCATGCCCTACCTCTACAGTCAGGACGAGCTCGGCAACACGGTCGCTCGGCCGGGGCCGCTCATCGACGTCTTCCCGCTGGAACCGCTGGTGCAGGGAGCCAAGACCTGGTCGTCCGGACAGGGCTTGCGCTATTCGCTTCAGCAGACGTTCACCTACTCCGGCATGAGCGACGTAATGCAAGGCGACAACGACCTGGGCAACTACAACCTCGATCTCGCAGCCAAGTGGGCGGTGTTCGATCGGCGCGGCGATCTTAGCACTGCGGGTTGGCTCAGCACGCAGATCCAATATCAGAGCGCGCTGGGCGGCGTCGGGCAAACGCAAAGTGTTCAGGGCAACATCGGCTCCCTGACCAATCCGCTTCAGTTCCGGTCCAGCCACAGCGGCTGGCGCGTGCCGGAGCTGGCGTGGCAGCAGTCGTTCGACGCGGGGCGATGGGTCGCGCTGGCGGGTGTGATCAGCCAGCGCAACTATCTCGATGGCAACGGTTATGCCAACTCCGGCCGCGGGCAGTTCCTCAACTCGGCGCTGGTCAACAGCATGGTCCTGCCCCTGCCGGCATATGACTACGCGCTAAACCTGCAGTGGCAGCCCAGCAATCATTGGTACGGCATGCTCGGCTACTCGGTAGGCAACGCCAACGCGGGCGAGAAGCCAGGAACGAATTTCAGCTGGGACGCCTGGTCGCTGGAATGGGAAGTCGGCTACATGACAAGCGACTTGTTCGGTCTCGGCCGGGGCGTCTACCGCATCCAGCCGTTCCTGGCCCGCGCCGATGGGTCCGTGCAGGGCGGGCTAGGCTTCAACCTGGAGCAGCAGCTGGGCCCCGGCTCGCCGTTCGGCTGGTTCGGGCGATTTGGCTTCGGAGGCTCGGAAGTCTCCGGCGGCGCCAAGGCGCAAGTCGGCACCGGGTTCGTCATGCACGCGCCGCTGAAGTACGCCGGATGGGTCCCGCGGCTGAGCAACGATCTGCTCGGGGTGGGTTTCGTCTGGAGCCAGCCCTCCGCGACGACGAAGACCGTGTACCACGACAACGAGTACGTGTTCGAGACCTTCTACACGCTGCAGCTCTCGCCCACCACTCTCATGCAGCCCGACCTGCAGGTCGTGTGGAATCCCGCATTCAACCCCGATCCCGGACCTGTGGTGGTGTTCCAGTTCCAGTTCGTGGTCAAATGGTGACGGCAGTCTCCGAGTCCACGAAGATTGAATAGCAAAACCAATCAACCCGGTTTCATTCCGGGCCTGGCATGGCTGCGCGGCTATCCGAAGCGATGGCTGGGCGCGGATGTCACCGCCGGCTTGATAGCGGCTGCAGTCGTCATTCCCAAGGCGATGGCGTTCGCCACCATCGCAGGCTTGCCGGTACAGGTCGGCCTGTACACGGTGTTCGTGCCGATGGTCGTCTACGCTCTGCTCGGCACATCGCGGCCGCTCAGCGTCAGCACGACGACAACGATTGCCATTCTGGCTGCGGCCGAGCTCGGTGAGACGGTACCCAGTGGCGGGGCCGCGGAGCTGGCGATGGCGGCCGCCACCCTGGCCATACTGGTGGGAGCCATGCTGGTGCTGGCCTCTCTGCTGCGGCTCGGCTTCATCGCCAACTTCATTTCGGATCCCGTTCTTGCGGGGTTCAAATCAGGCATCGGGTTGGTGATCGTGGTGGATCAGATCCCGAAGTTGCTCGGGTTCCACATCGAGAAGACGGGGTTCTTCCGGGATATTCTGGCTATGGTTCAGCACTTGCCCCAGACCTCGCCGACCACGGCCGTGCTGGCGCTGGTCATGCTCCTGTTGATGTTCGGTTTGGAGCGTTTCGTGCCGCGAGCGCCCGCACCGCTCATCGCCGTCGCACTGGGCATTGCCGCCTCCGGGTTGTTTGGGTTGCCGCAGGCGGGCGTGGAAACGGTGGGCAGCATTCCGCGCGACCTTCCATCCCTGGTCTTGCCGCAACTCGACCTCGCCGCGCAGATGTGGCCCGGCGCCGCGGGTATTGCCCTGATGAGCTTCACCGAGAGCATCGCCGCCGCGCGCGCGTTCGCGAAACCCGGGGAGCCGCGTCCAGTGCCGAATCAGGAGCTGCTCGCGATCGGTATGGCCAACGTCGCCGGCGGTTTCTTCGGCGCCATGCCCGCAGGCGGCGGCACGACACAGACGGCAGTCAATCGCAACGCCGGCGCACGCACCCAGATGGCCGAGCTCGTCACCGCGGCGGCCGCACTTGCGACGCTGCTGTTGCTCGCACCGCTCATCGCGCTCATGCCGAACGCGGTGCTGGCAGCGGTGGTCGTGGTCTACTCTGTGGGGCTGATCAAGCCCGCGGAGTTTCGCGATATCGTCCGGGTGCGCACGACCGAGTTCTACTGGGCTGTCATCGCCTTTGCGGGTGTTGCTCTCTTGGGCACGCTGAAGGGGATTGCCGTCGCCGTGATCGCCTCGCTGCTCGCGCTTGCCTATCAGACGTACAACCCGCCCGTATACGCGCTCGGCCGTAAACGCGGAACGGATGTTTTCAGACCGCTTTCGGAGGAGCATCCGGAGGACAAGACCTGGCCCGGCCTGCTGATACTGCGAACCGAGGGGCGGATCTTCTTTGCCAACGCCCAGCGCATTGGCGACAAGATGTGGCTGCTGGTCGACCAGACCAAGCCATCGGTCGTCTTGATCGACTTCAGCGCCGTGTTCGATATCGAATACACTGTGCTCAAGATGCTCGCCGAGGCGGAGGAGAGGTTGCGGAGCGATGGCATCACATTGTGGCTCGCGGCTTTGAACCCGGACGTGCTTGCGGTCGTCAAGCGTTCGAGAATCGGCAAGGTCTTGGGCCGGGAGCGCATGTTTTTCAACCTCCAAATGGCGGTCGAAAAGTACGAGCAGGCGTCTAAGGTGGACGCCAAGCCGAGCGCAGTACAGTCGGGAGCAAACAAAGAAGAGCGGAGATGAAGACATGAAAACCAACGCAGGCAAAACCAGGGCTGCTAGAACCAGGACGGCCACGAAGCCCGCCGGCTCGCAGCCGAAGGAAAAGCTCACTGGGAAAGACTATGCCAAAGAGCTTGCCCGGCTGCACGTCGAACTCGTCAAGCTGCAGCAGTGGGTGGTGCACAAAGGCCTCAAGGTGTGCATCGTGTTCGAGGGTCGCGACGGCGCCGGCAAGGGCGGCACCATCAAGGCGATCACCGACCGCGTGAGCCCGCGCATATTCCGCGTCATGGCTTTGCCAGCTCCCACCGAGCGCGAAAAAAGCCAGATGTATGCGCAGCGCTACCTGCCGCACCTGCCGGCGGCGGGTGAAGTGGTGATCTGGGATCGCAGCTGGTACAACCGCGCAGGCGTCGAGCGCGTGATGGGTTTCTGCTCGGAAGAGACGGCGAAGCGCTTTCTGCAGGGGGTCCCGTCCTTCGAGAAGTTGATGATCGAATCCGGCATCATCTTGATCAAGTACTGGTTGGAAGTGAGCATGGAAGAGCAGACTCGCCGCCTCGCGGCGCGCATCGACGACGGGCGCAAGATCTGGAAGCTCTCGCCGATGGACCTGAAATCCTACAGCCGCTGGTACGACTACTCCAGGGCGCGCGACGAGATGTTCGAGGCGACCGACACGCCGTGGGCGCCGTGGTACGTGGCGGTCTCGAACGACAAGAAACGCGCCCGCCTCAACATCATCACTCACCTCCTCAGCAAGATCCCGTACAAGGAGGCGCCGCGCGAGAAGGTGAAGCTGCCGGACCGGCAGAAGCCCGGCGGTTACCGCGAGCCGGACTATCCGTTCAAGTATATCCCTGAGAAGTTTTAACGTACCCCGGCAAGGCGCAAGAGCGCGAATCTCGCTTTGTCCCTTCGTCCCGTCCGGGCGCGATCCCGTGCGGGATTTCATCCCGGCCACCCATGGCTGGTCCCATCGCGACAAAAAGGAGATCTCACGTGAAATCGCTGTGAGCGCCGCGAGCGGCGTGCTATGTCCTGCTGTTGCTGCTGGCTGCTGTATGTGTCTGCCGCGCCGATCAAGTCACGCTCGACAACGGCGACCGTTTGACGGGCACCGTGAAGCGGATTGGCGGCGGCTCGCTCGTGATTGGCACCGAGTATGCCGGCGATGTCACCATCGATCTCAAGCGGATCGCCTCGCTCCAAACCGAGTCCGACATGACCGTCGTGCTCGACGACGACACACGGCTATATGGCCGCTTGAGCGGCAACGGACAGACTCTCGAGATCACCGAGCACGAGCCGGTCGAGATGACCCGGGTGAGCAAGGTCGAACCTGGTCGGGTAACGGGCAAGGAATGGAAGTTCTCGGGCCGCCTTGCGCTGGGCGCATCGGACAGCAGCGGCAACACGGATACGCAAAATCTCCACTGGGACGGAGAGCTTGTGGCGCTGCACGGCGCAAACCGCTATACGCTTGGGGGCCGCGGCGATTACGCACGCGCCAACGGCGTACAAAACCAGAACGACACGATCATCTTCGGCCAGTACGATCGCCTGCTCTCGAAAAAGTGGTATGCCTACGCCAACGCTTCGCTCGAGAACAATCGCTTCAGCGATATTTACCTTCGCACTGTCGCCGGCTTGGGTGCGGGTTACCAGTGGCTCGATACGGAGCGAACCAAACTAGCGCTAGAAGCGGGCCCCTCCTATGTTTACACCAACTACTACACGCAGGCGACCGAGCACAATCTGGCCGCTCGGCTGGTCACGAAATTCGACTACTGGATATGGCAGCATGCGGTCCAATTCTTCAATTACAACGAGTTCTATCCCAGCCTCGAGCGGTATGAGAATTCATTCCTGCGCAGCCAGCTTGGGCTGCGATTCCCTCTGGTCGACAAGTTCCTAGCGACGGCGCAATGGAATCTGGATTGGAACGGGAACCCTCCGCCCGGGAAGGTCAAACTCGACCAAACGGTGATCCTGAGCCTGGGGTACAGGTGGTGACGGCACACGAGAGCGGTCGCTGTCATGCGTACGCAGCAAGCCGGGATCCAGAGCATCGAAGCCTCAGGGAGAAGCTATGGTTGAGAAGGCGTACGTGCCGAAACGCCACCCTGCCGCACTGACACTCATCGAAGAGTTCTTTCGCCTGCAGGCTGCAGGCGGCATTGTGCTGGTTGCCGCTGCCCTCGTTGCGCTCATCTGGGCCAACTCACAGTGGCGTTCGTTGTATAGCGACTTGATTGGCTTGCCCGTTGGCGTACACGTCGGAGCCCTGGCGCTCGACAAACCGCTGCTCCTGTGGATCAACGACGCGCTCATGGCTGTGTTTTTCCTGCTCGTCGCTCTCGAAATCAAGCGTGAGGCTCTCGAGGGCGAGCTGTCCAGCATACGGCAGGCTGCACTGCCATGCATCGCCGCGGTGGGCGGTATGCTCGGTCCCGCGCTCGTGTACTCGGCGATCAACTGGGGCGACCCGGTGACGATGCACGGCTGGGCGATCCCGGCTGCGACGGACATCGCCTTCTCGCTCGGTGTGCTGGCCCTTCTGGGGAAGCGCGCTCCGAGCAGTCTCAAGATCTTTCTGCTGGCTCTGGCGATCATCGACGACCTTGGCGCTATCGTCATCATCGCAGTCTTCTATACAGGCGACCTCTCGCTGTTGTCGCTGGGCCTAGCGGCAGCGGGCGTCGTGGCACTGATCACCCTGAATCTCGCCGGCGTCAGACGCATCGCGCCCTATGTACTGGTGGGCATCTTTCTTTGGGTCTGCGTGCTCAAGTCGGGCGTGCACGCAACGCTTGCGGGAGTCGCACTCGGCTTCGCCATCCCGCTGCGCGGCGTCAAGGGCGACGGCGACTCGCCGCTGCGCCACCTGGAGCACATGCTTCACCCGTGGGTCACCTACGGAATCCTGCCGGTCTTTGCTTTCGCCAACGCAGGCGTGTCGCTCGCGGGCTTGTCGCTGAGCAGTATTCTCGACCCCGTGACGCTGGGCATCGCACTGGGACTTTTTCTGGGCAAACAAATCGGCGTCACGGGATCGACGTGGTTTGCCGTGCGGCTGGGCCTTGGCACCCCACCAGCAGGGGCCACGTGGTCCCAGTTCTACGGCATGGCGCTGTTGACCGGCATCGGATTTACCATGAGCCTGTTCATCGGCACTCTCGCGTTCCAGGCGCCGGAATACAGCGATGCCGTGCGCATCGGCGTACTGGGCGGCTCGCTCATCTGCGCGCTTGCAGGTTACTTTGTTCTGTATGCAGCCGGCCCCCGCCCCCTCCCCGACCCTCCCCCGCGTCCCGCGGACGCAAGGGAGGGTGCGCAATGCCAGAGCGATCTGCAAGAGTTCGAACGCAGGTAACAAGACGGCGCCGCATTCGCGGCGGCGATGGAGCTGCTTTGAGGCGCCTGAGAACTGTCCCCGCTCTACCCCGGGGATGGTTGCTGCATTGATCGTCGACAGCAGCGTATAAAAAGCTTCACAGGCTTGTCGGGAAATTGTCACCTTGACACGGCAAGCTGCGCGCCCATGGATGCCGTGCAGGGCGCCCTACTGGCGCTCGAGGCGGCTTCGGCGGCGCTTTACATGACGATGGTCTCCGGTTTCCTCGTCGCGATGCGCCGCCGGACACCGGCTCGCGCGCCACAGAACACTCCGCGCGTCTCGATCTTGAAGCCCCTCGCGGGCATTGACGACGAGCTGGACGAAAACCTTTCGTCGTTTGCGACGCTCGACTACCCGGACTACGAGATCATTCTAGGCGTGGCGTCTGTCGACGATGACGCCTACCCTGTGGCGCGCCAGTTCGTCGAGAAAGTGGGCCTTGAGCGGGTCCGCCTGATCGTGACCGATCCGCACGCTGCCACCAATCCGAAGGTGGCGCAGCTGCTCGCGCTCGAGCGGGCCGCAAGCGGTGAGGTGGTCGTGGTTTCCGATTCGAACGTGCGCGTCACGCCCCGCTATCTCGATCCGCTCATCGCCGAGCTGTCGTCCCCGGGCGTCGGCGCCGTGTCCAACCTCGTTGCGGGCACCGGAGAGCGAACGCTCGGCGCTGCCATGGAAAACTTGCAACTCGGCGCGATCATTGCCCCCGGAATCGCCGCCTCGGCTTTCGTGTTAGGCAGGACCATCACGCTCGGCAAGTCGGTGGCGATGTGGCGCCAGCGGCTGCAGAGCATCGGCGGGTTCGCGCGCGTCGCGCATGTTCTGTCCGACGATGAAATGCTGGGAAGGGCATTCGCGCGGGCCGGCTACCAGGTGCGCGTATCGCTCTGGCCGGTGGAGAACCGGAACGTGGACTGCTCGCTCGAGCGAACGATCGCGCGCCACACGCGCTGGGCCCAGACCAGGCGCGCTCTCGCGCCCGTGGCGTTCGCGGTCGAGCCGGCTCTGTCGCCGATTGTGACCACCACGCTGGCGTGTCTGGCCTCACCGACGCGCCTGTTCGGCCTCGCTCTACTGTCTGCCGCGGTCATCCAGATCGCATGCGCCGCGGTCACGACCCGCACGCTTCGCGGGGCCGCGCTGCGCTGGTACTGGGCGCCGCTCGAGATCGTGCGGTGTTACCTCTTGTTCTTTTGCTGGCTCAGGGCGTGTTGCAGCCGGCGCGTCACCTGGCGCGGCCACCAGGTCGAGCTCATCCGCGACTCCGCGATCGTCCCAGCCGAACCAAGAATTCGCGACCGCGTCCGCGGCACGGTGCGCGCATGAGATTCTTCACACCCTCTTGCCCCTGGCCGGACGAAGCCGAACATGGCCACGATCGCCCAGCTGTCGGACCTGCACCTTCTCGAGGATAGTTACGCCAACCGGTCGTTCGGGCCGCGCGCCCGACTTTCATATTTGAGCTTTGGCAGACGCCTGGACCCGGACGAACGCAAAAGACGCGCCGCCGACGCCCTGGAGGAAGTCCAGGCCAGGAGCGTGGATCATCTGCTCATCACGGGCGACCTGACCGAGGACGGTCACTTCGAGCAGTTCGAGGTGCTCGCGGAGCTGTTAGCCGATTCGCGCATTCCCGCCGAACGCATCACGCTCGTGCCGGGCAACCACGATGCCTACATCGACGGGGGCGCCTTCGCCGCAGCGATGAAAGGTCCGCTCCAGCCCTATGCGGCCACGAGCTCGATCGGCACGGCGCTGCGGTTTCGGGATGTGACGATCGTGCCCGTGTCGACAGCCTTCCACCAATCGCCGCTGCGCTCGGCCGGAGCAATTGCGCCGTCCGAGCTCGAGTCTCTCGCTGCCATCGCAAACGATCCGCAGCTCGACGGACGTCCCCTCGTCTTTGCGCAGCACCACGCCCCCGGCTGCCTGTTCAACCCCCTGCTTCAATGGATCGACGGCCTGAGCGAGCACAGCGTGCTGCGGGACCTCTTCAACCGCTGTCCTCACCTTCACGTCATGCACGGTCACACGCACCACGAAGCGAACCGGACCTTAAGCGACGGTGAAGCGCCCCGCGTGTTCTCAGCAGAGGCTGTGGTCGATGGGTCCTCTCCGCTTCGCCTCTACGAAGCATCGCCAGCCGGAGTGTCGCCGCTCGCCCTCGCCTGAGTCGGCCCGCGTAGATTGTTCACCAAGATGTACAAGCTCACCAGCAGCACCCACAGCGGGAAAACCAACAGAATCCCTTCGATGTTGCGGCTCGTGAGCAGCAGCAACAGCGCCACGGCATAGCCAAGGAAGGCAATCCAGCGCGCGATGAATCCGGTGCGCAGAGCTAGCGTGGACGTAGCGATCATGAACACCCCCGCCATCTTGATCGCGTAGATATTCATGATCTCGTAGGTGATGGCGCGGGCGAGGGTGAACGTGGCGGAGCCCAGCACGCTATCGGGTGCGGCCACAAAGGCGATGATGATGCCGCCCGCCACCGCCGCGGAAAAGAACAACATAGCAAGGAACAGCAGGCCGCTGCCGAGAAAGACCGTGGCAAAGAAGCGGTCTTCCCTGTCCCCCAGGCGGTCGCGCAGCACGCCGATGAACCACAAGAACGCGATACCCGCGAAAGGCACCAGGTTCAGTGCCAGCGCAACGGTGCTCGCACGAGTGCGCAGCCACGCCCCCGCTTCCAGCGGATCGGCCGGGACGGAACGCCGCAGCAGCACAAAGCTTGTGATCAGCAAGACGGAAAAGAGGATACCGGCGATGGCGGCGGCACGCGGCGCCCTCAAGCGTCGGGCGATCAACGTCGTTTCCGGCTGCATCACGTCGCCTTCGGAGCGCATCGAGCGTGAGGCGCATCCAGCAGCGGCCCTGCAAAGGCCTTGAACCGCGTGCCTCGGTGCCAGCCATTACCCGTCATCGCAGAGCTCCTCCATTTCCTCGACCCGACCCGAGCCGGTCAGGCCGCGCAGTTCCGTTGTCATGTCGCGCTTCCAGCACGACCACGCTGCGCGCACTCGCCGAATAGAACGTCGCAGCATGTGGCTTCTGCTGTCCGCGCCAGAGGATGTCCGCCGGCGGCAGTTGAGAGGTGTCGAGCGCGATATGCCAGCGTCTGCCCGGGATCGACGGCAGAGCGGCATCCATCGCCTGATCCGACATGTTGAGGATCACGTGCAGGTCCTCTTCGTCGCTTGTGAGCCCGGCCATGGTGAAGCGCAGGAAACGGGCCTCGCCTTCGTGCCACGGCGCCTCATCGAGGCGCGCCCCGTGCCAGGCGACGTCCGGAATCCCACGGCCGGGAACCGGCCTGCCGTCGAAGAAACGGTTGGCGGTGAGGCAGGCGTGGCGTCGACGCAGCGCGATCAACTCGCGCGTGAAGCGCAGCATGTCCCGATTGCTTTCGACCAGCTTCCAGTCGAACCAGGAAAGCGCGTTGTCCTGGCAGTACCCGTTATTGTTGCCGCCTTGGCTCCGCAGCACCTCGTCGCCCGCGAGCAGCATGGGGACGCCGCGCGAAAGCATGAGTATGGCCAAATAGTTCCTGGCTTGACGCTGGCGCAGCGCCAGCACGGCAGGATCGGTCGTCTCGCCCTCGACTCCGCAGTTCCAGCTCGCGTTGTCGTCGCTACCGTCGCGATTGTTCTCTCCATTGGCTTCGTTTCGCTTGGCGTCGTAGCTCACCAGATCGTGGAGCGTGAAGCCGTCGTGGCAGGTGATGAAGTTGATGCTGTTCCCCGGCAGCCGGCCGTCCGCGTATAGATCGGCACTTCCGGCAATGCGGGTGGCAACCTCTCCGACCAGCCCCGGATCGCCGCGGATGAAACGGCGGATGACATCCCGGTAGCGGCCGTTCCACTCGGCCCAGGCCATTCCGGGAAAGGCGCCGACGTGATAGAGGCCGGCCGCGTCCCAGGCCTCGGCGATCAGCGGCACGCGATAGAGGGAGCGAGAGGACTCGATCGCCCAGGGCACCGGCGGATCGGCCATCAGCGCACCATCCTGGGCGCGCGCGAAGACACTGGCCAGATCGAAGCGAAAGCCGTCCACCCCCATCTCCTCCACCCAGTATTCGAGGCAATGCACGATGAATGCGCTCACCAGAGGATGGTTGCAGTTCACGGTGTTGCCGCATCCGGTGTAGTCGCGGTAGCGGCGCCGGTCGGCCGCATCGAGATGGTAGACGATCTCGTTCGCGAGCCCCTTGAAGTTGATCACCGGTCCGTGTGCGCCGCCCTCTGCAGTGTGGTTGAACACTACATCGAGCAGCACGCCGATCCCCGCGTCGTGCATTGCATCGGTGAGCGCGCGAAACTCCCGGTCTGCCCGCGCCGGGTCGACGCAATAGCGCGGGTGCGGGCTGTAGAAGCTGTGCGTGCTGTAGCCCCAATAGTTGCGAAGGCCTCGCGCAGCGGCCGAGGCGGGCACGTCCTGCTCATCGAAAGCCATCACCGGCAGGAGCTCCACGTGCGTCACGCCAAGCTCGCGCAGGTAGGGGATCTTTTCGATCACGCCCGCGAAGGTGCCAGGACGTTTCACTTCAGCCGAGGGGTGACGCGTGAAACCACCGACGTGCAGTTCGTAGATGATTGCGTCGTCCAGACTGCGCGGAGCAATCGGCTCGCGCGGCCGGGTCGGCTCGGTCACCACTGCCCGCATCGAAGCGTGCCCGGAGTCCCGCGGATCCGCGGCCCTGCGCCGATCCCACAGCGCGTCGTTCACGGCCAGCGCCCACGGATCGAGCAGCTCTTTGCGCGGGTTGAAGGAACGCCCCGTTTGCTGCGTGTCGGTCGGTCCGTCCGTACGCCAGGTGTAACAGGTCCCCGGCGGCAATCCCTCCACGAACACGTGCCAGAAAAAGAACGTGCGGTTGCGCTCCGGCGTGAGCGCGACCACCTGGAAAGGCTCGGGGCTGTTCCCTGCCGCATAGAGCAGAAGCTCGACGCGCGTCGCATGGCGGCTGAACACGCAGAAGTTGACGCCGTCGGGCAAAGCAGTGGCCCCCGATGGGAAGCGCGATCCGGGGCGAGTCGCGTAGACTGGGAACGGCGCGGCCTGGGTCTCAGTCAAGCGCGATCCTAACCGGCTGCACGTTCCAGATCTCGTCGCAGTACTCGCGGATCGCCCGGTCGGAGGAAAACTTGCCGCTGCGAGCGGTGTTGAGGATCGACATGCGCGTCCAGCGCTTCGGATCCGTCCAGGCCGCGCTGACGCGTTCCTGGCATGCGACGTAATCGGCGTAGTCGGCCAGCACGAGGAAGGGATCCGAGTGCAGCAGATTTTCGACCAGCGGCCGGAACATTTCGCGGTCGCCGTGCGAGAAATGTCCACCGGCGACTAGGTCGAGCGCTTCGCGCAACTCAGCGTTCCCGTCGGCATAGTCTGACGGCCGGTAGCCTTCGCGCTTCACCCGCTCTACTTCGTCGGCGATCAGGCCGAAGAGGAAGAAGTTGTCCGCGCCTACTTCTTCGCGGATCTCGACGTTGGCGCCGTCCAGCGTCCCGATAGTCAGCGCGCCGTTCATCATGAACTTCATGTTGCCGGTGCCCGAGGCCTCTTTGCCGGCGGTCGAAATCTGCTCGGACAGATCGGCGGCCGGGTAGATGAAATGTGCGTTCTTGACGTTGAAGTCCGGGAAGAACACGACTTTCAGGCGGCCACCCACGATCGAGTCGCTGTTCACCGCATCGGCTACGCCGTTGATCAGGCGGATCATGAGCTTGGCCATGTGATAGCCGGGCGCAGCCTTGCCTCCGAAGATGAAGCAGCGCGACACGATGTCGAGTTGCGGGTTGCGGCGCAGACGCTGGTAGAGCGTGATGATGTGCAGCACGTTGAGGTGCTGGCGCTTGTACTCGTGGATGCGCTTGACCTGGATGTCGAACAACGCGGCCGGGTCGACGACAATGCCGGTGCGGCTGCGAATATGTTTCGCCAGCGCTTCCTTGTTCAGTCGTTTGACGCGGCGCCACTGCTCCTGGAATGCCGCGCCGCTGGCGCGCGCTTGGAGGGCTTTGAGACGCGACAGGTCGGTGACCCAGCCTTCACCCACAGTGTCGTTCAACAGCCGCGTGAGGCCGGGATTGCTCTGCACCACGAAGCGCCGCGGGGTGACGCCGTTGGTGACGTTGCGGAACCGTTCTGGCCAGAATTCGGCGAAGTCCCGCAGCACGGTCTGCCGCAGCAGCGTCGAGTGCAGCACCGCCACGCCGTTGACGGCGTGAGTGCCAATGGTCGCCAGGTTCGCCATGCGCACGCGCTTCTCACCGGCCTCGTCGATCAGCGACAGCCGCGCCACGCGCGCGTCGTCACCCGGATAGCGCCGCCGCACTTCATCCAGGAAACGGCGATTGATCTCGAAGACGATCTCGAGCGGCCGCGGCAGCAGACTGCGAAACAGGGGCATCCCCCAGGTCTCGAGCGCCTCGGGCAGCAGCGTGTGGTTCGTATAGGCAAGAGTGCGCTGCGTGATATCCCAGGCCTGCTCCCATGGCAGCCGCCGCTCGTCCACCAGCAGCCGCATCAGCTCGGCCACCGCGATCGAAGGATGCGTGTCGTTCAACTGCACCGCGCCAATCTCCGGCAGACGCGCAATCGGTTCGCCCTTCATATCGAACAGACGCAACATGTCCTGCACCGAGCAGGAGACGAAGAAATATTGCTGCGCGAGGCGCAGGCGCTTGCCAATCTCGGGTTCGTCGTTCGGGTAGAGCACCTTGGACAGCGTCTCGGAGATCACTTTCTCCTGCACAGCGCCGTAGTAGTCGCCTACGTTGAAGTCCTGAAAGTCGAAGGACTCGACCGCTTCGCTCTTCCACAGCCGCAGCGTGTTGCAGGTGTTGACCCTGTAGCCGAGCACCGGCGTATCGCAGGCCACGCCCTTGACCCTGCTCGCCGGGATCCAACGCACCCGTGCATCCGCGTCGGTCTCGGTGTGGCCGCCGAAATTGACGTAGAAGCTCACGTCGGGGCGCACGATCTCCCAGGGATTGCCCTTCTGCAGCCACTTGTCGGTGACTTCCACCTGCCAGCCGTCGTTGATCTCCTGATCGAAGATGCCGAACTCGTAGCGAATGCCGTAGCCGATGGCCGGTACCTCGAGCGTGGCCAGAGAATCCAAGTAACACGCGGCCAGCCGTCCCAGTCCACCGTTACCGAGGCCGGGTTCCTCCTCGAGCGCGAGCAGCGCGTCGAGATCCTGGCCGAGCGCCTGCATCGCCGCGCGCGCGTTCGCTTCGATGCCGAGGTTGACCAGGTTGTTGCCGAGCTGGGGCCCGATCAGGAACTCGGCCGACAGGTAGCAGGCGACCTTCACGTCCCGCGCGACGTAGGTCTGCACCGTGCTTACCCAGCGCGCCAGCATGCGGTCGCGCACGCTGTAGGCCAGCGCCATGTACCAGTCGTGGGCGGTGGCGAGGCCCGGGTAACTCGCCTGCAGATAGGCGAGGTTGTCGAGCACCGCGCGAGCGAGCGTGTCGGCCGCCAGGCCGGTGCGGGTCGGTTCGAGTTTCCGGGTCGTCTTGGCGGTCGCGCGCTTGGTGGTCATGGCCGCATCTTAGTGTGCATTGCAAATCCATCACGGCCGCACCGCACTTCAAGCTCCGGCCAACTCGTCTTCCATGGCAGCCGCATATTTGCCCAGCGCGGCCGCGCTTTCGCATTTGGCCCGATGATAAAACGCCCGTTGTCCGGCTTTGAGGTTCTCGTTTTTCCCACGCCAGGCCTTTAGCGCTTCGTCCTGCAGCGCGCGTCCATAGGAAAAGCTGAGCTTCCAAGGCTTTGGTCCCTCGAGCTGATTGATGGCACTCAGATGGGTTGTAGCAACGATGGGATCCTGACCACCAGATAGGAACACGATGCCGGGGACAGCGCTCGGCACGTGCCGGCTGAGGCAGTGCAGCGTAGCCAGCGCGACTTCCTTCACGGGGGCCTGCTTGGTGCACTCCTGGCCAGAGATGACCATGTTGGGCTTGAGCAGCATGCCTTCGAGAGACACTCTCTGGTCAAAGAGCTCATTGAAGACCGCATGCAGGACGTTACCCGTCACTTCTTCGCAACGCTCGATGTTGTGCGAGCCGTCCATGAGAACTTCGGGTTCGACGATGGGCACCACGCCCTGCTCCTGGCAGAGCGCGGCATATCGAGCAAGCGCGTGCGCGTTTACATTCACGCAGGTCGCGCTCGGCAGCGTGTCGCTTACGGCGATCACTGCCCGCCATTTGGCGAAGCGCGCGCCCATCTCGCGGTACTCCTTGAGTCGATCGCGGAGCCCGTCGAGTCCTTCGGTGATCTTCTCTCCGGGACAACCGGCAAGCGGCTTCGCGCCCGCGTCGACCTTGATGCCCGGTATGATCCCCTGCTGCGCCAGCAGATCGGCGAGCGCTATTCCCTTCGCGCTCCTCTGGCGGATCGTCTCATCCTGCATGATCACGCCGCTGATGAACTCCGCGATACCGGGCGTGGTGAAGAACATTTCGCGGTAGGTGCGACGGCTATCTGGTGTCGACTCAATTTCGAGCGGCGCGAGGCGCTTGGTCACGGTCGGGACGGTCTCGTCAGCCGCCAAGATGCCTTTCCCGTCCGCGACAAGCGCCAACGCGGTCCTTTCCAGGTCCGTGGTTGTCATATGCCCTCCTGTCACTTCTTCACACCGAGTCTCCTCATGAACGAACCCAGCCGTCGGCTCACGCCGGCCAGGTCCAGTTGGTGATCTCGGCACGATCCGTGCCCTGCTCGTGCGCGTAACTCAAGTTGCGGATGATTTCGTTCTTCATGCTGTCCTTGAGATGCGCCGCTTTGCTCTGCAGGCGCGGTACACGGTCGATTACATCAATCACCAGGTTGAAGCGGTCCACCTGGTTGAGAATGGCGAGCTCGAGTGGTGTGTTGATGTTGCCCTTCTCCTTGTAACCCCGTACGTGCAAGTTCTCGTGGTTGCGGAAGCGGTAGGCGAGCTTGTGGATCAGCCAGGGGTACCCATGGAAGTTGAAGATGATCGGCTTGTCAACGCTGAACAGGCTATCGAACTCGCGCTCGGTCGAGCCACGAGGATGTTCGGCCGCGGGTTGCATCTTGAACAGATCCACGACGTTCACGAAGCGCAACTTGAGATCGGGCAGATGCTCGCGCAGGATCGCTGTGGCGGCGAGCGCCTCCTGCGTGGCCACGTCGCCACAGGAAGCCATTACCACATCCGGGTCCTGCCCTTCGTCGCTGCTGGCCCGGGCCCAGATGCCGATGCCCTTGGCGCAGTGCACGATGGCCTCTTCGATGGTGGTGAACTGCAGGTGTTTCTGCTTGTCGGCGACGATGACGTTGATGCAGTCGGTCGAGCGTAGACACTGATCGGCCACGGCGAGCAGCGTGTTCGCATCCGGCGGGAGATAGACGCGAGTGACCGTCGGGCTTTTGTTAGTCACCAGATCGATGAAGCCCGGGTCCTGGTGCGAGAAGCCGTTGTGATCCTGGCGCCAGACGGTGGACGACAGCAGGATGTTCTGCGATGACACCGAGGCGCGCCACGGCACGTGGTTCTTGCAGATGTCCAGCCACTTGGCGTGCTGGTTGAACATCGAATCCACCACATGGGCGAAGGCTTCGTAGGTATGGAAGAAGCCGTGGCGCCCGCTCAGCAGGTAACCTTCCAGCCATCCCACCAGGGTGTGCTCCGAGAGCATCTCCATCACCCGTCCATCGCGCGCCAGCTCCCCGCCGTCCGCATCCTCCGGCAACAGATCAGCCATCCACGTCTTCTTGCTCACCTCGTAGATCGACTGCAGGCGGTTGGAGGCGGTCTCGTCAGGGCCGAACACGCGGAAGCTCGTCATGTTCGCGCGCATCACATCGCGCAGGAATTCACCCAGGGGCTTGGTGTTCTCGTGCAGCACTCTTCCCGCCTGCGCCACGTCCACGGCGTAGCTGCGAAAATCCGGAAGCTTCAACTCTTTGCGCAGCAGACCGCCATTGGCATGCAGGTTCGCACTCATGCGCCGCGCTCCTACCGGCGCCAGCGCTCTCAGCTCCGGCAGCAACCGGCCGCTTGCGTCGAACAAAGTCTCGGGCTTGTAGCTTCGCATCCAGCTCTCGAGCAACTGGAGGTTGGCGGGATTGCCGCGCACGTCCGAGAACGGCACCTGATGGGAGCGCCACGAGCCCTCGACCTTGTGGCCGTTTATCTCCTTGGGTCCAGTCCAGCCCTTGGGCGCGCGCAGCACGATCATCGGCCAGCGCGGCCGCTCGCCCTTGCCGCTATCGCGCGCTTTCTTCTGAATGGCGCGGATCTCCGCGACGATCGTATCGAGCGTGGCGGCCATCTTTTGGTGCATCTCGCTCGGCTCGGAGCCTTCGACGAAATAGGGCTTGTAGCCGTAGCCCACGAACAGCGCCTCCAGTTCCTCGTGGCTGATGCGCGCAAGAATGGTTGGATTGGCGATCTTGTAGCCGTTGAGATTGAGCACCGGCAGCACGGCGCCGTCGCGAATCGGATTGATGAACTTGTTGGAGTGCCAGGCAGTGGCCAGAGGCCCCGTCTCCGCCTCGCCGTCGCCGACTACGCACGTGACGATGAGGTCGGGATTGTCGAGCGCCGCCCCGTAGGCGTGCGACAGGCTGTAGCCGAGCTCGCCACCCTCGTGGATCGAGCCCGGCGTCTCCGGTGTGACATGCGAGCCGATGTGGCCGGGGAAGGAGAACTGCTTGAAGAACTTCTGCATCCCCTCCTGATCTTCGCTCTTATCGGGATAGATCTCGGAGTAGGTACCTTCGAGATAGGTGGGACCCAGGACACCCGGCGCGCCGTGACCCGGCCCGGCCATGAAGATCATGTCCAGGTCGTTGCGCTTGATGACCCGGTTGAGGTGCGCCCACACGAAGGACAGTGCAGGGCTGGCGCCCCAGTGGCCGAGCAGGCGATGCTTGACGTGCTCCGGCTGCAGCGGCTCCTTGAGCAGCGGGTTGTCCTTGAGGTAGATCATCCCGACGGAGAGGTAATTGCACGCGCGCCACCAGGCGTCGATCAGTCGCAGCTCGTCGGCGTTGAGTGGTCGGACGCCGGCCGCCGCCGTCTTCGGCTCTCCGGCTGAGACCGGGTTGGGTATCATGTGACACCTCCGTGAAAGTTGAAGCGCTTCGCCGGCGCGAATCGTTTCTGTCCGGTACGACTCAAACGGCGACGGGTGATTCGAGAACTATACTCTCCGGACACACCAGGTGCCCCGACATAGATCAGCATCAAATAAACACTACGGCGCGGCCTTGCCGGTTGTCGTATTGCTATCTAGAATCGCCCAGGCGTACGCGCCTCAGCCCCGCGCAATCTGGCTTGACGAGCCACAGATGCGGCCGAACGCAATTGTGGAGACTGAACCATGCTTCAACACGAGCTGGTGCGTGACCACGGAATCCTGATCCTCAAACCCGACGGCGCGCTTCGGGCTGAAGACTTCACCGCGCTCGCGGCGGCCATCGATCCTTACATTGAGCAGAACGGCGAACTCAACGGCCTCATGATCGAAGCACCATCGTTTCCAGGCTGGGAAAACTTCGCTGCGCTGCTATCGCACCTGCGCTTCGTGCGCGATCACCATCGCCAGATCCGTCGCATCGCTATCGTATCGGACAGCGCGCTGCTTGCTGCGGCGCCGAAGATCGCCAGCCACTTCGTGAGCGCTCAGCTGCGTACTTTCGATGCCGCTAGTCGCGCTGCTGCACTCGCTTGGCTCAAGGCCGGGTGACCAGACCGCACCGCGGTGCTCTAAATTCAGGAATGCGCAGCGGGGCATCCCAGGTGCAGCTCATTGCGCTGCATAAACGATCCCGCTCGCTTTGGACGACACCGTCGTCCCCGCCTCCCCGGCGATGATCTTGCCGAGGTCCGCAAGCGCGCCGATCGCAGCTCGTTTGCCTGTGGCCGAGACGAACCGGCACGCAGCTTCGACCTTCGGCCCCATGGAGCCGGCAGCGAACTGCATGGCTCCCAGTGCCGCCGGCGAGCCGCGCCGGATCGCCTTCTGCGTGGGCTTGCCCCAGTCGACGTAGGCCGCATCAGCGTCGGTTAGCATCACGAAGAGGTCTGCATCCAACTCGCGCGCCAGCAGCTCCGACGCGAGATCCTTGTCGATCACGCACTCGACGCCGACCAGCTTGCGGTGCGCACCCGGCTCGTAGATGGTCGGGATGCCACCGCCGCCCGCCGCGATCACGATGGTATTGCGCTCGAGCAGCCACTTGATCGGGCGTAGCTCGAAGATACGTTTGGGTTCAGGCGAGGCCACGACGCGCCGCCATTTGTCGCCGTCCTGCTTGAACACCCAGCCCTTCTCCTTGCCGATGCGATCGGCTTCCTCTTTCGCGTACACCGGGCCGATGAACTTGGTCGGGTTCTTGAACGCCGGATCGCCCGGATCGACTTCGATCATGGTCAGCAGAGTGGCGAAGGGCCGCTCGAACGGCAGCAGGTTGCCCAGCTCCTGCTCGATCATGTAGCCGATCATGCCCTCGGTCTCCGCGCCCAAAACGTCGAGCGGATAAGTCTCCACCTTGGCGTACGCGGCGCCTTGCAACGCCAACAGGCCGACCTGGGGTCCGTTGCCGTGACCGACGACCAGCTGATGCTGCATGGCCACGGGAGCGAGCGCCTCAGCGGCGATGCGGATGTTGCGCCGCTGGTTCTCGGCGGTCATGGGCTCTCCCCGGCGGAGCAGGGCATTGCCACCCAAGGCCGTGACGACCAGCATGGCCCTAATCTCCCAGCGTGGCGACCAGGATCGCCTTGATGGTGTGCATGCGGTTCTCCGCCTGCTCGAAGGCAAGGTTGTACTCCGACTCGAAGACGTCGTTGGTCACCTCCAGGCCGTTGGAGATGCCGTAGGTCTCGGCGATCTGCTTGCCCAGGACGGTCTCCGTGTCGTGGAACGCGGGCAGGCAGTGCATGAACTTGACGTGCGGGTTGCCGCTCGCCTTCATCAGATCCGCGTTGACCTGATACGGAAGCAGCAGGTCGATACGCTCTTTCCACACTTCTTTCGGCTCGCCCATCGAGACCCAGACGTCGGTGTGGATGAAGTCCACGCCCTTGACCCCCTGCTTGGCGTCGTCGGTGATGGTCAGCTTCCCGCCGTACTTCTTCTCCAAGTCGCGGGCGATCGACACGAACTCGTCCGAGGGCCACAGCTTCTTCGGCCCGCAGAGGCGAACGTCCATCCCCATCAGGCAGCCGACGATCATCAGCGAGTGCCCCATGTTGTTGCGCGTGTCGCCGAGGAAGGCGTACTTGATCTCGGATATCGGCTTGTCGCTGTGCTCGCGCATGGTCATCACATCGGCGATCATCTGCGTCGGGTGGTACTCATCGGTCAGGCCGTTGAACACCGGCACGCCCGCGTACTCGGCGAGCGTTTCGACGCCGGTCTGGCTGGCGCCGCGATACTCGATAGCGTCGTACATCCGCCCGAGCACGCGCGCGGTGTCCTTGAACGACTCCTTGTGGCCGATCTGCGAGCCCGCCGGATCGAGGTAGGTCACGTTCGCGCCCTGGTCGTAGCAGGCGACCTCGAAGGCGCAGCGGGTGCGGGTCGAGGTCTTCTCGAAGATCAGGCAGATCTCCTTGCCATCGAGGTGCTTCTGCTCCGTGCGCGCGTACTTGGCGCGCTTGAGATCGCGTGCCAGATCGAGCAGGTAACGAAACTCGCGCTGGCTGTAGTCCTGTACCGTTAGCAGCGAGCGGTTACGCAGATTGAAGCTCATGATGTTCTCCTAAAGGCTCCCTCTCCTTTGATGGGAGAGGGCTGGGGTGAGGGTGGAATGCACGCGAGCCAGCCCCCTCACCCTGCCCTCTCCCGCGAGGGGAGAGGGGACTGGAGGAGGTGTTGGTTCACGCGCGAGATTCGCAACACAAGGTATCAGTCTCTCAGTGAGGGCGAGGGGCTGCGTGGCTGCCCCTACTCCCACCCTCAGTACGCCGGGTCGCGCGAGATCGGGCAGGTCATGCAATGCCCGCCGCCGCGGCCGCGGCCGAGCTCCGCACCCCGTACCGTGATCACCTCGATACCGGCCTTGCGCAGCAAGGTGTTGGTATGGGTGTTGCGATCGTAAGCGACGACGACACCCGGCTCGAGGGCGACCACGTTGTTGCCGTCGTCCCATTGCTCGCGCTGTGCCTGCCAGTCGTTACCTCCGGTCTCGACCACGCGCAGTTCTTTCAGTCCTAGCGCTTCCTTGACGACGTCGAACAAGTGTCCCTTGTCGGCACGGACCTCGATTTCGCCGTCACCGGTCGGGCGCGCGCTGTAGCAGCGGATCTGGTCCGTGACTTCGCTGAACACCGTGCACACGTCTCGATTGCAGAAGCTGAAGACGGTGTCGAGGTGCATCGCGGCGCGGCTCTTTGGCATCAGGCAACCGATCACCCGCGTGGCTGCGTTTTGCTTGAATAGTTGATCTGCGACCTGAAACACGGCCTGACGGGTGGTGCGTTCGCCCATGCCGATCAGCACCACGCCCTTGCCGACGGGCATCACGTCGCCGCCCTCCAAACTGGATGCGCCGAAGTGCTCGTCCGAGTCGCCCCACCAGATCTTGAAATCGCCGCCCTTGAAGCGCGGGTGGAACTTGTAGACGGCGCGCTGCAGCAGCGTCTCGGGCTTGCGTGCGGGCCAGTACATCGGATTACAGGTGACGCCGTTGTAGATCCAGCAGGAGGGGTCCCGCTGGAACAGCGTGTTGGGCACCGGAGGGATGAGAAAGTCGGTCCCGCCATAGGCATCGGCGAGCATCGTCGACCACTCGCTCTTCGGGACGTCCAGGATTGCAATACCACCGATGAGATGCTCGGCGAGCTTTTCCCCCGGCATCTCGTCGAGCCACGGGCGCACGAAGCGGGCTGCGCCTAGACCGACATCGTTGACGGTGATCCGCCGGTCGAGCACCCAGGCCCGCGCCGCTTTGTCCTTGAGCGTCTCGGCCAGCAGTTCGTGCAGGTCCAATACCTCCACACCACGCTCGCGCATCTTGAGCACGAAGTCGTAATGATCTTTCTGCGCTTCTTGGACCCAGAGCACGTCATCGAACAACAGATCGCTGGCGTTGCCCGGCGTCAACCGCTGATGAGCCAGCCCTGGACGGCAGACCAGCACGGTCCTGAGCTTGCCTACTTCGCTATGTACTCCGAATTTCTGCATGGTTCGCTCCTCTTGCTTATTCCGGCAGCGCGGTCCAGCGGAAGAAGGTGCGCGCGTCCTGGTCTGGTTTCCCGAACCACTTCGCGTACAAGTCGCCGAACTCCTTGGATTCGAACAGCCGGCTCAAGGTTCGATCCACGACGAGACGAAAGTCTTCATCGCCGCGAGCGAATGCAAGCGCTATGCGCTCGTAGGTGAACTGGCGATCGAGGACGGCCAAAGCGCGCGCTGATGGATCGCGCCTTACGATGTCCAAAAGAATGGCGCGCTCTCCGAAGAAAACGTCGGAGCCGCGGTCGAGCACCCGCCGGACGCCGGAATCGTAACCATCGACAGGAACGACCTTCGCGGTGAGCTGGAACGTGTCGAGTCGACCGGCCAACCAGCGCTCGCTTGTCGTGCCGGCGACGACCGAGAAGGTCTTGCCCTCCAGGATCCGCGCTGGGTGCGCACGCCAGAACGGTCCCGACGGCGGCTTCCGGGACAGGACGTCGCGCAGGGCCGGAGAGTCGTCCGCACGCAGAATCGCCCCGATCCCGCCCGGGAAGATCGGGATCGAGAACGAGACTTCTTTCATCCTCGACAGCGATACGCTAGCTGCTCCGCACAGCAGGTCGACCTTACCCTGCTGTATGCCCCGAAAGCGATCGTCGAGTGTGACCGGGATCCACTCCACGGCCAGGGCGGAGAGCCCAAGCTCGGCTTTCACCTGCTCGACGATCTTCTCGCACAGCGCGATCGAGTAACCGGCTGCTTTGCCAGAATCGTCCTTATACGAGAATGGACCCGCGTCGGCTCGATAGCCGAGCGTGAGCTTGCCCGTTTGCCGCACCCGCTCCAAGGTGCCGGTCTGTCCCGCCGCTTGCGCGAGGGGCGGGAGCAGCGCCCCGACGATTGCGACCGCGAAGATCGCGATCCGAGCTCGATGGCCCCGAGGGCTTCCCACTCGTGCGCTTTGCATGTTCTGTCTCCTCTCAACCGTCCGTCCGCTCACGGTCAGGCCCCTTTGGCCAGCGCGACAGCCGGTTGCCCGGATGCGAAGCGGGGTGCAATGAAACCCCAGATCACGAAACCGATCCCCATCACCAGCATGCCCCCGAGCACTGCGTCCTTGCCGGAGGCATACAGGGCGTAGACGCTGTAGAGCATCGCTATCAGTGCGACTACCGTATTGCGCCGGTACGTCGACCCGGTGACGCGCGCCGCCTGCATGATCACCGTCAACGCAGACAGGGCGATGATGTACGGAAGGACGTTGGTGACCACGGCGAGGTTCACCAGGGCGCTGAACTGCTTGCTGAGATCGGGCGAAATCGTGGACAACGCCATCAGGGACTGGACGACGCCCATGATGACCATGCCGATAATCGGCGCGCCCGACGAGGTCACTTTGGCGAAGAAGGCAGGAAACATGCGCTCGTCCGCCGCCGCCTTAGCAGTCTGGGCGAGCGTGAATTGCCAGCCCAACAGTGAGCCGACACAGGCCATGACCGCAAGAGCCATGACGATGGAGCCAACCGTCGGGTTGAACATCTGAGTGTAGGCTAGGCCGAACGGGCCCGTTGACTTCGCCAGCTCGGCGTTCGGCACGATGCCCTGAATCACCGTCGTCGATAGGATGTAGATCGCAGCGGCACCAAGAGTGCCCACCATGCAAGCGAGCGGGACGTTGCGCTTCGGATTCTCCACCGCGGCCGAGTTCTGCGCCGCCGATTCCATTCCCAGGAAAGCCCACAGGGTGAGCGATATGCTCGAGCCCATGCCTTCCGCCAGACTGAGCCCTTGAGGATTCCAGGCCGCAGCGAACGTGCCGCCCTTGAACCAGAACCAGCCGATGATCGAGATCAACCCCACCGGCAAGATGACGCCCCATACCGTCACCGCGCCGATGCGCCCGGTCAGGCTGGGACCCCCGAAGTTCGCGACCGTGGTCAGCCACAGCAGCGCGATCACCCCGACGCAGGTGGCGATCGGCGTCGACGAGAGCCAGGGGATGAACGCGGTCAGATATCCTACGGCTGAAATCGCAACCGCTACGTTGGCGATCGCCAGCGACAGGAAATACAGAAAGAACACCTGAAAGTAGCCCGCTTTACCGTAGGCGTCCTCGGCATAGGCGGCCAGGCCTCCCTCGCGTTGATTGAAGACACCGGCCTGCGCGAACCCGTAGGCGATGGCCATCGAGCCCAGCGCCGTCACGATCCATGACAGGAGCGAGATCGCGCCGACCTGCGCCATGTTCGTCGGCAGCATGATGATCCCGGAGCCCATCATGTTCACCGCGACGATGAACGTCAGCTGGGTGAGATTCATCTTCTTCACTTCTTGCATAGTGCCTCCTCCTTTCCCCTTTGCGACGCTCACTCGCGGACCACGTACGTGTAGAACTTGATGCGGCCGCTACTGCGTTCCTGGAATACGCCCTGGACCTCGTAGTTGAAGCCCGGGAAGCGGTTGAACGACTCCTGAAACGCCAGGAAGTAGTCGAGCATCGGCTGCGCACGCTCGTCCCAGCGCTCACCGGGGACTACTACACCGATGCCGGGCGGGTAGATCAATGCGAGTGTGGCGGAGATGCGGCCCTTGATACCTTCCAAGGGCACGTAGTCCACGTCGTTCGCAACCAGGGCCTCATACGCGTCCTTCGGGGACATCGCGAGCTCCGGGAAGCTCGACGCCCGGAAGCAGCGCCGCTGCAGCTCCTTGACGTTCGCCTTGCGATAAAAGTCGTGCATCTCATTGCAGACCTGTCGCAGGGTGTAGCCCGCGTAGCGTTCGCTGTGCGCCGCATACAGGGTTGGCAGGACCTCGGGCAGCGGTGCATCGCGATCCCAGAGATTCTTGAACTTGACGAGCTTCGCGATCAGCGTGTTGAGCTTGCTCTCGTCCTCCGCAGGCGTCATCAGGAACAGGATGCTGTTGAGATCGCACTTCTCCGGGACGACGCGCTGTTCGCGCAGGTAATTGGCGACCACCGTGGCGGGCACGCCGAAGTCCAAGTACTCACCCGTCCCGCGATCGATTCCGGGCGTGAGCAGCGTGAGCTTGTTGGGGTCCACCATCGCGTAGCCGTCGGCGTAGCCAGAGTACCCGTGCCAGCGACTGCTGGGATGGAAGTTCCAGCACTGCTGCTCGCGCTTGATCACTTCCGTGGGGAGATCCTCCCAGGGAACGTCGGTCGCATCCGCGGTGAACTTCGAGCCCCGGATCGTCACCGCATCGGGCACGAACGGATCGAAGAACCATTTCTCCTGGCCGCTCTGGCCGGTGCGCGCGAAGTAGGCGCAGAACTCGCGGATCTTCTTGCGAGCCTCGATGCCCAGCTCGATGCATCGGTCCCACAGCATCTCGCCGGCCTTGCCTTCGTGAACCTTGGCGTTCACGTCCAGAGAGGCGAACAGCGGATAGAAGGGCGACGTGGACGCGTGCATCAGGAACGACTCGTTGAAGCGCTTGTGCTCGATGAAGCGGCGCTGGCCGCGAATATGCTCGTCGCGCTTGTGGATCTGGGAAGCCTGCGAGAAACCGGCGCCCTGCTTGTGGACGGACTGCGTCGAGAACAGCCCGGGCATCTCCGGTGCCAGCTTCTCCAGCCGCATCGGGCTGTGGTCCTCGAACAGCGGATGGAACGCGTTGTAGCCGATCCACGCCTCGTCCCAGAGCACGTACTCGCACAGGTGCCCGATCTTCTCCAGGACCTTGCGCACGTTGTAGATCGTGCCGTCGTAGGTCGCGAGCTGGATGCACGCGAGGCGAAAGGGGCGCTCGGTCTTATGCCGCTGCGAGTCCTTCACCAGCGGGTTGGCGCGTATCTGCTCCCGGAGATATTTTTCGTCCCAGGCGTCCCAGTCGACCGCGCCGATCATGCCAAAAGGGTTGCGTGAAGTCGGCAGGAACACCGGGATCGCCCCGGCTCCTACCAGGGCGCCCTGGTGAAGCGACTTGTGGTTGTTGCGGTCGAAGAGGACCAGGTCCCCACGCCGCAGCACCGCGTTCGTGACCACCTTGTTGGAGGTGCTCGTGCCGTTCAGCACGAAGTAAGTCTTGTCGGCGCCGAACACCTGCGCGGCGTAGCGCTGTGCCTCCGCGGCGGGACCCTCGTGGATGAGCAGATCGCCCAGGTCCACGTCGGCGTTGCACAGGTCGTTGCGAAAGACGCTCTCGCCGAAATGCTTGAAGAAGAGCTGACCCGCGGGCGACTTACGGTAGAACTGACCGCCTTGGTGCCCCGGGCAGTCGAAGGCGACGTTGGCCTCGGCATCGTAGACCACGAGCCCGCCGAAGAACGGCGGCAGCAGCTCTCTCCCATACTTGACCACGCTCGCCACGACCTGCTTCGCATAGAAGGCGGGCGTCTGCTGGCCGAGGTAGATGTAGCCGTCCACTTCGCCGAGACCGCCGACCACGGCGATGTCGGAGATGCGGTGCGAGTCCGCGAGCGCCCAGAGCGGCGTGCGAAAGCCGATGGCGCGAACCGAGGTGGCCAGCTTCCGGGCCTGCTCCAGCCGGTCGCCGTCGATCAACGCGATGTACGCGCCGACCGAAGCGTCCTCCGACACATCGCGGTCGAAGCGGTCCGTCACCTCGATTTCGAAGTTCTCCGCGGCGATGTGCTCCAGAAGCTGCTTGGTCTGGGGGTTGCCGGCGTCGACGATCGCGACCACCTTTAGCAGCTTGTGGAACGGGATCGGGATGGTGGGCGACTTGACCGAGCGCGGAATCATCGCTTGCCTCCTTACGCGACGCAGTCCACCAGATAGCGCCGGCCGCCGGCGCTCGGCTCGAAACGCAGCCCGTGAATGTCGGTCTCGAAGCCCGGGAACTTCTGGTCGAATTCGCGTGCGTACAAGAGGTAATCCTGGATCGACTTGGTAACGGGTGTGATGCGTTCGCCCGGCATGATCACGGGAATGCCGGGCGGATAGGGCACCACCATGACCCCGAGCGTGCGGCCCATGAGGTTGTCGATCTCCACGCTCTCCAGGCGCCCGCGCACGAGGCATTCGTAAGCATCGGCCGGCCGCATCGCCATGTCGGGCAGCGTGGTGTACATGTCCTTCTGGGCTTTGGGCAGATTGTCCTCGCGGTAGGCCCGGTGCATCTGCTCGCAAAGATCCTTGAGCCCCTTCTTCGCGTAAGCGGCTGGATGTGCATCCGCCAATGCCGGGAGCACGCGCTTGAGCGGGGCGTTGGCGTCGTACAGATCCTTGAAGTTGATCAGCTCGGTGACAAGCGTGCTCCACTTGCCCTTGGTGATGCCCATCGAGAACAGCACCAGAAAGGAGTACAGCCCGGTCTTCTCGATCTCGATGCGGCGGGCGGACAGGAACCGGGTCACCACGCCTGCAGGGATGCCGTGCTCCTGCATATTGCCGTCGGCAGACAAGCCGGGAGTAAGGATGGTGACCTTGATCGGATCGACCAGCACGTGGTTCTCGGCCAGCTCTTCGAACCCGTGCCACCGGTCGCCGGGTTTCAGCACCCAGGCGGAGTGGTCATCGGTCGGCCGCTTGGCCATCGCGTCGGGCTGCCAAACGTCGAACCACCACGAGCCGGTCAGCTGCTTTCTCACCTCGGCCATGGCACGGCGGAAGCTCAGCGCCTCGTCGATCGTCTCCTGCACCAGCGCCCGGCCGGCCGGCTGCTCCATCATGGCGGCGGCGACATCGCAGGACGCGATGATGCCGTACTGAGGCGAGGTCGAGGTATGCATCATGAACGCCTCGTTGAAGCGGGCCATGTCCAGCTTGCGCGTCTCGCCGTGCTGAACGTGGATCATGGACGCCTGCGACAGCGCGGCCAGGAGCTTGTGCGTGGACTGCGTCGCGAAGGTGATGGCGTGTGGCGAGCGCGCGGGACGCTCGGACGAGATGGCGTGAAAGCCGTCGTAGAACTCGTGGAAATTGGCGTACGCGTACCAGGCCTCGTCGAAGTGCAGCACGTCCACCGCGTCGCCGAGCGTCTGCTTGATGGCATCGACGTTGTAGCACAGACCGTCATAGGTGGAGTTGGTCATCACCATCAGACGCACCTTCCCGGTCGTCTCTTTGGCGAACGGGCTGGCGGCGATCTTCCGCCGAATCGACTCGGGGGTGAATTGCTCCCGCGAGATCGGTCCGATGATGCCGAGACCGTTGCGCGAGGGGACGAGGTAGATCGGGGTGGCCCCCGTCATCACCAGCGAGTGCAGAATCGATTTGTGGCAGTTGCGGTCGCACAGCACGAGGTCGCCGCGGGACACGGTGCCGTGCCAGACGATCTTGTTGGAGGTGGAAGTGCCGCCGACCACGAACAAGGTTTCGTCCGTGCCGAAGATCCGCGCCGCGTTGCGCTCACCTTCGGCGATCGGCCCCGTGTGGTCCAGCAGCGAGCCGAGCTGGCCCACCGACACCGAAATGTCGGAGCGCAACATGTTCTCGCCGAAGAACTGATAGAACAGCTGTCCCACCGGACTCTTGCGGAACGCCGTTCCGCCGCCGTGACCGGGCGTGTGCCAGGAGTAGCTGGCGTGCAGCGTGTACTCCATGAGTGCCTTGAACATCGGCGGAGGCAGGCGCTGGAGGTAGAGCTGTGCCGAGCGGGCGATCGCGCGGGCCAGGAACTCGGCCGAGTCCTCGAACAGGCGCATGAAGGCGTTCGCGTGCTTGAGCACCCTTG
>Ga0335084_10000276_pt1 | contig 41124 bp, 37 predicted proteins | sample Lox_Sample_44_FD_206721 | JGI IMG/M metagenome (GOLD analysis project Ga0335084, IMG submission 206721) | Soil microbial communities from Loxahatchee National Wildlife Refuge, Florida, United States - Lox_Sample_4.4 | ecosystem: Environmental > Terrestrial > Soil > Wetlands | place: USA...
GATCCATTCGTGATCCTTCGTGTAGCGTAGATCGTCCGGTGTCTTCATGGTCGCTCCTCTACCGCCGCCGTCGATAGAACGGCCGCTCTACCACACGGGCGGGGACACGTCGCCCTCGGATGTCGACGGCGAGCGCCGTCCCCGGCGCCTCGAATCCACGCTCGACGTAGGCGAGCCCGATGCACGTCCCTAGGGTCGGCGACTTCGTGCCGCTGGTCACCTGCCCCACCCGGCGCTCGCCGCTCCACACCTCGAAGCCGTGGCGCGGGATGCCCGCCTCCGCGAGCTCGATGCCGACGAGCCGGCGCGGGATGCCGCGCTCCCGCTGCGCGCGAAGGGCGGCGCGGCCGATGAAGTCTCCCTTGTCGAGCTTCACGACCCATGCGAGGCCCGCCTCGAGCGGCGTCGTCGTGCGGTCCATGTCGGTGCCACAGAGCGCGAGCGCGGCTTCGAGGCGCAGCGTGTCGCGCGCGGCGAGTCCACACGGCATGCCACCCACCTCCTCGGCGCCCTTCACGACCGCCCGCCAGAGGGCGACGAGGCCCGCCGTTCCCACGAACAGCTCGAAGCCGTCCTCGCCCGTGTATCCCGTCCGCGCCACGAACGCGTCCTCGCCCGCGACGCGGCCCGTGCGGATGGTGAAGGGACGTATGCCCGGCACCTCGATCGTGGTGAGCTTCCGGAGCACCTGCTCGGCCATCGGCCCCTGAAGCGCCACGAGCCCCGTCTCGGCGCTGCGGTCGACGACCGTGACGTCGGCCGGACACGCTCGACGGATCCACTCGAGATCGATCGCCGTGTTGGCGGCATTCACGACCAGGAGCAGGCGATTCGCCGCCAGGCGGTACACGATCAGATCGTCGATCACGTGGCCGCCGTCGTCGCACAGCACCGTGTATTGCCCGTCGCCGTCGCCGAGGCGCGCAACGGCGTTCACGGTGAGGCGGTCACAGAACGCGATCGCCCCGGCGCCGCGCAGCTCGACCTCGCCCATGTGGCTCACGTCGAAGACGCCGCACCGCTCTCGCACGGCGCGATGCTCCTCTGTCGCGCCGCGATAGGACACGGGCATCTCCCAGCCCCCGAACTCGACCATGCGAGCGCCGAGCGCCCGATGCTCGTCGTAGAGGGCGGTACGCTGCGGCATCAGGCCGCGCGCGATGCTGCCGACCACTCGGCGGCGGTTATCGTGTTGACGAGCAGCATCGCGACCGTCATCGGCCCCACGCCGCCCGGCACCGGCGTGATGAAGGCCGCGCGCTCCCGCGCCGGCGCGAACTCGACGTCGCCGCAGAGCCTTCCGTCGGGGCCGCGATTCGTCCCGACGTCGATCACGATCGCGCCGGGCCGGATCCACGCGCCTTTCACGAGCCCGATCTGACCGGCCGCCGCGACCACCACGTCGGCGCGCCCGATTTCTTCGCCGAGATCCCGCGTGCGCGAGTGACACATGGTGACCGTCGCGTGCCGCTCGAGGAGGAGGAGCGCCATCGGCTTGCCGACCAGCACGCTCCGGCCGACCACGACCGCGCGCGCCCCCTTCAGCTCCGTTCGCGTCTCGTCGATGAGCCGCATGATCCCGAGCGGCGTGCACGACCGCAGCCCCGGCGCACCGGCCAGGAGCTTGCCCTGGCTCACCGGATGCAGGCCGTCGACGTCCTTCGCGGGCGGAATCGCCTCGATCACCGCCTGCGCGTCGAGCCCCTTCGGGAGCGGGAGCTGGACGAGGATGCCGTGCACGTCGGCGTTCCCGGCGAGCGACGCGACGAGCGCCAGCAGCTCGCGCTGCGTGGTCGTCGCGGGCAGCCGGTGTCCGAACGAGCGGATACCCACCTCGGTGCACGCCTTCTGCTTGTTCCCGACGTAGACCTGGGAGGCGGGATCGTCGCCGACGAGAACGGTCGCCAGCCCTGCGACGGTGCCGCGCGCGGAAAGGGCTTCGACGCGCGCCCGCACCTCCTGCCGCACCGCCGCCGCGACTGCCTTGCCGTCTATGAGCGCTCCCACCAAACCCTGCCCGCGTGGCTTTTCTACCGAAGCGGCGACGGCCGAAGCAAGGCCGTGAGGCCATTTTCGGCCTGTTTGCGACCGGCCCGAGATGTCCGCACAATCTCGGCAGTAGCAGGTTCGGAGGCCCCATCAAGGTCCAGACCGGAAGCCTGACCGCGCTCTTCCACGAGCTCGTGCAGCACGCGCTGCACGCGCAGGGAGTCGCCTCCTCGGAGACGACCGAGTTCTACCTCGTCCACCTGCTCGAGCGCTTCGCTCGCCCGGGGCGACCCGACCTCCTCGACCCGCCGCTCGCGGTCGACTACCTGCGCGCGGGCGAACTGCCGCCCGCGCAACGTTTCGACACCTTGCGCCGCGTGGCGGACACCGCGCTCTTCGTGACCGGCATCTTCATCGACTCGCTCGACCGCAGCCTCGTCGGGCCCGGCTACTACGCGTCGCTCGGACGCACCGCGTACGCCCGGCTCTCGGGCGAGATGGCGCGCGGGGGGCTCTCACAATCGTTCGTCGAGCTGGCCGACCGCTTCCTCGACTTCGTACGCGTGCTCGGCGAGATCAGCGAACTCGAGCTCTTTCGCCGGGACCAGGACGCGGTCCGGCTCTACAAGCGGTGGCTCCAGACGGGCAGCCAGCGCGAGGCCGATCTGTTGATTCGACGGGGGCTGATCCCGATGCGGCCCCCGACCCGCCGTCAGTAGGTCCGCTCGACCTCGGCGGCGCCGCGCACTTCGGCGCGAGCACGGACGGCCTTCGCGTTGCGCGCGACGACGATCGTGAACAGCGAGCGCGGCGAGGTCTTCCACTGGCGCTCGACGTGCAGCGAGCGCCGATCGAGGATGTCGCGAAGCTGGAGCGACGTCGTCCAGCCGAGCCGCCGCGTCATCGGGTCGATCACGCGCTGTACCCTGGCCACCGCGGGATTCTCGCTGCGGAAGTGGTTGATGACCGTGATGAGCCCGCCCGGCTTGCCGACGCGCTGCGCCTCCCGCATGAGGCGTCCAGCATCGGGCACCACGCTCACGACGTGGAACGCCATCACGTAGTCGAACGTGTTGTCGGCGAAGCGCAGGTCGAGCGCATCTCCCTGCTCGAGCGTGATGTGGCGCCAGCCGTTGCGATCGATCCGCTCCTGCGCGCGCTCCAGCATGTCGGGCGCGAGGTCGATGCCGACCACCTGGCAGTGCGACGGATAGGCATCGAGCGAGAGGCCCGTGCCGACGCCGATCTCCAGCACCCGCGCCCCCGGGGGAATCGCGAGTGACCGGATCACCCTGGCGATGCGCGGATAGAACACGCGCCCGAAGAACGCGTCGTAGAGGTGTGAGAACTCGTAGTAGAGCGCGCTCTCGTGCGGTTGCGTGTTTGCCAAGGCCATATGACTCCTCGTCGAGTCGAGTAGAGGCTGCGCCCGAGCGCCGGCTAGCGCCGGTCCCCGGCGCTGGGAGCGGCGGCGGACCTCATGCCGCGGTCGCACTCCAGCGTTCCCGCTTGTAGGAGACGATGTCGGGTTTACGAAAGCGCCACTGGCGGCCACGTTTGAAGGCCGGCAGGACGCTCTTGCGCGCGAGCTCGTTGACGGTGTCCGGGCTGAGATCGAGGATCTCGGCGACTTCTTTGCTGTTCAGCAGGGCCTCGTCCTTCTCCACCATGTCGCCAGGGTCCCGTAGGAATGGCGGAGGTGGTAGCAGGCCCCTCCCGAACGGTCAAGAAACTACTTTTCTCCGGAAAGTCTTCGACTTGCAACGGAAGCGCGCGCCCTACGCGGTGCGCCCGACCTTGCCCTCGAGCCAGATGACGATCGGCGCGGCCACGTAGATCGACGAGTACGTCCCGACGGTGAAGCCGACCAGCAGCGCGAACGCGAAGCTGTGGATCACCGGACCGCCCAGGAAGAAGAGCGACATCGTGACCAGGATCGCCGTGCCGCTCGTGATGATCGTTCGCGAGAGGGTCTCGTTGATCGACCGGTTGACGATCGTGACCAGGGTCTCCTTGCGCATCTTGGTGAGGTTCTCACGAATGCGGTCGGAGATGATGACGGTATCGTGCACCGAGTAGCCGACCACCGTCAGCAGCGCGCTCACGGTCGTCAGATCGAACTCCATGTTGAAGAGCGACAACAGCGCGACGGTGATGAGCACGTCGTGCAAGAGCGCGACGGCGGCCCCGATCCCGAAGCGCAGATCGAAGCGGAACCAGATGTAGATGCCCATGAGCAGCGTCGACGCCAGCACGGCGAGCGTCGCGTCGCGCCAGAGGTCCTTGCCGACCTTCGGGCCCACGGTCTCGACCCGGAGTACTTCGAAGGAGCCCTCGCCGAACTTCGCCTGCAGCCCCGCCTTCGCGTTCGCCGCCGTCGTGGTTTCGTTCTCTCCCTCGGCGGCGAGGAGCCGGATCTGGAACTCCTGGCCGGCACCGCCCACGTCCTGCACGATGAGCTCGCGAACCCCGGGCCCTTCGAGCGCCGCGCGGAGATCGGCCACCGCCGTCGCCTGCGGGAACTTCACGTGGACCAACGTCCCGCCGGCGAAGTCGATCCCGTAGTTGAGGCCCCCCCGCAGGTAGATCGACACGAGTCCGATCAAGATGATGGTCCACGAAAACATGAGCATCGGGCCCATCATGCGGACGAAGTCCACCTTCAGGTTCGATGGGATCAGCTCGACGAAATGAGGGATCGTGGTCGCCGGTTTCGCCACCGCACTTGCCTTGGTAGCCATGCTCGGCATCCCCCTCAGACGCTCACGGTCTTCAAGCGGCCGCGCGACGCGAGCCAGTCGTAGACGACGCGGGTTCCGTACACGCCGGTGGCGAGCGTCGTGAGAATCCCCACGCACAAGGTGACCGCGAATCCACGCACCGGGCCGGTCCCGAACTGGAACAGGATCAGGCCCGATCCGAAGGTGCAGACGTTCGAGTCCAGGATCGCCTGCTTCGCACGCTCGTAGCCTGCTTCGATCGCCGCACGTGGCGACTTGCCGAGGCGAAGCTCCTCCCGAACCCGCTCGAGGACCAGGACGTTGACGTCGACGGCCATACCCGTCGTCAGGACCACACCCGCGATGCCAGGCAGGGTGAGGGTGAATCCTCCCACGGCGAAGACCCCGAGCAGGAGCAGCACGTTCACGATCAACGCGGCATCGGCGATCGCGCCGCCGCCGCGGTAGTAGAACAGCATGAACACGATGACGCCCAGGGCGCCCACGATGAAGGAGAGGCTTCCCTTTCGAATCGAGTCCTTGCCGAGCGACGGGCCCACCGTGCGCTCCTCCTGGAGCTGCAACGGCGCCGGCAGCGCGCCGTTGCGCAGCACGTTCGCCAGGTCCTGGGCTTCCTTGAAGTCGAAGCGACCGCGGATGATCCCGCGCCCCTCGGTGATCGGCGTCTCGATGACCGGAGCCGACTCGACGTACCCGTCGAGCACGATCGCGAGCTGGCGCTGCACGTTGGCGCGCGTCGCGTCGCCGAAGAGCCGCGTTCCCTCCGCGTCGAGCACGAACTCGACGACCGGTCCCTCGAGCGAGCCCCCCGGCGCCACGCGCGCGTCGGTGATGACGTCGCCCGTCATGATCGGTCGTCGCTCGAGCAGGTACTTCGCCTTGCCGCCGCGCTCGTTCGGCGCTCCAGGCAGCACCTGCATCCCGGGTCCCGGCGCGTCGACGGTGCCAGCCTGGGGACCCTGCGCCACGAGCTTGAACTCGAGGACGGCGGTGCGTCCGATCAGGTCCTTTGCCCGCTGCGGATCCTGGATCCCCGGCAACTGCACGACGATCTCGTCGGTGCCCTGCGCGAGCACGGTCGGCTCCGTGACGCCGAACTGGTCGATCCGATTGCGGATCACCTGGAGCGCTTGATCGACGACGCCGGAGCGCACGCGCTCCATCTCCACGGGCGTCAGCTCGAGCGTCAGGTCCGCATCGCCGCTGCTCTCGCCGCTCACGAGGTTCGGGAAGCGGCTCTTCACGATGTCGCGTGCCTCCTGGCGCTTGTCCTTGTTCGCGAGGCGCACCACGAGCTTGCGGCCCTCGCGGTCGACGGTGAACGCGCCGACCTGCGCCGACTTCAGCTCCCGCTCGAGGTCGCGCCCGACGCGATCGATCGTGTTGTCGACCGCCTGCTCGATCCCGACCGTGTACAGGAGGTGCGTACCGCCCTGCAGATCCAGTCCGAGCCGCAAGGACTGCTTCCACGGCCACCAGGCCGGCACCGACGGGGCGAACGTGGGCGCCAGCATCACCAGCGACGCCAGCGACAAGGCCGCGAAGAGCGCGGCTCGATAGGTGACTGATCCCATCAGGACTTCTCCCGTTCCTTCTCCCGGGCCTCCGCCGACGGGGCCGTCAGCACGCGCCCGATCGAGTCGCGATCGACCTGCACCGGCACCTTGGGGGCGATCTCGATCGTCAGGACCTTCTCACCGAGCGCGGTCACCCGTCCGTGGATGCCACTCGAGAGGACGACCTGGTCGTTGCGCTTCAGTCCCGCGACCTGGGATTCCAGGTCCTTGCGGCGGCGCTGCTCGGGCCGGATCAGCAGCATGTAGAAGATGGCGCCGATCAGGACGAGCGGCGCCAGCTGCACCAGCATCGGCGGCGGCCCGGCGGGCTCGCCGCTCTGTGCCCACGCCGTTCCCACGCTAGGCCCACGCCCCCGCCGCGACCGCCGCACGTCCGGGGAACGTCCCCTCGGCGAGTGCCGCGCGGATCTCCCGCATCAGCTGGAGGTAGAAGTGGAGGTTGTGCAGGGTCGCGAGCTGCGCGGCCAGCATCTCGTGCGCGAGGTGGAGGTGGCGCAAGGCTCCCCGGCTGAACCGGCGGCAGGTGTAGCACGAGCAGTGCTCGTCGACCGGCCGTGGATCACGCGCGTGGCAAGCGTTACGGATCATCACCTTCCCGTCCCGGGTGAACAGCATACCGTTGCGCGCGTTGCGCGTCGGCAGGACACAATCGAAGAGGTCATATCCCATGCCCGCGAAGCGAAGCAAATCTCCGGGCGTTCCGGTGCCCATCAGATAGCGCGGACGATCCGCCGGGAGGAGCTTCACCGTCAGCTCGGCGACCCGCGCCGTCTCGCCCGGCGGCTCGCCCACCGACAGGCCGCCAGCCGCGTAGCCGTCGAAGTCGAGGGCGACGAGCTCGGTCGCGCTCGCCGCACGCTGCTCCGGATCGAATGCGCCCTGGACGATGCCGAAGAGCGCCATGTCCTCGCGCCGGCGCGTCGCGCGTCCCCGCGCCGCCCATGCCGTCGTCCGCCGCACCGCACGCGCCACCTCGTGCGCGCTCGCGCCCGCCGGCACGCACTCGTCGAGCGACATGGCGACATCGACGCCGAGCCGCTCCTGCACCGCGATCGCGTCTTCGGGACGCATGCGACCCGCGCGCCCGTCGACGTGGGAGCGATAGCTGACGCCGTCGTCGTCGACGCGGACCAGTCCCGCGAGGCTCATCACCTGGAAGCCGCCGCTGTCGGTGAGGATGGGCCCGTCCCAACCCATCATCCGGTGAAGGCCCCCGAGCGCTTCGACGACCTCCACACCCGGTCGCTGCGCCAGGTGATACGCGTTCGAGAGAACGATCGTCGCGCCCAGCTCGGTCAATTGCGACGGCAGGACGCCCTTCACGCTGCCGTGGGTCGCGACTGGCATGAACGCGGGCGTCTCGACCGTCCCGTGTGCGGTCACGAGCCGACCGAGGCGCGCACCACCCCGGTGGGTGTGGAGGACACTGAACGACGGCCGCGTCATGGCGGTCAGACGATCAGCATCGCGTCGCCGTAGCTGTAGAAGCGGTATCGCGCGCGCACGGCCTCCTCGTATGCCGCACGAACGCGTTCCCAGCCAGCGAGCGCCGCGACCATGGCGAGGAGCGGCGTCCGTGGGAGGTGGAAGTTCGTCAGCATCGCGCCCACGACGCGGAACTCGTGCCCTGGCTGGATGAAGAGGCCCGCCTCGCCCGCGCCCGCGAGAGCGTCCCCTCGCACCGCCGCCGACTCGAGGGCGCGCACCGTCGTCGTACCGACGGCGACCACCCGGCGCTGCTCGCGCAGGGCGCGCCCGATGGCGGACGCCGCGCTCGCCGAAATGGCGTAGCGCTCGGGTGCCATCCGATAGTCCGCCAGGTCGTCGGTGCGGATCGGCAGGAACGTGCCGGGCCCCACGTGCAGCGTGACGAAGACGTACGCCACGCCCGCCTCCTCGAGGGCGCCGAGCAGCGCCGGCGTGAAGTGCAGCCCCGCCGTCGGCGCCGCCACCGCGCCAGGGACGCGCGCGAACAGCGTCTGGTAGCGGTCGAGGTCCGCTGCCGACGGTCCCTCCGGCCGGCGGATGTACGGCGGCAGCGGCACCTCGCCGGCCGTCTCGAGCCACGCGAGCACCGGCCGGCCGACGTCGAGGCGAAGGTGCCAGCGTCCCTCGCCCAGGTCGCGGATCCATTCGCCGCCCCCGTCCGCGAAGTGGACGCGCTCGCCGACGCGCGCGGCGCCCTTGGCCAGCACGGTCCAGATGCCGCGCGACACGTCGACGGGCTCGCACACCAGCACCTCCACGCGTCCGCCCGTCGGCCGCCGCCCCCGTACGCGCGCGGGAATGACCCGCGTGTCGTTGAGCACGAGCAGATCCCCGCGCCGCAGCATGGCCGGCAAGCCCGCGATCCGGTCGTGTCGGATCGCCCCGGTCGCGCGATCGAGCACCAGGAGCCGCGCGGCGCTCCGCTCGGCCGCCGGCTCCTGCGCGATCAGCTCCGGGGGAAGCTCGTAGTCGAGATCGCCGAGGCGCATGCCTCAGGGCCGAGGCGTGCCCTTCCCCAAGAGCGGCCCGATGAGGTCGATCGGGACCGGGAACAGCGTGGTCGAATTGTTCTCGGTCGCGATCTCGGCGAGCGTCTGGAGATAGCGGAGCTGCAGCGTGATCGGCTCCTTCGCCATCACCGCGGCGGCCTCCGACAGACGCTGCGAAGCCTGGAACTCGCCTTCGGCCGCGATCACCTTGGCGCGGCGCTCCCGCTCCGCCTCGGCCTGCTTGGCCATGGCCCGGCGCATCTCCTCCGGGAGATCGATGTGCTTGATGGCGACCTGCACGACCTTGATGCCCCATGGCTCGGTGTGCTGGTCGATGATCGTCTGCAGCTTGCTGTTGATCTTCTCGCGCTCCGCGAGCAGGTCGTCCAGCTCCGCCTCGCCGCACACGCTGCGCAGCGTGGTCTGCGCGATCTGCGAGGCCGCGAACAGGTAGTTCTCGACCTCCGCCACGGCGCGATTCGGCTCGATCACGCGGAAGTAGAGCACCGCGTTCACCTTCACGGACACGTTGTCCTTGGTGATGACGTCCTGCGGCGGCACGTCCATCGTGACGGTGCGCAGGTCGACGCGGACCGCCTTCTCGAGACCGGGAATGACGACCGTGATCCCGGGGCCGCGCGGCCCGACCAGCCGGCCGAGCCGAAACACGACCAGGCGCTCGTATTCGCGCACGATCTTGAGGGCGCTCAGGACCAGCGAAGCAAGCACCAGTACCGCTACGAATCCGCCCGGCATCTCGACCTCCATTTTCAAGTCCGTCTCAGCGTGCGCGACCGGCTGCCGCCCGCACCCGCAGCCGGAGCCCGGCCACGCCCGTCACCTCGACGGGCAATCCCGCGTCGATGTCATGCTCCGCCTCCGCCGTCCAATACTCCCCGTTGACCAGCACCGTCCCGACCGGGGCCAGCCGCTCACGCGCCACGCCCACCGCCCCGATCATGCCCTCGGCGCCGAGGCGCCCCGGCTCGGCACGACGGCGGGCGATCCATGCGCCCACCAGCAGGACGAAGACCGCCAGCCCGCCGCCCGCGCCCAGGATGAGGCTGCGCGCCACCTGCACCTCGTCGCCGGCGGAGTCGAAGAGGAAGAGCGAGCCGAGGATGAGCGCGATCGCGCCGCCCACGCCGACCACGCCGAACGTGGGCAGGAACGCTTCGGCCACGAGCAGCCCCATTCCCAGCACGATCAGCGCGAGCGCGCCGTAGTTGAGCGGCAGGACCTGCATCGCCGTCATCGCAAGGAGGAGACAGATCGCGCCCGCGATGCCCGGGAAGAGCACGCCCGGGTGCGTGAACTCGATGTAGAGGCCGAGCACCCCGGCCATCATGAGGAGGTAGGCGATGTTCGGGTCGGCGAGGACGTTCAGGACGCGCTGCGAGAACCGCATCTCGTAGTCGCGCAGCTCGAGCGGCCGCAGGTGGAGGGTCTGCTTCGCGCCGCCGACGTCGACGGTGCGGCCGTCGGCGCGCGCCGCCACCTCCTCGATGTCCTTCGCGACGAAGTCCACCACCTTCAAACGCGCCGCCTCGTCGGCCGGGGCCGATACACTCTGGCGCACCGCCTTGATCGCCCACTCGACGTTGCGACCGCGCTGCCGGGCGATCGCCTCGCTGAACGACGCCGTGAAGTTCTCGATCTTCTCGCCGAGCGTGCCCTTGATGTCCTCGCCCTGGCCTCCCACCGGATGGGCCGCGCCGATGCTGGTGCCGGGCGCCATCGCGGCCACGTGCGCCGCCATGGTCACGAACACGCCCGCCGAGCCGGCGCCCGCGCCGCTCGGCGCCACGTACACGATCACCGGCAGCGGCGCCGCGAGGATGTCCTTCACGATCGCGCGCGCGGAGGTCAGCAGGCCCCCCGGCGTATCGAGCACGATGACGAGCGCCGCGGCGCCTTCGTCGTTGGCCCGCGCGATCGATTCCTGGATGAAGCCCGCGACCGCCGGGTTGATGGCGCCGTCGACCACGATCCGGCTCACGACCGCGCCGCGCGCCTCCGCGGCGAGACCGAACGCCACCGCCAGCACGACTCGCGTGAGACGCTTCATTTCGACGGCGTCGGCATCCCGAGGACCCGCATCACCTTCTGGATGTCCTCCCACACGAGCCGCTTGTCGCCCGGCGTGCGCAGCAGGTAGGCCGGATGAAACGTCGGCATGAGCATGATGCCGTGGTAGTCGAACCACCGGCCCCGCAGCTGCGTGATCGGCGTCCTCGAGCGAAGGAGGGTCTGGGCCGCGAACTTCCCGAGCGCGACGATCACCTCGGGCCCGATGCTGCGGAGCTGCCGCACCAGGAACGGCTCGCAGGCCGCCACCTCGTCGGGCTCGGGATTGCGGTTCCCGGGCGGCCGGCACTTGATGACGTTGCAGATGTAGACGTCCTCGCGGCGGATCCGCATGCCCTTGGTGATGATCTCGGTGAGGAGCTGTCCGGCGCGACCGACGAACGGCTCGCCCTGCGCGTCCTCGTCGGCGCCGGGGCCCTCGCCCACGAAGACGAGGCGGGCCTTCGGACTCCCCACGCCGAACACGAGGCGCGTGCGGTGCGGCGCCAGCTTGCAGCGCTGGCAGTCGCCCAGATCGCCACGCACTGCTTCGAGGGTCTCCTCGCCCAGCTGCGTGCCCAGGGCGATCTGCTCCGGCGCGACGCGCGTCACGGGGTCGTCGACGACCGGCGGCGCGGTCGGCACGGCCACCACCGGGGCTCCCGGCGGCACGCCCTCGACGCCGAGTGCGCGCTGGTAGTCGACGTGGGCCAGTAGCGCACGCGCGAGGTCGCTGCACTCGTCTTGTGACCCCACCGGCCGCATTGTAGAGTTTTCCCGCGATGATGCTAGCCGGCCTCGCAGCGGTCGTCGTGCTCCTGTGGCCGGGTGACGCCCACGCGTGGGGCCCCGTCACGCACCTCGTCCACGGCGCGCGCGTGCTCGGCGATCTCACTGCGCTCACGGGGCCGCTCGAAGAGCTGCTGGGCGCGCATCGTCTCGCCTATCTGTACGGTTGCGTCGCCGCGGACATCTTCCACGCCAAGAAGTACACGCGCAGCCTCTACACGCACTGTCACTGCTGGCCGGTCGGGTGGCAGATCGTCGAGAGCGCGAAGAACGAGCGCGAAGAGGCGTTCGCCTACGGCTACCTCTCGCACCTCGCCGCCGACGTGTACTCGCACAACCACTACGTCCCGGTGCAGCTCGTGCTCTCCTTCGAGGCGCGCTCCCTGCGGCACATCTACTGGGAGGCACGCTTCGACGCGGCGCAACGCCGTGATCAGTGGCGATTGATCCGCTCCGTGCTCCGCCACCGGTATCCCGACCTCGATCGCCTGGTGAGTCGCGTGGTCGAGCGCACCCTGTTCTCGTTCAAGACCAACAAGCGGATCTTCAACTCGCTGATGGCGCTGCAGCAGCTCGGCCAGTGGCAGGCGATGGTGCGCGGCCTCGGCGAGCGCTCGCGCTACCCGCTACCGGGGGCCGAGGTCGAACGCTTCAACACGGTGTGCGTGAGCGCCATCCAGGACCTCCTCCTCCATGGGCAGGAGAGCGCGTGCCAGCACGCCGATCCGACCGGACATCAGGCGCTCGCGCAGGCGAGCGCGCTCCGCGCCAAGCTCCGCGCGCTCAAGGCGAAGGGCGAGGTCCCCGTCGCGATCGCCGACGAGCTGCGCGCGCTCCGGCCACCCGCCGCGTAACCGGCGCGGGCCGGCGACGGGCGGCGCCCTGGCGGCGCTGCACGAACCAGTCGAGGATCCGGGCCGCGACCTCGTCCTTCGGAAGCACGGGTAGCACCTCGTCACCGCCGGCGGCGTCGATCAGCCGCACGACGTTCGTGTCCGATCCGAAGCCGGCACCCTCCGCGGTCACGTCGTTGGCCACGACGAGGTCGAGGCGCTTCTCGCGAAGCTTGCGCCGCGCCTCCGTCACCAGGTCGTGCGTCTCGGCCGCGAACCCGACGACGACGCGGTCACGCTTGGCGGCGGCCAGGCCGGAGATGATGTCCTCGTTGCGCGCGAGCTCGAGCGCCAGGTGGCTCGACGACTTCTTCACCTTTCGCTCCGCCGGGCGCGCCGCGCGGTAGTCGGCGACCGCCGCCGCCATCACCAGGAGGGTGGCGCGCGGGAACTCGGACCGCAGGGCCGCCGCCATCTCGCGCGCGCTCTCGACCGGGATCGTCCGCACGCCGGGCGGCGGCGGAAGCGCGACCGGCCCGCTCACCAGCGTCACCTCGGCGCCCCGGCGGCGCGCGACGCGCGCGATCGCGTAGCCCATCTTGCCGCTCGAGTGGTTGGTGAGGTAGCGCACGGGATCGATCGCCTCGCGCGTCGGTCCCGCCGACACGAGCACGCGCTCGCCCGCCAGGTCCTGCGGCGTCAGCGCCGTGACGATGCCCTCGACGATGTCGGGGATCTCGGCCAGCCGGCCAGCCCCCTCGTAGCCGCAGGCGAGCGAGCCGACCGCCGGCCCGACGATGCGCACCCCGCGCCCCGCCAGCGTCGCCACGTTCTCCCGGGTCGCCGGATGCTCCCACATATGCACGTTCATCGCCGGCGCGACGAGGACGGGCGCGCGCGTCGCGAGGAGCACGGTGGTGAGGAGATCGTCCGCGATCCCGTGCGCGAGCTTCGCGATCACGTTCGCCGTCGCCGGCGCGATCACGACCACGTCGGCCGTGTCGGCGAGCCGGATGTGACCGATCTCGGACTCCTGCGTGAGGTCGAAGGTTTCGGTCGCGACGGGTCGCCCCGACAGCGTCTGGAGCGTCAGCGGCGCCACGAACTCGCGCGCGCCGCGCGTCATGACGACCGGAACGGTCGCGCCCGCCTGGCGCAGGGCCCGGACCAGCTCGCACGCCTTGTAGCACGCGATGCCGCCCGAGATCCCGACCAGCACCGTGCGTCCCTGGAGGGGCTCAGCCATGGACCGCCTCCTGCTCCGCCTTCTCGACGTCCTGCGCAAGCTGGCGCACTGAGACGTCCTGCAGTGCCAGGCTCACCGCCGCCGAACCGACGTTGACGATCATCTGGATCACCCAGGTGAGGAGCGAGTACCCGACGGCGACGTCGGCCGGCACGTGGAACAGCCCGAGGGCCGTCGTGCAGCCCAGCTGCCAGGTCCCGATGAACCCCGGCGCCTGGGGGAGCATGACGAACGCGCCGACCACCACGACCGTCGTCAACGACGCCACGACGAGCGGAACGTGGATGTCGAGGGCCAGGAACGAGAGCGTGTACGTGAGCGTGATCGCGCTCCAGAGCACGATCGAGTACACGAGCACGAGCGCGATCGAGCGCCCGTCCGCGAGACCACCCAGGCCGTGCAGCAGCCCCTCGGCGATCGACCAGATCACGTCGCGCGCGCGCGCCGGCAAGGGGCTCAGCAGGCGTCGGACCAGCGCTTCCGAACGCTCGCGATGGCGCGCCATCAACATGAGGACGGCGAACGTGAGCAGGGCGCCACCGCCGAAAACGATGGCCACCGTCCGCAGGTGCGGGTCGACGTCGTACAGAACGCCGACGGCGAGGAAGCAGCAGACGACGAGCAGCCCGTCGAAGAGCCGCTCGAGGACGATCGACGAGATCGTCGCCGGGACGCCGATTCGTACCCGCCGGGCGAGCAGCACCGGACGCACGATCTCACCCACACGCAGGGGCAGCACGCTGTTGGCCCCGAAGCCGATGAACGTCGACGTGATCGCGGGCCCGCGCGGCACGTCGCCGACCGGACGCAGCAGGACGCGCCAGCGCTCGGCGCGCAGGACGTGGCAGCCGAGGCTCACCAGGATCACGCCCAGCGACCAACCCGGGCTCGCCCCGCGTAACACGGCCTCGACGCCGGCCCAGTCGGTGCCGCGCGTCGCGAAGTAGAGACAGCCTCCCGAGACGGCGACGGCGACGATGAGTCGGATGGCGGTCTTCAGGGATCCCCCGGTCACGGCCGCGCGGCGACCGCGACGGCATTATCGCCCGGCCCGCGGCCGGACGAAAGCGGGCACGACCCTCTACTTCTTGCGGAAGCGCGACGGAAACTCGGCCGCGAACTCCTGGTCGGGGTGGATGACCTTGGCCTTCGCGATCAGCTGCTCCTCGGTCTCCACGTCCTGCGGGTTCGGCACGCAGCAGTCGACCGGGCACACGGCGGCACACTGCTCCTGATCGAAGAAGCCCACGCACTCGGTGCACTTCTCCGGCACGATGAAGTAGATGTCCTGGGTGAGTGCCGGCTTGGACTGGCCGTCGTACTCGAAGTTCGCCCCACCCTCGTAGATGGCGGTGTTCGGGCACTCGGGCTCACAGGCGCCGCAGTTGATGCACTCCTCGGTGATCATCGTGGACATGGCCCGTCGACCCTACCGTGCGTCCGATCATGTGACAACCTCGCGGCGGCTCGCAGATCGTCACTCGGCTTCGACGCCGAGGGGCGTGGTGGCGGCGGCACGATCCGCCTCCTCCACGACCCGTGCGGCCAGCGCACGGAAGGCATCGCTCACCGGATGGCGCGGCTCGGCGACGACGATCGGCGTTCCGGCATCGCCGCCGACGCGCACCGCGGGCGCGAGCGGGATCCGTCCGAGCAGCGGCACGCCGAAGGCGTCCGCCAGGCGTTGCCCGCCCCCTTCGCCGAAGATCGGATCGTCGGTGCCGCACGACGCGCACACGTAACCCGCCATGTTCTCGACCACGCCGAGCACCGGCGTCGCGACCTGCGCGAACATCGCGATCCCGCGGCCCACGTCGAGGAGCGCCACGTCCTGCGGCGTGGTCACGATGACCGCGCCGGTGACCGGCACCTGCTGCACCAGCGTCAGCACGGCGTCGCCCGTTCCCGGCGGCAGATCGATGACGAGAAAGTCGAGCCGTCCCCAGTCGACGTCCTTCAGGAACTGCCGGATGATCCCCATGACGATCGGGCCACGCCAGATGACGGGAGACTGCTCGTCGAGGAAGAAACCCATCGACATGAGCTTGAGCCCGTAGCGCTCGACGGGCGCGATGCGCTTCTCCTGAGAGACCGTGGGCCGCGCGGTCGTCCCGAGCATGATCGGGAGGCTCGGCCCGTACACGTCGGCGTCGGCGATCCCGACCGCGTGCCCGCGCTCGGCGAGCGCCAGGGCGAGGTTCATCGCGACCGTCGACTTGCCGACGCCGCCCTTGGTCGACGACACGGCGATCACGTGCCGCACGCCGGGAATCGCGCTGCGACCCTTGAACGGATCCCGGCCGCGGCCCGCGTCCGCCGACGCCACGTGGACCTGCACGCGCTCGACACCCGGCTCGCGTCGCAGCGCCGTGTCGATGCCCACACGCAGGGCCGCCAGGGTCTCGGGCTTGTCGGTGCCCGGCCGCAGATGCACGTGGACGCTCGGTCCGTCGACACGGATCTCCGACACCATGCCGAGCGTGACGATGTCGCGCCGAAAGCCTGGGAACAGGACCGCCTTCAGGGCGTCGCGTAGACGTTCGGGGCTCGGCGCCACCATCGACCGGTTGGTGTAGCGACGGCGCCCGCCGAAGGCAACGCGACGGTGTCAGGCCAGGACGGCCAGGTTCATCACGACGCGCTCCGACGTGAGCCTACCGGCCGCGTCGAAGCGATAGAATGCGACGTACGGCATCTCGACGTCGCGCCCGGTCGGCGCGAACCCCTGGAACTCGCCGACGTGCTTCCCGCACATGCGTCCTTCGATCACGATCTCGTCGGCCGTCACGTGCTCGGCGTCCGGCACGACGCGCAGCCCCTCGAACGCGCCCGCCGCCGGCGAGAGACCGAAATACGCGTGCGCCTGCCGGATGCTCTCGGGATCGTGGAACGACGTCCGGTTGTAGAGCATCTCCGCGTCGCCCGAGAACGTCGCCATGATGCAGTCGAGGTCGTGCCGGTTCTCGACGCTCATGTGGGCGTGGACGAGCCGGTGCCGGCGCTCGCGCTCGGCGTCGTCGATCGACATGACGGCACCGCTAGCATCGTGCGATAGGTGACTCCAATGACCATCACCGACGTGCTGCTCGCGCGCGCGCCGTCCGACCCGGCGGTCGTCGACGAGGCGAGCGGCGCCGTGCTGGACGGCGCGGCTCTGCGCGCGCGTGTCGCCGGTCGGACCGCCCAGCTCCGCGCCGCCGGCGTCGTTGCCGGCGATCGGGTCGCCATCCTGATGCCGAACTCCGTCGCCATGGTCGAAGCGCTCCTCGCCACCGCCTGCGCCGGCGCGGCCGCCGTTCCGGTGAACCTGCGGTGGACCGCGACCGAGGTGACGCATCTCTTCCGTGATGCGACGCCGCGCGTGCTCGTCTCGACCACCGACGCGTTGCGGGCGATCGCGGGCCTCGACGAGCATCCTTCCCTGGTCGACGTCGCCGCCCCACCGCCCACCGCCACCCTTCCGCCCCCTCCGGCCAGGCGCGACCCCGCGCTCATCCTCTATACGTCGGGGACGACCGGGAAGCCGAAGGGCGCCGTCATGACGCACGCGAACCTGGTCTCGAACGCGCGCCGCATCGCAGCCTGGCTCGACGTGGGTCCGGCGGATCGCGTCCTCACCGTCATGCCGCTCTTCCACGCCAACGCGATCGTGATCGGCACGCTCGTCCCGCTGGTCGCGGGCGGCGCCACCATCGTCGCGGAGCGATTTCGGCCATCGACCTTCTGGTCTTCGGTTTCCCGCCACCGCCCGACCACCGTCGGCACCGTGCCGACCATGCTCTCGATGCTCCTCGGCGCGGCGGCGCCCGCCGCCGAGGACCGCGCGAGCCTCCGCTTCATCCTCACCGGCTCGGCGCCCGTTCCCACCGACGTCCTGCTCGGGTTCGAGGCGCGCTTCGGCATCGAGGTGATCGAGGGCTACGGGATGACCGAATGCACGTGCCGGGCGACGTTCAACCCGACGGGTGGCCGCCGGCGGCCCGGCTCGTGCGGCCTCGCGCTCGAAGAGCTGCGCATCGTCGACGAGCACGACCGCGACGTGCCGCGGGGCGACGTGGGCGAGATCGTGATGCGCGGCCCGCACGTGATGCAGGGCTACTGGAACAACCCGGACGCCACCGCCCACGCGCTCCGCGGCGGCTGGCTCCATTCGGGCGACCTCGCGCGCCAGGACGCCGACGGCTTCGTCTACATCGCCGGACGCGCGAGCGACATGATCATCCGTGGCGGCGAGAACGTCTACCCGCGCGAGATCGAGGAGGTGCTGCACTCCCACCCCGACGTCGCCGAGGCGGCGGTGATCGGCCTGCCCGACGCGCTCTACGGCGAGGTCGTCGGCGCCTTCGTCGCCCCGCATCCCGATCGCGCGATCGACGAGGCCGCCCTGTACGACTGGTGCGCCGGGCGTCTCGCCGACTACAAGCGTCCGGTGCGGATCACGGTGCTGCCCGAGCTGCCGAAGGGACCGACGGGCAAGATCCTGAAGGCACCCCTTCGCAGACGCGTCGATCCTTGACTTTGGCAGCTGCTTTTCGTTGAGTCGCGCCTGGTCCCGTCGTGAACCCCGTCGCGCACGCTGACTCGAGCCCGCTCCCGAGCGTTCCCCAGCCGGTGCTCGACGACCTCGCGCGCGTCGAGACCCGGCTCGCCGAGGAATTGCAGTCGCGCGAGCCGCGTCTCACCGAAATCACCGCGCACCTCGTCGACGCCGGTGGCAAGCGCGTGCGCCCGATGGTCGTCTCGCTGGTGGCCCACGCCGCGTCCGGCGGCACGCTCGCGCGGCGCGACGACGTGATCGAAGCCGCGGTGGCGCTCGAGCTCATCCACTCGGCCACGCTGCTGCACGACGACATCATCGACGGCGGCGAGACGCGGCGGGGCAAGCCGTCGGCGCTCGCCGTGTTCGGCCTCGGCGACACGCTCGTCGCCGGCGATTTCCTCTTCTGCCGCGCCTTCGCGCTCTGCGCACGCTTCGAAGCCAGCGTCATCCGCTGGGCGGCCGAGGCGTGCGTCGCGCTCACCGAGGGCGAGATCCTGCAGGCGCGCTTCCGTCGGAACCCGGCCGTCACGGTGGACGACTACCTGGAGATCATCGACCGCAAGACGGCCTCGCTCTTCGCGACCGGCGCCCGCACGGCAGCGCATCTCGCGGGCGCCCCGGCGAGCGTCGTCGCGGCGATGCAGGCGTGCGGCACGCAGGTGGGGCGCGCCTTCCAGATGCAGGACGACCTGCTCGACGTGGAGGGATCGACCGCACGCACCGGGAAGCCGCGCGGTCTGGATCTGCGCGACGGCAATCCCTCGCTGCCGATCGTCCTGGCCCTGGCGCACGACGCGGAGGTCCGGCGCATCTTCGGGCTCCCGCAGCCGACCCCCGCCGACATCGAGGCCGGGCTCGCCCGCATCCGGCGCTCCGGCGTCTGCCGCAGCGTAGCCGATCGGGCCCGCGACGCCCTCGGCGATGCCCTGGGTGCGGTCACCGCTCTCCCGCCCTCCGACTATCGGACGGCGCTCGAAGGGCTCGCCCACGGCCTCGGCGACCGCACGACCTGATCCCCGCGCAAATTGACATCACTTGCCCGGGTCCTGAAGATGCGCCCGATGCCCCGGGACGCCTTTGGCCGGGAGATCGACTACCTTCGCATCTCCCTCACGGACCACTGCAACCTGCGGTGCGTCTACTGCATGCCGACGACGGGCCTCACGTTCCTGCCGTCCGAGCAGCTCCTCACGGCGGCCGAGATCGAGCTCGTGGCCCGGGCCGCCGCGGCGGCCGGGTTCCGGAAGATCCGGCTGACCGGCGGCGAGCCGACCCTCCGCGCCGATCTGGTGGAGATCGTCGAGCGCCTCGCCGCCGTCCCCGGCCTGCGCGACCTCGCGCTCACGACCAACGGGGTGCTGCTCCCCCGCCTGGCAGCGCCGCTGCGTCGCGCCGGCCTGCGGCGCGTGAACGTCCACATCGACAGCCTCGATGCGGCGCGCGTCGCGCGCGTCATGCGCTGGGGCACGCTGGCGGACGTCTGGGCCGGAGTCGAAGCCGCCGAGGCCGCGGGCTTCTCCCCCATCAAGCTGAACGCCGTCATCGTGCGCGGCTACAACGAGGACGACGTCGTACCGCTCGCGGCGCTGACGCTCGACCGCCCGTGGCACGTCCGGTTCGTCGAGACCATGCCGCTCGGCGCGAGCGAGCCGGCGCGGACGGCGCGCGACGGCCTGGTACCGAACCGCGAGAATCGCTCCCGCATCGAGGAAGTGCTGGGTGCCCTGCAGCCGCTCGAGGCGCACGACCCGTCCGACGAATCGCGCAACTACGTGGCGCCGCGGGCGCGAGGCGTGATCGGATTCATCAGCCCGGTGACCGAGCCGTACTGCGGCACCTGCAACCGCATGCGCCTCACCGCCGATGGGCGCTTCCACCTCTGCCTCCTCAACGACGACGAGCTGGACGTGCGGGGCGCGATCCGCTCGGGCGGCGGCACGGACGCCGTGGCCGCGATCCTCCTGCGTGCGGTGCAGCACAAGCCGACCGGACATCACCTCGACGTCGGCCACACCACGTCCGAGCGCCAGATGTTCCAGATCGGGGGATGAGCGACTTGCCGACCACCATCGAGGGCCTCGCGGAGGCCGCTGCGATTCTCGGCAAGGCCGTCCTCGGTCCCGCCGATCTGACGAAGGCGCTCGGCTACGATCCGCTGCCGCTCCTCTCGGCCGACGAGCACCGCGCCGTCGCACGGGTGCCGTTCGGCAAGCCGGAGCTGGAGCGCGCGCGTGCCGACGGCGAGGTGCTCGTGCTGCGCGTGCCGCGCGATCCCGACGGCCCGCTCACGATGCTCGCCCTGGGACGGCGCCTGCACGGCGGGCTCGATCCGAAGGTCCACAAGGGTGTCGGGTACTCACTGCGCGACGAATGGACGATCGACACGCAGCCCTTCGCCACCACCGACTCCTGCGCCGCCGGTTGGTATCTCGTCCGGCGCGAGCCCCTCCCCGCCACCCGCAACCGGGGATACCGCGCCCAGGACGACGCGCTCGCCGCGCTCGGCCTCGCCACGAAGGGTCGCCCGCACCGGCGGAGCGCGGTCGAGATCGCCTTCGACACGCTCGTCTGGCACCGCGCGCGCGGCGAGCGCCTGCTCGCAACGGCCTGGGACTGGTCGCGCAGCCCGAGCAACGACCAGGGGTTCGCGGCCCTCGGCGAGTTCGGCGAGCAGGGGCTCGGCGTCATCGCCTACTCCCGCGCCGTCCGCTTCGGGACGCTCGGAGTCTGCCCACAGCGCTGACCACCGGGTGCGATTGCGACCGAGTCGACGGGTCTGGTAGGACACGCGCCCGGTGTACTTCGTCACCATGAAGCGTGCCGGCTACTGCCTCTTCTCGGTGTCGCCGAGCGAGCGGTTCGGGGTCGGCCTCCTCGACGACCAGCAGCGGGTGCACGTGCTCGAGCGCGACGGCGCCGACTACGTGGTGCGCAAGGAGTGGCCGGTCGCCCAGGTGTCGCACACCGACATCATGCTGCGGCTCGGCGGCGCGCAAGAGCCTGCGTCGGTGGCCGACTTCATTCGCCTGGCGCAGGGGAGCTAGGGGTGGCCCGCGCGCTCGAGGGCATTCGGGTGCTCGAGGTCGGGCATCTGGTCGGCGCCGCCTACGCGACCAAGCTCTTCGCCGACCTCGGCGCCGACGTCGTGAAGATCGAGCCGCCGCGCACGGGCGACGCCGCGCGCCGCCGCGGCCCGTATCCCGGCGGCGTCGCGCACCCCGACAAGAGCGGCCTCTTCCTCTATCTCAACGCCAACAAGCGCGGCATCACGCTCGACCTCACGACGGCCGGTGGGCGGCGCGCATTCGACCACCTGGTCGCCGACGCCGACGTGCTCGTCCACAACGTCCACCCGACCGAGATGGCGCAGCACGGGCTCGACTACGATCGCCTCGCGGCCCTGAACCCCCGCCTCGTCATGACGTCGATCGCGCCGTTCGGGTTGACGGGGCCGCACGCGCGCTACCGCGCGACCGACCTCGTGCTCTGGAGCGCCGGCGGCGTCGCCACGCTGAACGGCGATCCCGCCCACCCCGAGCTGCCGCCGCTGCGTGCCTTCGGCGAGCAGGCGGGCTTCCAGGCCGGCGTCCATGCCGCGATCCCGTCGCTCGCCGCGCTGTTCGCGCGGCTCACCACCGGCCGCGGCGATCACGTCGAGGTCTCGACGCAGGAAGCGCTCGCCTCGATCCTCGAGCTCACCTTCGAGTTCTGGCCGTACTGCGGCCTCATCGCGTCGCGCCTCGGCGCCAAGCCCATCCAGCCGCTCTGCTTCATGGAGTGCCGCGACGGTTGGATCTTCATCTGCTGCGTCGAGGAGCACCAGTGGCGCAACTTCGTGGAGATCATGGGCAACCCCGAGTGGGCGGAGATGGAGCTGTTCGAGAACCGTCTCGCCCGCGGTGCGAACTTCGACGCCCTGCAGGCGCTGCTCCAGGAGTGGTGCGCCGAGCAGTCGGTGTACGACCTCTACGAGAAAGCGCAGCGCAAGCGCGTTCCCTTCGCGCCCGTCTCGACCATGGGCGATCTGCTCGCCTCCGGGCACCTCCGGGCGCGCGGCTTCTTCGCCACCATCGACCATCCCGTCGCCGGCCCGGTCACGATGCCCGGCGCGCCCTTCAAGATGGGCGCGACGCCGTGGGAGCTGCGGCGTCCTGCGCCGACGCTGGGGCAGCATACGCGCGAGGTGCTGGCGCCGCTCGGCATCGACGTCGACGCCCTCGTGCGCGAGGGGGCCGCGTGAGCGCCCGCCGCGCGCCGCTGGCCGGCATCCGCGTCGCCGACTTCACGTGGGTGTGGGCAGGTCCGCACTGCACGCTGCAGCTCGCCCACCTGGGCGCCGAGGTCATCCGGGTCGAGACGTCGACGCGCATCTGCGTGACGCGCATGTTGCCACCCTTCGCGGACTTCCAGATGGGGCCCAACCGGAGCGGCTACTTCAACCAGTACAACCAGGGCAAGAAGAGCGTCGCCCTCGACATGAAGCGGCCCGAGGCGCTCGAGGTCGCCAAGCGCCTGTGCGCCGCGAGCGACGTGGTGGTCGAGAACTTCGCGGCCGGCGTGATGGACCGCATGGGACTCGGGTACGACGTGCTGCGAAAGGTCCGCCCGGACGTGATCATGATCGCGCTCTCCGGCTACGGCGCCACCGGACCCGATCACGACAAGGTCTCGTACGGACCGGCGCAGGTGCCGTTGTCGGGCATGTCGTCGCTGACCGGGTATCGCGGGTACCCGCCGATGCACGTCGGTATCTCGTACGGCGATCCGACCGGCGGCGTGCACGGCGCGTTCGCCGTGCTGGCCGCCCTGCTGCATCGCGCGCGTACGGGCGAAGGCCAGTACATCGATCTCTCGCAGTGGGAGACGTCGATCGCGGTGCTCGGCGAGGGCGTGCTCGCCCAGGCGATGAACGGCGCCGCGCCAGCGCGCGACGGCAACCGCGACCCACACATGGCGCCGCACGGGATTTTCCAGGCCGAGGGCGAGGACCGCTGGGTCGCGGTCGCGATCGAGGACGACGCCGCCTGGCAACGCTTCGCGACCCTCATCGGCCGCCCCGAGATCGCCACCGATCCCCGCTTCGCCACGCTCGCCGCGCGCAAGACGCACGAGCACGACGTCGAGGCGATCGTCGCGGAATGGACCGCCCAGCGCACGCCCGAGGCCGTCACCGAGGCGCTGCAGACGGTCGGGATTCCCGCCTTCATGTCGGCCCGCAACAACGACCTCGCCGACGACCCGCATCTCCGCGAGCGTGGCTACTTCGTCGAGCACGAGCACCCGGAGGTCGGCCGGCGCATCCATGCCGGCATCCCCTGGCGCATGACGACCAACCAGAGCGCCGTCCGTGCCGCCGCGCCCTGCCTCGGCGCCGATACCGATCAGGTCCTGCGCGACGTCTGCGCGTACGACGACGCGGCCATCGCCCGCCTGCGCGCCGCCGGCGTCCTCACCTAGGAGGCCGACCCGAGATACATCGCCGCTGCACGTACGCTTCCACCGCCCCGCCTCCGCCCTGCTCGCTCCCCTACATCAGAGCGAGTCTTGGGTCCGCCTCCTAGCTTCGCGCGGCGCGCGCGTGGGCGCGCGCGAACCACCACCCGAGGGCGGTGAGCCCGAGGCCGAGGGCGAGCGGGACGGGATAGTGCAGCACGGACACCAGCTCGCCGAGCCGCTCGGCCACCAGGCGATCGCGCAGGATCATCTCCCCCGCGACGTAGCCGAGGATTCCGCCGCCCAGCCACACGATCCACGGGAACCGCGCCATCATTTGCGCGAGCACGCCGCTCCCCCACACGACGAGCGGCAGCGAGAGGCCGATCCCGAAGATGACCAGCAGCATGTCGCCGTGCGCCGCCGCCGCGACGCCGAGCACGTTGTCGAGGCTCATCACGGCGTCGGCGATGACGATGATCCAGACGGCCTCCCAGAGCGACGACCCGGCCTTCACCTCCTCGCCCCCACCTTCGTGGTGCTGCACGAGGCGCCACGCGACCCACAGAAGCAGGAGTCCGCCGGCGAGCTGCACGAAGGGCACGGCGAGGACCGCCGAGATGATGGCGATGAAGAAGAGACGCAGGCCGAGGGCCCCGACGGTGCCCCAGACCCTGCCGAGCAGCTGCTGCCGCTTCGGCAGCTTGCGGACGGCGAGCGCGATCACGAGCGCGTTGTCACCCGCGAGCGTCAGGTCGAGCAGCGTGATCGCCAGGGCTCGGGCCCAGAACTCGGGGTGCAGTACTTCCGCGTCCACGCCGCTAGCGTCCTCGGGCGGCGGTCGATAGCAGATCGCGCCGAGCGATCCTAGCCGCTCGTTTTCGTTGTCATCGCGCGATGCGAACGGTAAGGTCACGCCGCCGATGCCGTTCGTGAGCCAGCTGCGCGCCGATCACATCGCGGTCAATCCGCCCTGGCGCACGTTCGGCGACGCGGTCGACGGGCTGCTGCAGAAGCTCGTCGACGCCGGCAGCCTCACCGCCGCCGAGCGCAAGGACGCCGCGAGCGCCATCCGTGCGCGTGAAGCCGAGGCCTCCACCGCGGTGCTCGAAACCGGCGTGGGAGTCCCGCACGCCCGCATCGCCGCGCTCTCTGCGCCCGTCGTCGCCCTCGCCATCGCGACGGCCGGGCTCTACGAGGCCGCACCGACCGTACCGATCCGCATCGTCGCCCTCGTGCTGTCGCCGGTGACGTCGCTCGAGGAGCACCTCCGCACGCTCGCCGACATCGCCACGCTGCTGCGCTCGAGCGAGCTGCGGGCCGCCCTGCTCCGCTCGTCCGATGCGCCGGCCGCGCTCGCGATCCTCATGCAGTACGCGCGAGGTCTCCCGTGAGCGACCGAGCGCTCCTGCTGGCGCGCGATCCCTGGCATCTGTTCGCGGCCTGGGACGTCGAACCCGCGACGCGCCTGCGCGCCCTGCGCTCGCTCGGCCGGCGCGCCGTCGCCGCCCTGGCCGCGGTGCGACTCGTGCGCGACGACGGTCCGCAACCACCGATCGATCTGCCGCCGGGGGCGGGCGAGCGCGTACTCGACGCAGTTCCGGGGCGGAGCCACGTCCTCGAGGTCGGCCTCCGCCTGCGCGACGGGAGCTTCGTCGCCCTGGTGCGCTCGCCGCCGGCGTCGACGCCGCCGGCGACCGTCTCGCCCGACACCACCGTCACCTGGGTGCACGCCGCCGCACCGACGACCCCGATCGACGTCCGATGGTCCGGCAGGCGCGTTCGGCGGGTGCGCCTCGTTCCGCGCGGCGGTCCGTCGAGCCACGTCCACACCTGAGCCATGACGCGCGCGGCGGTGGCGTTCGTCCTGCACGCGCACCTCCCCGATCTGCGCGACGCGACCGCAGAAGGCTCGCTCGAGGAGCGCTGGCTCTTCGAAGCCCTGACCGACACCTACGTTCCGCTCGCCGACCTCCTGGGGGATCTCGCCCGCGACGCCGTCCCGGCCGCGTTCGCCCTCTCCCTCAGCCCGACGCTCCTCGCGATGCTGGAGGATCCCAGCCTGCGGGAACGCTATCGCCGCCACCTGGGCGCTCTCGTGCAGGTCGCCGATCGCGAAGTCGCGCGCAGGCGGCACGATCCGGCCCTCGGCCCCCTCGCGGCACGCCACCGGGCGCGCTTCGCGCGCACCGCCGATCGCTACTTCGACGCGTACGGCGCCGATCTCGCGGCCGTGTTTCGCGCCCACGCGGCGGCTGGTCGCCTGGAGCTGCTCACCACCAGCGCGACGCACGCCATCCTTCCCCTGCTGCAGGCGTCGCCCGTGTGGCTCCGGGCGCAGATCGCCATCGCGATCGCCGAGCACCGCCGCCGCTTCGGCGAGCCTCCGGCCGGATTCTGGCTCCCGGAGTGCGCCTGGGATCCGGCGCTCGACGGCGAGCTGCGACGAGCGGGCATCCGCTGGGTCGTGCTCGACACGCACGGGATCGCGCTCGCCACCCCCGCCCCCGTCTTCGGGCCCTGGGCGCCGATCGCCTCCCCCGACGGAGTGATCGCCTTCGGTCGCGACCCCGAGACGGCGCGACAGGTGTGGAGTCGTGAGGGGTTCCCCGGCGACCCGTGGTACCGCGAGTACCACCGCGACCTCGGCTACGACGAGCCGGCGACCCTCGAGCCCTTCCTTTCGCTGCCGCCGGGCGGCGGACCTTCGGGCATCAAGTACTTCCGCGTGACCGGCGGGACCGGGGCGAAGGCGATCTACGATCCCGACCGCGCGGCCGCGCGCGTGGCCGTCCACGCCCGGCAGTTCGTGGACGGCGTTGCTGAACGGGCGGGCGTGCTGCAGGCGACCATGGGACGACCTCCCGTATTCGTCTGCCCGTACGATGCCGAGCTCTTCGGCCACTGGTGGCACGAGGGGATCGACTGGCTCGGAGCCGTTCTCCGCCGCCTCGCCGAGCATCGTGCGCTCGAGGCCCGCACCCCGAGCCGCGAGCTGGCGACGAACCCCACCCTCCAGCGCGCACAGCCGGCGGCGTCGACTTGGGGCGAGGCGGGCCATCAGGCCGTGTGGATGGCCGCCGAAACTTCGTGGATCCACCTCCAGTTGTCCGAGCTCGGCGAGCGCGTGGCGAAGCTCTGCCGTGGCGCCGCCCCCGCGTCGGACGGAGCGCGGTCGGCCGCCGAGCACCTCCTGCTCGCACAATCGAGCGACTGGCCGTTCATGGTGTCCCGAAACACCGCCGCGGCGTACGGTCGCCATCGCCTCGCCGTGCACCTCGGCGCCTGCCGTCGCCTGTGCGACGCGCTCGAGCGGAGCCTCGCGCCCGATCCCGCCGACCTCCGACCCGCGCCGCTCTTTGCGACGCTCGATCTCCCGCGCCTCGGCGACGGTGCACCCTTGTCACAGCGTCGTGCGGATGGATACAACCCCTGACGTCGATGGCCACGCTCGAGACGTTCGTAGGCGCTGCGTTTCTGCTCCCGCTCGCGGTCGTGATCGTCGGCGGACTGCTCGTCCTCCTGCTCCACCCGTTGCTGCCGCCGGCGTTGAGCGCGCTCGAGCGCGCGCGCTTCGCCCGCGTCCTCGCGCGCGCGGCGCGGGCGGACAGCCATTTGAAGGCCGGCCGCATCGATCCCGCCCTGCGCGACATCGAGCAGGCGTTCTTCCTGTCCACGCTGCGCGCCGACGCGCGGCTCGCCGATCAGGTCGTCGCGCATCACACGGGCCTGTTGTCGCGCATCCTCACGGTGATCGACGGCCTGCCACATGGGCGCGTCCGTCTGTTGTCGCTCGCGAAGGTCGACCGCATCCTCGAACGCCGCGGCGAGCTGCAGCGCGCGCTGCTCCAGCTCCGCAACCGTTCCTTCCGCGACGGGCGCCGCATCCAGCTCGAGCGCGAGCTGCGGCGCAACGCGGGCGATTTGCGCGCCGCCGTCCGCGAGCTGGTGGCCGACGTGCAGCTCCTCGCGACCCGCCGCGTGGCTGTCCAGTAACCAGCCTGCTACTCCTTCCCCCCCTTCGAAATGTATCTTGCAATTCGACGCCGGGGAGCGTAGACCGCCCAGCAGTTCGCATCATCCTGAAACACCCGGAGGGGAGGGAGCGAGGATGGCTGAAGGGGTACTCGGGCTGATCGTCACCGGCGGGGAGAGCTCTCCGCTGGCAGGGTTGGGGGTTGCGGGGGCGCGGGCCCTCACGCCGTTCGCCGCCCAGTACCGGCTCCTCGACTTCGCGCTGGCCACGACGGCCAACTCGGGAATCCGGCAGGTGTCCCTGGCGTCGATCCCGGACACCGGCGCCAGCCACTTCCCGCGCGTGCTCGCGGCCTGCCAGCGGGCGGCCGTCACCTTCGAGCCCGAGTGGGTGGTCGTGCTGGCGGCCGATCACATCCTGCAGGTCGATCTCCGACCGCTCCTGCAGGCGCAGCACTATCTCGACGCCGACGTGGCGTTGCTCGCACTGGCCCTGCGCCCGGACGAGCGCGCCACCCACCCCGTCGTCACGACCGCGGACGGGACCGAGCTGTCCTGGGGCGGTGATTTCGTCGTGCGGGCCTCCGTCCTCCCGCGGCTCCTGCGCGCCTTCGAGCGGCCCGGCTCTGGCAACGGGCGCACGGTCGCGACCCTGGGGGAGGCCGTCCACCTCCTCGTCTACGACGCTGCGCTGGGGACCGGGTCGGGCCCGAGGCTCTACTGGCACGAGCCGTCGACCCTCGAAACCTACTACGCCTCCCAGATGGAGCTCTGCACACCCGAGCCCGCGCTCGACCTCTACGACGCGCGCTGGCCCATCCGCTCCGTGACCAGCGGCCTGCCGCCGGCGAAGGTCAGCTCCGACTCCGCGTGCGGACACATGGGACAGGCCGTGAACTCGCTGCTGGCCGACGGCTGCGTCATTCGCGGCGGCGCCGTCATCCGCAGCGTCGTCGGGCCGAGCTGCATCGTCGAGGCCGGGGCCGAGATCGAGGACTCCGTCCTGCTCGACGGCTGCCGGATCGGGCGGGGCGCCCAGGTACGCCGGGCCATCATCGGCCCCGGGGTGGTCGTCGCCGAGAGCGAGGAGGTCGGCTACGACGAGCCGCTGCGCCCGCACGCCCTCCGGCTGCCGAGTGGCCTGACCCTGCTACCGTCTCCCGGCACGAGTCCGGCACTCGCCGTCTCCGCTCACTGACGGATCGCATCGATGCTGGGCCGCGTCGGGCCGGCATCCTTGGGCCGGCGTCCTCTTTCCTAGCCTCGGGCGGCGCTGTAGTTCTGGGCGCTCGCCCATGGCCGAGCCCGCCTCCATCCGTATCGTCGGGGCCCGCGAGCACAACCTCAAAGGCTTCGACGTCGAGATCCCGACCGGTCAACTGACGGTCGTGACGGGCGTCTCCGGCTCCGGCAAGTCCTCGCTCGCCTTCGACATCCTGTACGCCGAGGGACAGCGCCGCTACGTCGAGAGCTTCTCGACCTACGCCCGCCAGTTCCTGGATCGCATGGACCGGCCGAACGTCGAGCGCATCGAGGGCATCCTGCCGGCGATCGCCATCGACCAGAGCCGGCCCGTCAAGACGTCGCGGTCGAGCGTCGGGACCATGACCGAGCTGCACGACTTCCTGAAGCTGCTGTTCGCCAAGCTCGGCGTTCCCCACTGCCGCTCGTGTGGGAAGGTGATCCGGCGCGATTCGGCGGAGACGGCGGCCGACGACCTGCTCGCGGCGCACCCCGGGGCGCGCGCCATCGTCGCCTTCGAGATCACGCTTCCCGAGAACCTCCCCTGGCCCGACGTCCGCGCCGGCCTCCTCGGCGCCGGCTTCGTCCGCGCGCTCGACGCGGTGGCCGCCACGGTCGATCTCGAGGGTGCGGCTGCGCCCCCGACCAGCCCGCGCCTGACGGTCGTGCAGGACCGGCTGGCCTTGCGGCCGGGCGAGCGTGCGCGCCTCGTCGACTCGCTCGAGCAGGCCTTCGAGCACGGTCGCGGGCGCCTTGCCGTGGTGCTGCCGGACGGCGGCGTCACCGAGCACTTCTCCACCAGCCTCGAGTGCGCGGCGTGCGGTTTCAAGGTCCGCGACCCGGTCCCGAATCTCTTTTCCTTCAACAGCCCCCTCGGAGCGTGCGAGGCGTGCCGCGGCTTCGGGCGCGTCATCGACCTCGATCTCGATCTGGTCGTGCCCGATCCCCAGAAGTCCATCGCCGAGGGCGCCATCAAGCCCTGGACCACGAAGACGACGTCGTGGGAGCGCGGCGAGCTCCTGAAGATCTGCAAGCGAGCCGGCATTCCGACCGATCAGTCGTGGGCGTCGCTCACCGACGAGCAGCGCCGCCTCATCTTCGAGGGCGACGGGCAGAGCAAGCTCCCCGGCATCCGGGGCTGGTTCAAGTGGCTCGAGGGCCGGACCTACAAGATGCACGTGCGCGTGTTCCTGGCGCGTTATCGGAGTTACACCGAGTGCGTCGCCTGCGGCGGATCACGCGTGCGTCCGGAAGCGCTCGACTTCCGCGTGGACGGTCGCACGATCGCCGACGTGAACCGCATGCCGATCTCCGAGGCACGGCGGTTCTTCGACGATCTGCCGCTGCCGGAGGGACAAGACCAAGCGGTCGCGGAGCTGATCCTCGCCGAGGTGCAGAGCCGGCTGCGCTACCTGGTCGAGGTCGGGCTCGAGTACCTCACCCTCGACCGCCAGTCGCGGACGCTCTCGGGCGGCGAGCTCGAGCGCGTCGACCTCACGACCGCCGTCGGCTCCTCGCTGGTGAACACGCTCTACGTGCTCGACGAGCCGTCGATCGGCCTTCACCCGCGCGACACCGATCGCCTGATCCGCCTGCTGCACCGCCTGCGCGATCAGGGCAACACGGTCGTCGTCGTGGAGCACGACCCGGCCATCATCCGTGCCGCCGATCACGTGATCGACATCGGGCCGGGTGCCGGCGAGCGCGGCGGCCAGGTCCTGTTCACCGGCGCGCCGCACCAGCTCCGCAAGGCGCGCGGCTCGGCGACCGCCGACTTCCTGACCGGGCGCCGCCGCATCCCCGTACCGATGAAGCGCCGGCGCCCGGTGCCCGGGCTGTCGCTCGTCGTGCGCGGCGCGGCCGCCCACAACCTGCGACAGATCGACATCGAGATCCCGCTCGCCTGCTTCGTGGCGGTGACCGGCGTTTCGGGCTCGGGCAAGTCGACGCTGATCGAGGAGGTCCTCTACCGCAACCTCCAGAAGCGCCTCGGCCAGCGCGCCGGCATTCCCGGCGCGTGCCGCACGATCGAGGGCGCCGAGCGGGTCGTCGAGGCGATCCTCGTCGACCAGAGCCAGATCGGGTCGACGCCGCGCGCGAACGCCGCCACGTACCTGCGAGCCTGGGCCGGCATCCGCGACGCGTTCGCCGGCACCGACATGGCGAAGCTGCGCGGGTACACTGCCGCCACCTTCTCGTTCAACGTCGCGGGCGGGCGCTGCGAGACGTGCAGCGGCGAGGGCTTCGAACGCATCGAGATGCAGTTCCTCTCGGACGTCTACGTCCCGTGCGCGGAGTGCGGCGGCGCGCGCTTCAACGCCGAGGTGCTCGAGGTCCGCTATCGCGGTCGCAACGTGAGCGACGTGCTCGCCCTCACCGTCGCCGAGGCGGTCGACTTCTTCGCCGACCTGCCGGACGTGGCCGACCGTCTGCGCCCGCTCGCGGAGGTCGGCCTCGACTACCTGCGCCTCGGCCAGCCGCTGTCGACGCTTTCGGGCGGCGAGGCGCAACGCATCAAGCTCGCCGCCCATCTCGGGCACGAGGGACGGGCGCACACCCTCCTCATCTTCGACGAGCCCACGACGGGGCTCCACCTGGCCGACGTCGAGAAGCTCCTCGGGTGCTTCGCGCGCCTGGTCGATCGCGGGCATTCGCTCGTCGTCATCGAGCACAACCTCGAGGTCGTGAAGTGCGCCGACTGGGTGATCGACCTCGGCCCCGAGGGCGGCGTCGCCGGCGGCCGTCTGGTCGCGGCGGGCTCGCCCGAGCAGATCGCCGCCACGCCGGGATCGCATACCGCGCCGTACCTGCGCGAAGCCCTCGACGGCGCCACCACGGTCGCGGACCGCGAGAGCCCGCCGGCGCGTGTCGCGCCGGCGAACGACGTGATCCGGATCCTGGGCGCACGCGAGCACAACCTCCGCAACGTCTCGCTCGACCTGCCGCGCGATCGGTTCATCGTCTTCACCGGCCTCTCCGGCTCGGGAAAGTCCTCGCTCGCCTTCGACGTGCTCTACGCCGAGGGACAGCGACGCTACATCGACAGCCTCTCGACCTATGCGCGGCAGTTCCTGCCCATCATGGCGAAGCCCGACATCGACGTGCTCCAGGGCTTGCCGCCGACGGTCGCGATCGAGCAGCGACTGTCGCGCGGCGGCCGCACGTCGACCGTCGCGACCGTGACCGAGGTCGCGCACTACCTGCGTCTTCTCTTCTCGAAGCTCGGGGTCCAGCACTGCCCGACCTGCGGCGATCCGATCCGGCCGCAGACCCGGCGACAGATCGTCCAGCGCCTGCGCAAGGAGTTCGGTGGCGAGAAGGTGACCCTGCTCGCGCCGGTGGTCCGCGGGCGCAAGGGCTACCACAAGGAAGTCCTGGCCGCGGCCCGCAAGCTGAAGCTGCGCGAGGCCCGCATCGACGGGAAGCGCCTGGCGGTCGCCGACGTGCCACTGCTCGATCGCTACAAGGAGCACGACGTCGACCTGGTGGTGGCGACACTGCCAGGGACGAGCCCCGCGCTCGAGGACGAGCTGGCGCGCGCCCTGCGCCTCGGCACGGGATCGGTGGCCGTCCTGGCCGACGACCAGGAGCGTCTCTACTCGGAGCGACTCTTCTGCGCCCGCTGCGGCATCGGCTTCGCACCGCTCGACCCTCGTCTCTTCTCCTTCAACAGCCGCCAGGGCGCCTGCCCCGCCTGCGTCGGCGCGGGGTTCCGCGTCGAGCCCGACCCGACGACACTCCTCGATCCGACCCGTTCCCTCGAGGACGGCGCCGCCCTGCCCCTCGAGCTGGACGGACAGGAGGCCAACAAGAAGCGCTTCCTCCGGCAGATGGCGGCGGCCGGCGTGAAGCTCGATCGCCCCGTCGGCAAGCTGCCGGCCAAGCAGCGCACCCTCCTCCTCGACGGCGACGCGAAGCGCGCGGGCCTTCTCGCGATCGTGCGCGAGGTGATGGACGAGGGCACGAGCGAGGAGATCGACGACTTCCTCGTCGAGCGACCGTGCGAGGCGTGCGAGGGGCGCCGCCTCAACCCGCGTGCCTGCGCGGTGAAGCTGCAGGGCCACGGCATTGCCGATCTGCTGGCGCTGCCGATCGCCGCCGCCGAGCAGGCGGTCGCCGCGTTCCGCTTCGCGGCCCGCGAGTCGTCGATCGCCGAGGGACCGATGCGCGAGATCATCCCGCGGCTGCGCTTCCTGCAACGGGTGGGGCTCGGTTACCTCCAGCTCGATCGCCGGGCCGATACGCTCTCCGGCGGCGAAGCCCAGCGCATCCGCCTCGCTGCGCAGCTCGGATCGAACCTTCGCGGCGTGTGTTACGTGCTCGACGAGCCCACGATCGGCCTCCATCCGCGCGACAACGAGATGCTGCTCGACGCGCTCGAGGACCTCCGCGCGCGCGGCAACACGGTGCTCGTGGTCGAGCACGACGAGGCCACCATCCGCCGCGCGGACCTGGTCGTCGATCTGGGGCCCGGCGCCGGCACGCACGGCGGGCGTATCGTCGCGGTGGCGCCGCCCGCCGCGCTCGCCGCGAACCCGGCGTCGGCGACGGGACGCTACCTCGCGTCGCCGCGCGCCCGCACGACCACCCCGCGCCCGCTCGAAGCGCGCAAGTGGCTGACGGTGCGCGGCGCGACGGAGCACAATCTCAAAGGCGGCGACGTGCGCATCCCCCTCGGCGCCTGGACCTGCGTCACCGGCGTCTCGGGCTCGGGCAAGTCGACGCTCGTGCGCGACGTCATGTACCGCGCCGTCCGCCGCGGGCTCGGCTTCCCGGTCGGCCGGGTCGGCGCGCACCTGGCGATCGCCGGCACGGAGCACCTCCTGCGTGCCGTCGAGGTCGATCAGAGCCCCATCGGGCGCACGCCACGCTCGACGCCGGCGTCCTACGTCGGGTTCTTCGACGACATCCGCCGCCTCTTCGCGCTCGTGCCCGACGCGCGCCTGCGCGGCTACACGGCGAGCCGCTTCTCGTTCAACGTCGCCGCGGGCCGCTGCGAGGCGTGCCAGGGCCAGGGTCGCGTCCGCATGGAGATGAGCTTCCTCCCCGACGTGTACGTCGGGTGCGACCTGTGCGGCGGGCGGCGCTTCACCGAGGAGACCCTCGCCGTTCGCTATGCCGGCCGCACGATCGCCGACGTGCTCGCCATGACGATCGAGGAGGCGACGGAATTCTTCGCGCCCCATCCGCCGATCGCACGTGCGCTCGCCGTGCTGCGCGACATCGGGCTCGGGTATCTGACGCTCGGGCAACCCTCGAACACGCTCTCGGGCGGCGAGGCCCAGCGCATCAAGCTCGCCTACGAGCTCGCCAAGGAGTCGCGCGGGCAGACGCTCTACGTCCTCGACGAGCCCACGACGGGGCTCCACTTCGCCGACACCGAGGCGCTCGTCAGCGTGCTGCATCGCCTGGTCGACCGGGGCAACACCATCGTCACCATCGAGCACAACCTCGACATCGTCCGCGAGGCCGACTGGATCGTGGACCTGGGACCCGAGGGCGGGGCCGGAGGCGGCGAGGTGGTGGCGTGCGGGCCGCCCGACGTGATCGCCGCCACCAAGGGCTCGCACACGGGGCGCTGTCTGCGCGAGTTCCTAGCCGCGTCGTCCGCGGCCTGACCCGTCACATCCGGAAGACGCCGTGCCGCGGCGGCCCGATCGGCACGCGGTGGACGACGGACAGGCAGAGCCCGAGGACGTCGCGCGTGTCGACGGGGTCGATGATGCCGTCGTCCCATAGGCGCGCGCTGCCGAAGTAGGCGCTCGACTCCTGGTCGTAGACGGCCAGGATCGGCGCCGTGAGCTGCGTCTCCTCCTCGGCCGTCATCGCCGGCGCGCCCTGGGCGCGAAGCTGGTCGCGCTTGACGGACAGCAGCGTCTGCGCCGCCTGCTCGCCTCCCATGACCGAGATACGCGCATTCGGCCACGAGAAGAGGAACCGCGGCGAGTACGAGCGGCCGCACATGGCGTAGTTCCCGGCCCCGTGCGACGCGCCGACGACGACCGTCAGCTTCGGCACCTGGGCGGTCGCGACCGCGTGCACCATCTTGGCGCCGTCCTTGGTGATGCCGCCCTGCTCGTAGCGCTTGCCGACCATGAACCCGGTGATGTTCTGCAGGAACAGCAGCGGCACGCGCCGCTGGCAGCACAGCTCGATGAAGTGCGTGGCCTTGAGCGCCGCCTCGGAGAACAGCACGCCGTTGTTGCCGAGGATGCCGACCTCGTAGCCGTGGATGCGCGCGAAGCCGGTGACGAGCGTCGTCCCGTAGAGGGGCTTGAACTCGTGGAACCAGCTTCCGTCCGCGAGCCGCGCGACGATCTCGCGCACATCGTACTGCTTGCGCGGATCCTTGGGGACGATGCCGTACAGGTCATCGGCGTCGTACGCGGGTGTCTCGACCGGGCCGGGAGCCTTCGCCGGCGTCTGCGCCGGCACGCGCGACATGGCCTCGCGCGCGAGGTCGAGGCCGTGCGCGTCGTCGCGCGCGAGGTGATCCGATACGCCCGAGATGCGCGTGTGGACCTCGCTGCCGCCCAGCTCCTCCGCCGTCACCTCCTCGCCCGTCGCCGCGCGCACCAGCGGCGGGCCGCCGAGGTAGATCGTTCCCTGGTTCTGGACGATGATGTTCTCGTCGCACATCGCGGGCACGTACGCGCCGCCCGCCGTCGACGGCCCGTGGACGACGGCGATCTGCGCGATCCCCGCGGCCGACATGACCGCCTCGTTGTAGAAGATGCGGCCGCCGGGCGTGAAGATCTCCGATTGCAGCGGCAGGAAGGCGCCGCCCGAGTCGACCAGATAGACGCACGGCAGGTGGTTCTCGAACGCGATCTGCTGCGCGCGGATCTGCTTCTGGACGGTCAGCGGATAGAGCGTGCCGCCCTTCACCGTCACGTCGTTGGCGAGGATCATCACCTGATGCCCGGCGACGGTGCCGATGCCGTTGATCATCCCGGCGGCGGGGACGGCCTCGCCATAGACGCCATCCGCGCAGAAGGGCATCAGCTCCAGGAACGGCGTGCCAGGGTCGAGCAGGCGCTCGATCCGCTCGCGCACGAGGAGCCGGCCGCGCTCCTTGTGACGCTGCCGTGCGCGCTCGGGCCCCATCTCCCGGATGCGTGCGAGGCGCTCGTGCAGGTCGCGCGCGATGGCGCGATGGTGTGCCGCGTTCTCCTCGAACTCGGCTCCCTTTTGGACGCGCGAGGCGAGGCGGCTCACGGGACCCAGCGCGCCCGGCGCTTCTCGAGGAAGGCGGCCATGCCCTCCTGCCCCTCGTCGCCCGCACGCAGCCCCGCGATCCACTCGGCCGTGAGATCGGCGATCCGGTCCGCCGGCGTCGCGTCGATGGCCCGCACGAGCTTCTTCGCTTCCGCGAGCGCGCCCGGTCCGCCAGCCACGAGATCGGCGCAGACCCTCGCGACCGCGGCGTCGAGGTCCTCGGCGGGAACCGCATGGTCGACGAGCCCCCAGGCTTCGGCCTGCTCCGCGTCGAACGTCTCGGCGGTGAGAAACAGGCGCCGGGCCCGCGACGATCCGACGCGTGCGATCACGAACGGCCCGATCATCGCCGGGATGATGCCGAGCCGCACCTCCGTGAAGGCGAAGGTCGCGGCGTTCGACGCGACCACGACGTCGGCCGCGGCCAGCAAACCCACGCCGCCGCCACGCGCCGCGCCGTGCACGCGCGCGACGACCGGCTTCGGCAGCTCGGCGAGCCCCGTGAACAAGCGCTGCGTGCGCTTGGCGTCGGCCACGTTGGCCTCGTGGCCCGCGCCGCGCATCGCCTTCATGTAGTTGAGGTCGGCGCCGGCGCTGAAGTGCTTGCCCGCCCCGGTGACGACGACGACACGCACCGCCGACTCCCCGGCGGCGAAGGCGAGCGCCTCCTCCATCCCGTCGATCAGCTCGGGCGCGAGGGCGTTGCCGACCTCGGGCCGGTTCAGCATCAGCGTCAGGACGCCGCGCTCGAGCTCTCGCGTGACCATGTCAGCCCTCTCCGTCTTCCGCCGTCGCGGCCAGCACGCCCTCCGGGACATCCAGCTCGAGGCCGAGAAGACCCTGTCCCAGCGTCTTCCCCTGGTGATCGACGCGCAACGAGAGCGTGCCGCCGCCGCCGAGCGCGTGGCGGAGGACAAAGTTGAACGCCCCCAGACCGGGCAGCTCGAAGCGCTCGACGTCGCCGCGGACGAGGTCCGCGAAGCGCTCGCGCACCTTCGAGGCCGGGAGCGCCTCGCGCAGGAACGCGAAGGCGGCGGGGGAGCGCGCCGCGACGCCGATGTTGGCGTGGTCGCCTTTGTCGCCGGAGCGGGTGAACGCGATCCGCCGCAGCGGCACGCGCCGGGTGGGGCCGCCGGCAACCGCTGCGATCGGCGGCGCTTTCCGCGCTCCGGCGTCCGGCCGCTTCTGGCTCGGCGCCACCGGCGCGAGCTCGCGGACGCTGCGCTCCTCGCCGCGCAGGATCTCGAGGCGCGGCGCGACCAGCTCGCGCGGCACGAGCGTCGGCCAGTACCCGTACGCCTCCTGCACGTCCGGACGTCCACCGAACACGCCGAGCCCCGGCGGACCCTGCAACGCGAATCCCATCATGGCGAGCGAGAAGCGCTCGATCTTCTTGCGATCGTGATCGCGCACGGCGACGCGCAGGATGCCCTCGTTCGGCTCGACGTCGGGCGCGCTCCTGCCCCAGCAGCTCCGGTAGCCGACGAGCTCGGCGCGCCGGTCCACGAAGTCGGTTCCGATCCGATGCCAGAGCATCTCGGCCATGCGCTCGGCCTTCGCGACCACGTCGGGCCCCGAGATGAGCGCGAGGCCCGTCGCGCGGAAGCCGTCCTTGTAGACGATGGTCACCTTCAGCTGGTCCGGCGACGGCCGGCCGTGCGCGCCGGTCACCGTCACGCGGTCGGTCCCGCTCGCCACCACCTCGAGCCCGCGGAAGTCCGTGACGACATCGGGGGTGAGGTAGGCGGCAGGATCGCCGATCTCGTACAGGAGCTGCTCGGTCACCGTCGAGCGCGACACGCGCCCGCCCGTGCCCGCGTGCTTGGTCACGGCGAAGCTCCCGTCCGCCGCCACCTCGGCGATCGGGTAGCCCACGTCCAGCGGCGGCACACCCTTCCAGTCGGTCACGTTGCCGCCCGTCGCCTGCGCGCCGCATTCGAGGACGTGGCCCGCGACGATGCCGGCAGCGAGCCGATCCCAGTCGTCCCACGCCCATCCGTGCTCGTGTACGAGCGGCCCCAGCGTGAGCGCCGCATCGGTGACGCGTCCGGTGACGACGATCTGCGCCCCCTCGCGCAAGGCCTCCGCGATCGGCCACGCGCCGAGGTAGGCATTCGCGGACACGACGCGATCGCGGATCGGTGCGAGCGGCCGCCCCTCGTCCATGTGCGCGAGCGTCACGCCGGCCGCGAGCAGCTCGTCCAGGCGCGGCATGAGGTCGTCGCCGTGGACGCTGGCGAGCGTCGGCGTGAGATGTCGCGTGCGGCACGCGGCGGCGATCCGCGCCGCGCATGCGGGAACGTTCACGCCGCCCGCGTTGGCCAGCACGCGCACGCCGCGCGACACGATCTCCGGCAGCACCGGCTCCAGCATGCGCACGAAGTCGTGGGCGTAGCCGAGCTCGGGATTGCGCTCGCGCTGGCGCTGCAAGATCACCATCGTGATCTCGGCCAGGAAATCGAGCGTGACGTAGTCGATCTCCCCGCCGCGCACCTGCCTCGCCAAGGCTTCCGGGTCGTCTCCCCAGTACCCACTTGCGTTGGCAATGCGCACGGCGCTTCGCACGTCGCGAAGACTACGTCGGCGCGCCCGGCAACCGCAAACGGACGCCGTCGCCGCCATTCGTACGGTGAAAAGAACTTGCGCCCGCGCAGTCATGCATGGTACCCGCGTTGATGCCTGTTCACGGCATGCTCCACCCCTCACCACACGAGGATTTCCGGGGCATGTCCGTTGCTCATCCCGACAATCGGAGCTCTGCGTGTCCGGAGAGAAAGGGAACTCGAACATCCGCGCCGGCGGTGGTCTGCGCCGCGCGGGTCTCGCGCTGCTCGCGTCGACGGTCTTCCCCGTCGCGACGGCTGTCGCCCAGCCGAACACGCACCTCGCGCCCTACGTCCTCTTCGCGCAGGACTCGATCCGCATCCGCTCCGCGCTGATCAAGGACGGCGACGTCGGCGTCAACGACGGCCTCCTCTACACGCGCGGCGCCGTCGCCGCGGCCCAGTCCGACTTCGTCGGCGCCGCGACCCACCTCGACTCGACGACCGACTGCGAGGACCTGTTCACCAACGTGCTCGTCGGCGGTGCATCGAGCTGCCCGCAGGCGAGCGGTTCGGTGCCGCGTCCGGTGGTCGCGAACGTTCCGCAGGCGTGCGGCTTCCCCTCGCCCTTCCCCGCCTGCGATCCGTCCAGGCCGGTCCTCGTCGACCACAACCAGACGATCGACCTGCCCCTCGGACCCAACGGCGCGCCCGGCATCTACGGCGACCTCGTCGTCCAGGGCGGCGGCTCCGGCCCGGCCGTCCTGAAGCTCGCCCCGGGTGAGTATCACTTCTGCAGCGTCCGCGTCGGACGCAACGGAAGCGTCCTCTTCCGCGGCCCCACGACCGTCGACGTCACCGGCCAGGTCCGCATGAGCAACGCGACCGACATCGGTCCCGACGCGAGCCTCGGCGCCGCGGCGCCGCCGGCGGGCGCCGTCAAGTGGTACGTGCAGGGCCCACAGGTCCGCTACTCGCGCAAGGGCAACGTCGGCGCGTACGTCTGCGCGCCGACCGCCAAGATGTCGATCGGCAGCAGCGTCGTGCTGAAGGGCCAGTACGTCGCGCGATCGATCCGCTTGAAGCGCTCGAGCGTGACGTACACCGTGCCGGTCCCCGGCGTCTGCGGCGACACCGTCATCAGCCCCGGCGAGCAGTGCGAGAAGAACGCCGACTGCGGCGCGGGCGTGTGCGTCGACTGCTCGTGCCAGAGCGCCACCACCACCACGACCACCGCGTCGTCCAGCACGACCACCACCACCGTGCCAACCGAATGCGACGACGACGCCGACTGCAACCACGGCTCGGTCGACGGCGCCTTCGTGTGCGAGGATGGCCACTGCGTCCCGGCCTGCGACGAGGACTCCGACTGCAACCAGGGATCGCCGCAGGGCGCCTTCGTGTGCGACGACGGCCATTGCGTCCCCCCGTGCGACGAAGACGCCGACTGCAACCAGGACTCCACCAGCGGAGCCTTCGTGTGCGCCGACGGCCACTGCGTGCCCGGCGGCTCCAGCACCACCAGCACGACCACCACGTCCACGACGACGACCTCGAGCCACAGCTCGACGACGTCGACCAATACGACGACGACCTCCACCTCGCTCGCCGGATGCCGGTCCGACGACGACTGCCCGGTCGGCCGCTGCGTCGATGGCGTCTGCACGCCGGAGTGCGAGGACAACGCCGACTGCAACGTGGGATCGCCGACCGGCGCGCTCGTGTGCGTCGACGGACGCTGCCAGGGCGGCGAGGTGTGCGACGACTGCACCGACAACGACGGTGACGGGCTGGTCGACTTCGAAGACCCCGATTGCTGCGGCCAGGCCGCCGGCGTGCGCTTCGAGATGCAGCCCAAGAGAGGACGCTTCCGTCAGGTCGCGCCCCAGGTGGCACGTTTCCTGTTGAAGGGCGCGCTCGCGCGCAGCGGGCTCGGCACGATGATCGATCCGCCGAGCCAGCAGGTCACCGTCCAGATCCGCAACCAGAACGGCGAGGTGCTGTGCGCCCGCATCCCGGCCGGCAAGTTCCGCCCGACGAAGAAAGGCTTCCGCTACGCCCGCAAGAAGAGCCCGCTCCCGGTCGAGCTCGGGCGGAACCTCGACGGCGTGCGCGTGAAGGTCCTGAAGAGCGGCCAGGTGCGCTTCCGCGTGAAGAGCAAGAAGGCGCAGCTCACGACTCCTGCCGAGGGCACGCTGGAGGTCACCGTCGGGTTCCTCAGGTCGACGGGCAAGGCGAGCCAGAACGTGTGCTCGCACGGCGCGCGTCTCTTCCGCGGCGGCAAGAAGGGCGGCGCGCTCCGCTATCCGTGATCCGAGCCAAGACTACGTCTTGGCTCGGGGGAGGACGCGGGAGTGTGGCGTCCGTGGCACGCGCGACCCGCATGTCGCGGCCAGCAAAGCTGGCGCGACAAAGCTGGGTACGCGGGGTGCACCGACGCCCGGCAACTCGTCG